>Ga0209643_1001312_pt1 | contig 24620 bp, 20 predicted proteins | sample AutmiccBRH37_all_FD_187383 | JGI IMG/M metagenome (GOLD analysis project Ga0209643, IMG submission 187383) | Deep subsurface microbial communities from Mt. Terri, Switzerland - Autotrophic microbial communities BRH/37_all (SPAdes) (version 2) | ecosystem: Environmental > Aquatic > Deep... | reverse complement strand
GTAATTAAATTACGGGCAATAATACCTCTTGCTTTTCCGTCGATTTTCACCACATCAAGCATTTCGTGACGGTTAAACATTTCTATTTTACCGCGGGCAATTTGACGATTCATTGCTGAATAAGCACCCAACAACAATTGTTGGCCTGTTTGTCCTTTCGCATAAAAAGTACGCGAAACCAACACACCACCAAACGAACGATTGTCGAGCAATCCACCATAATCACGTGCAAAAGGCACACCTTGCGCCACACATTGGTCAATAATGTTTCCTGAAACTTCAGCCAATCGATACACATTCGCTTCACGTGAACGATAGTCGCCACCTTTTACGGTATCATAAAATAAGCGATAGTTTGAATCACCATCACCCATATAATTTTTTGAAGCATTGATTCCTCCTTGCGCGGCAATTGAGTGTGCGCGACGAGGTGAATCTTGGTAAGCAAAAGCTTTTACGCTATAACCCAACTCAGCCAAAGTAGCTGCAGCAGAGCCTCCTGCCAAACCTGTTCCAATAACAATAATATCTATATTACGTTTGTTGGCTGGGTTTACCAAGTTAATTTTGTCTTTATATAATGTCCATTTATCTTTTATTGGACCTTCTGGTATTCTTGAATTTAAAGTCGTCATAATTTTATAAGATTAATGGTTAAAATAGTGAAACAATGCGATGATAATAAATCCTGCAGGAATGGCAATTGCGTAAATTTTACCCAATGTCTTTACACATTTTTCATATCTATTTATGCCCAAAGATTGAAATGCCGATTGAAAGCCGTGCCATAAATGCAATGCCAATAATACAAAGGCAATTACATAAGCGCCAACTCTTAAAGGATTGGTGAATTTGTGTTGAAGTTCACCAAAATACCTTGTTGGGTCTTCCGGCAAAACCTCGATGTATTTGTAATTCATTTCGGGAAACCAGAAATCAATAAAGTGCAATACAATAAAGGCTAAAATAACGCCGCCGCTTACTGCCATATTTCTTGACATCCAAGAAGCATTTGCAGCGCCATTGTATTTAAAATATTTCACACTTCTTGACCCTCTATTCTTTAACTCTAATACAAATCCCATCACAAAGTGAAAAACAACCCCAAAAATTAAGACGGGCTGCATTAAAAATTGAATTAAAAAATTTGTTCCCATAAAATGGGACAATTCATTAAATACATTTTCACTGAATAATGAAGTTATGTTTACCGTTACATGAATAAGTAAGAAAATAATTAGGAAAAGTGCAGACAAAGCCATCGCCACTTTCCTTGCGATTGATGAAGATATAAATCCGCTCATTTTTTAAATAAATTTTTAGAAAGTAACAAAGATACCAATTCATTTTTTGTATGAAAACTTATGTAAACTTAATTTAAAAATGAGCCTTTATTTAGAATGATTATAAGAAAAAATTAATGAAAAAAAATGATAACTTCGTAAAACTATAATCTTAACAAACTTTATTCTTATGAAAAAAATCGCTTTTCTGCTTTTTTTGATTTCACTTACTTTAAACGCACAACAATTTGACACCAAGAAATTTGAAAATATAAAAACGCGCTCCATTGGTCCGGCAGGAATGAGCGGAAGGGTCACCTCTATTGATGCGGTAACCAACAATCCCGATATTATTTATGTAGGCACCGCTTCCGGCGGTTTGTGGAAATCTGAAAGCGGCGGCATCGACTGGACGCCTGTTTTCGACCATGAAGCCGTGGCCTCAATTGGGGCCGTGGCCATTCAACAAAGCAATCCCGATGTAATTTGGGCGGGAACCGGAGAGGGAAATCCAAGAAACAGTTTAAATGGCGGTTATGGTATCTACAAAAGTTTGGATGCCGGGAAAACATGGAAATTAATGGGTTTGGAAAAAAACAGAAATATTCATAAAATCATTGTTGATAAAGACAATCCGAATACGGTTTATGTAGGGGCAATCGGTTCTCCGTGGGGAGAACATCCTGAACGCGGGGTTTTTAAAACAACCGATGGCGGAAAAACGTGGACAAAATCACTATTTGTGAACAATAAAACGGGTTGTGCCGATTTGGTGGTTGACCCAAGCAATCCAAATAAATTAATCGCTGCAATGTGGGAACATGAACGCAAACCCTGGACATTCAATTCCGGCGGAGAAGGTTCTGGCTTATACATTACTTACGACGGCGGTGAAAATTGGAAAAAACTGACCGACAAAGAAGGTTTGCCTGAAGGAAATTTAGGAAGAATAGGTTTGGCAATTGCCCCAAGCAACCCGAAATTTATGTATGCTTTGATTGAATCGAAAAAAAATGCACTTTACAAATCAACAGATGGCGGTTTTAAATGGGAAATGGTAAATGATCAATCAAGTGGAAGAGGAGCTGATGGCATTGGAAACAGACCTTTTTATTATGCAGATATTTTTGTGGATCCTATAAATGAAAACAGAATTTATTCACTTTTTACCTATGTAAACGTGAGTGAAGACGGCGGAAAATCATTTCAACAATTAATGCCTGCCTACGGAACTTCAACGGGCGTACATCCCGATCATCACGCCTGGTATATTCATCCCACAAAACCAAATTTTATGATGGACGGAAATGATGGCGGTTTGTACATTACCAGAGATCGCGGAAAAACTTGGCGTTTTGCAGAAAACTTGCCGATTGCGCAGTTTTACCACATCAATGTTGATATGGAATTTCCTTACAACGTGTATGGCGGAATGCAGGATAACGGCTCTTGGGTTGGACCGGCTTATGTGTTAAAATCACAGGGAATCAGAAATTCCTATTGGCAGGAAATTATGTTTGGTGATGGTTTTGATGCCGTTCCCGACCCAAAAGATTCCCGTTTTGGCTACGCAATGTCGCAACAAGGCAATGTTGGAAGATATGATGTTAAAACCGGAAACACAAAAAATATAAAACCTACACATCCAAATCCTGATGTAAAACTTCGGTTTAACTGGAACTCGGCCATTGCCATAAATCCAACCGATCAGGAAACTATTTATTTTGGAAGTCAGTTTGTGCATAAATCTGCTGATAAAGGCCATACCTGGGAAATCATTTCGCCCGATTTAACCACAAACAACAAAGAAAAACAAAAACAACACGAAAGCGGCGGAATTACAATGGATGCTACCGGAGCTGAAAATCACTGTACAATTTTAGCCATTGAACCCAGTGTTTTAGATGAAAATATGCTTTGGGTTGGAACCGATGACGGAAATATTCAACTGACTTTAGACGGCGGAAACACTTGGACAAATGTTTCCAAAAATATTAAAGATATGCCTAAGGAAAGCTGGGTGGCGCAAATAAGAGCTTCGAAATTTAATAAAGGCGAAGTTTATGCCGTGGTGAACAATTACAGACAATTCGACTTTAAACCATATTTGTTCAGAACGCGGGATTACGGAAAAACCTGGGAAAATATTTTGGCCGGAAAGGCTGAAATTTTTGGCTATTCACTTTCATTGGCACAAGATTTAGAAGTTCAAGATTTGCTTTTTCTGGGAACCGAAAACGGATTGTATATCAGTCTGGATGAAGGTAAAACCTGGACAAAGTGGACCAGCAATTATCCGACAGTTTCCACGATGGATTTGGCCATTCATCCAAGAGAACACGATTTGGTTATCGGTACTTTTGGAAGAGCAGCTTATATTTTGGATGATATAAGGCCATTTAGGGCGATGGCAAAAGAAGGAAAAGCGATATTAGACAAACCTTTACATTTATTCAATCCACCAACGGCCTATATTACCCAAAATCAGGAAGCTTCAGGAACAAGGTTTGGTGCCAATGCCATTTTTAATGGTGAAAACAAGCCACGAGGCGCTATGATTACGTACAGCATCAACCGTCCTGAAACCAAAAAATCCGAGGTAACTTCAGATAAAAATAAAAAAGATGCCAAAATTAATGCCGTTGCTGATACTGTTACATCTGAAAAACCTTTGGTGAAATTCGATTCCATTTTCTTTCAGGTTTTTAATGACAAAAATGAATTGATTCGAAGCATTTATATAGAAGTACCAAAGGAAAATGGCGCGCACAGATTCTTTTGGAATTTAGACGAAAAAGGGAAAAGCGGTCCGTCAAGAAAGGCAGAAAAACCAAATGGCGCTGAACCAAGCGGTGTTACTGTTTTGCCGGGAACCTATGCCATAAAAATTCATTTCGGAAACCAGACTGCTTCAGAAACCATAAAAGTGGAATATGATCCAAGAGTTGATATGCCTTTTGAAGTTCTAAAAAACAAATACGATTTGCTGAAACAACTTGAAGCCAAAAAAGGGGTTGCCGGAGAAGCCACACAGCGTTTACTGGCTTCAAAAGAAATTGTTGAAGATTATCAAAAACGCATCAAAGCACTAAATAAGGATGCCAAAGAAAAACAAAGCAGGAAAGACACGGTGAACATACATTCAGAAATTTCAAAAAAAATAGAAGGTTTGTTGGATGCGATGATGGGCAAAGAAGACAAACGTCAAGGTATTACCGCCACAGAATTTCCAAGCACCATTTCCTATTTATACACTGCCACAGGTTATGTGAACAATTTATTGCAAAAACCGGGACAAACAGAACTTACTTTGGTGAAAAATGCCGATGAAAAAGTGAGCAGGGTTATTGCCGATATTAATGAATTTTACAAAACCGATTGGGTGAATTATAGAAATGCCGTGGAAAAATTGAATCTTTCTCCTTTCAGGGAATTGGAAGAATTAAAATATTAAATAGAAAAAAACCGTCTCAATATTAAATTTTGAGGCGGTTTTTTATATTAAAAATTAAATCTGGGATTTACAATGGTGTTAAACATAGATCCGAAGGAATAATTTAAACCAACACTTAAAAAGTAATTATAGCCCGATTTTACTTGTTTTTGGCTCAACAACAATTCTTCTAAAGTCAAATCACCGGCAGCCAAATTTATTTGATTGTTGGTAATGTCATAATTTCCGCTAACATTAAATGACAAGCCTTTTACGATTCTAAAATTTGTTCCCAAATAAAATGAAAATGCATTTAAAGAAGGATCTTTTAAATAACTTTCATAGGATGCCTGACTTGTAATACTGCCCCATTTTTGTTTTATGCTTCCGCCCAAACTTAAGTTATGTTCCCACAAAAACTCCTCTTCTTTGTTAAAAATGGTTCTCTCATTGTAATTTGTATGTATGCCGCCAACTTTATAGGCTAATGTCAATTGTTTTTTAGAGGATTCTTTATATGAAAAGAAATTGTACTCAATTGCAGGCTTTAAGGATCCATAAAATGCCTTGTTGCGATAGGTAGATTTACCGACCTCGGCAAAAGCGCCAGCCGACCAATGATCATTAATACTTAGTACATCATATAAAGTTAGATTTGTAGATTTTTGACTTGAAATAATATCAGTTCCGTCATAAGTATAAACCGATCTGCTATCGTTAAAACTTCCCCTTAAATAAAATTTATTTTTATCGGTAACCTGTTTTGCTGTTACGCTAAAATTTAAACTTCGGGTTTTATTTGATTCCTGTCCCTGAAAATAGCCTCGAAGCCCAAGGTCAAAAACCCATTTATTCCAAACATCTTTTTGCGCTATAACATCAACTTCTTCTTTCTTTTTCATTTCGACCGATATTTTATCGTGAGCGCCATTTTTTAACCAATAACGCACCAAGCCAAGTTTGGTATATTTCAAAATCATTTCTCTAATTTCACTGTCTGTGCTGTCTGAATTGGTCGAAAAAGTTAATTTATCCTGAACATCGCTATAGTTATTTTGACCGATAAATTCAATTTCATAGATGATTCCGCCGCTGCCATTTACCTGCGTTCTGAATAACAAATGAGCATCGGCATCCTTTTGATCTCTAACAAACTCAACAAAGTCTAAGTTTTGTTTGATGTAGGTAATATCGCAATAATTACAGTTAAGGAAAATTTTAAGGGTTGATTCGTTGTTTTGGGAAAATAAATTGCAACTTGCCATTAAGGCAAGCAGTATTATCGTTTTTTTCATAGCGTTTTTTTAAATTATTTTTTAAAATCGGAACTAATGTACAATTTTATTAACACTGCAATACTAACAAAAAGTTAAAATGGCAATTTGGATGTAATACACCAAATTAAATTGGACGTTTTACTTTTAAATTATTCATTCATTTTTTTTATTCGATGGAATTAAACATTTATGGTTCTTCCAAGAATGAAGCAATGCCTCTGCAGGAATTAATTCCCCCTCACAAGTCAAATAATTTCCTGAAGTATCCTTTTTTATTACCATTAATTCTCCTTTTAAAATGGTATTGATAATTTGATTGATCAATTCATTTCTATCAGATGAAATTCCTTTTTTTTTAAAACCCAATCCAACTTTATTATTGAACAAATCCATTTCTTTTGAAGCTTGATCCGGCAAAATTCCATCTTCAAATTTATTCTTTTTAAACGTTTTATAATTGGCTTTTTCGTGCGCTTTCCCCAAAGAAAATGCGGCGCACTTTCCAATTTTTTGGTGGAGTCTTGCCATCCAATAAGCGTGCCGGAAGGCATCTACTTGTCCGCCCGCAATATCTTTATCCAACAAATCAGTTTTGGCGATAGAATCGGAAATCCTGGTGGCTTCAAAAGAAATTTCCGAAGCCTTTTTTGCTTTAAACGGATGAAAAATCACCCACATTTTATGCGGCGCAGATTGCTGCAAAAATTGTTTCCAATTTGATTGCGCGCTTAATTGGGAGCTTAAAAAAATGAATACAATAATAAATAGGCGTTTGTTCATATTTCTATTTCACCTCAAAAGCTTTTTTTACTTTCCCTATTTTAACAAAGTATTTTCCTTTTAATAAATAATATGAACCATTTTTTGCTGATTTTATTTCAGCTGATTTGTGTTTTTTCAGATAAGCATTTTTTCCTTTTTCTGAATAAGACAAATCATATTCGGCAAAATTAAATCCTTTATCTGCGGGAACTGAAAATCTGTTTAATTCAATATCCTCATCTGAAGTGATAATTACATCAAAAGTTCCTTCGTTTGAAACATAAAAAGGAATGCTTATTTTAGGCTCGCTAACTTCACTCCAAGCGCCCCAAGAAGTTCCCCAACGCGGAGAATGTTTTACTTCCGGAATTTCCAAAATGGTTATTGATTTGTCTTTTATGGTTTTATATTGCTGTAAGGAAGCAATGTTCGCTTTGTAAATTGAACGCCCGTGTGTTCCAATAACCAAATCTTTTGCATCTGTTTGAATCACCAAATCGTGAACCGCCACTTTTGGCAATCCGTTAGAAAATGCTTGCCAATTTTCACCTTTATCAAAGCTTACATAAACGCCATTATCAGTTCCCGCATATAAAATTGCTTCATCTTCGGGATCTTCTTTAATCACATTTACGGGAGAATTCGGTAAATTTCCTTTGATGCTTTTCCAAGTACTTCCACCATTTTCACTTAAAAAAATATAAGGCTTAAAATCATCGCTTCGGTAGCCGTTTAAGGCAACATAAACAAGTTCTTTTTCGTGTTGCGAGGCAACAACGCGAGAAACCCAAAGTTCTTGCGGCAAGTTGTCTGAAACTCTGGTCCAGCTTCCGCCACTGTTGGTGGTAATATTTACATAACCATCATCGCTTCCTACATAAATATAGCCAAATTGAAACGGACTTTCAGAAATAGCCGTGATTGTTCCAAAAGGCACATTTCCTTTTTTTCCGCCAGTGGTTAAATCTTCTGAAATTGCTTCAAAAGTTTCGCCTTTATTCATAGAGCGCAACAATTTATTGGCGCCCATATATAAAATATCCTGATTGTGTTTGGACAATAAAATGGGCGTTTGCCAATTGTAACGATAAGGTGAATCTCCCAATTCATGCATTGGATGAATGGAAATGCGCTCTTTTGTTTTTACATTCACCCGAAAATAATAGCCAAATTGTGAACCTGCATACACAATATTATGATCCCTGTTATCAATTTGAACCTGCATTCCGTCGCCGCCGCCAATACTTTTGTAAGGATAATCACCGCTGGCTTCCCATCTTTTTGAAGCCTTGTAGTTACTTGGACCAACCCAAACGCCATTGTCCTGCAACCCACCATAAACATTGTAAGGTTTTTGATTGTCGACATTTACAGAATAAAATTGTCCAACTGCAGGCTGGTTATTTTTGATCCAGTTTTTGCCGTCATCATAAGTGATGTTAACACCACCATCATTGCCGTTAACGATATGTCCGTTTAATTTTGGATTTACCCACAATGCCTGATGGTCTGAATGAAGATTTTCCTGATCCATAGAGGTAAAAGTTTTCCCGCCATCATCAGATTTCAATAAAGGCACGCCACCAATGTAAATTTTATTTTCGTTGGAATTGTTTACCGCCATAATACCAAAATAGTAGCCATAAGAACTGTAAACATCATCTAAATAATTGTCGTGTGTTTTTTCCCAGGTTTTTCCGCCATCTTCCGATTTGTATACTTCGGCGCCAATAACTTCAGAATTCAACAACACAAAATTTGCGTCTTCCAAATAAGTTTTCAAATCGCTTGGCTTAATTTTTCCTTTTTTTACCAACGATTTTACACTTTTTGAAGTGTATTTTTTGTCGAAATTGTTGTCTTTTAAATAAGCGTTTAATTTTTCATCATCCAATTTCAAAAATTCATCAACACCCATTTCTTTAAAATCATCTTTTTTCAAACCTTCACCTGCCTTCTTTTTCACTTCAGGTCTTCTGTTCTGATTGTCGAGCAATGCAAAAACAACCGCATCATTAAAAGCGGCAAGTCCAATTCGACCAACGCCGCTTCCTGTTGGAAAACCGCTTTTTTCGTCGGTTAATTTTGTCCAGGTTGAACCTGCATCACTGCTTTTATAAATAGCTGAATTTTCGCCGTCGCCATCAAAATCCCAGGCCTTTCTTCCTCGTTCCCAAGAAGCGGCGTATAAAATATTGGCATTTGTTGGTGATGCACTAATATCAATTATTCCGGTATTTTCATTGATAAATAATACGTTTTTCCATGTTTTTCCTCCATCAGAAGTTTTAAAAATGCCACGTTCGGCATTGGAAGAATATAAATGACCCATTGCGCCAACAACAACCTCCTCCGGATTGTTTTTATTGATGATGATTCTGCCGATATGATGTGAATCGGTCAATCCAACATTTTCCCAGGTTTTGCCTTTATCAGTACTTTTTAACATACCAATTCCCGAATAGGAAGAACGCGAAGAGTTGCTTTCGCCAGTGCCAATCCATATTGTTCCATTATTCCAATCAACCGCAATATCGCCCATATTTTGCGTTGGGGCATTGTCGGCAACCGAGGTAAATGAAGTTCCGTTATTATTTGTGTACCACAATCCGCCTGAAGCATATGCCACATTAAATTCGGTTGGCTGGTCTGGATTCACATCAATATCAACCACGCGACCACTCATAATTGCAGGTCCGATATTTGTAAATGGCACATTTTTAACTAAAGAGTTTTGGGCATTAATTCCAATAAAAAAGAATAAAAAACAAAAGAAAGTGGTTAGTTTTTTCATTTTTGATGATTATGATTTGTTTGTGTTAAGTTATTGAAAATTTCAGCTTTGGACTTTTTAGTGTGTTTTTGTCATTGTTTCAGGCACTACGATAATAAAATCAGCTTTTCCCTTTTTTTCTTTATCGAACTTTTTTACATCATCGGCTTCCAAAACGCTAACGGTTACAATTTTTAAACTCGGATTTCCCTGTTTCAAATACCAATAAATTCCTTCAAAATCATCGGAATGGTAAGAGCCGTTGTAATGCATAAACAATTTATCGTTTTCCCTATTTTCAAGAATAAAATAGGCCATTGTAGCATCTTTAATTGCCTGTGATTTTGGCAAATTGTCACCGCCGTGGCCACCCATCATCGCTTTTATTTTAACATAGCCGGGCAAATTGGCGTCATATTTTATGGGCAACGGCGCCATCCACGATTTTTCTTCATCAGTAAGCGAATCCAAACTTTCAAATCCGCCTTTATATACCCTATTTGCGTAACTTCTGGGAATATTGGTCGCAATAAATTTTAAGTTGTGTTTTTTTGCAAAATCCACCAGAGGTTTATAATCGGTCGGATAATTTTTCCACAACCGCGCAACGGTGTCAAAAGCTTTTTGGATGATTTTACCCGATAAATAATCGTTTAATCCTTGTTGATTGTCGGCTTCAAACATTTCGGCGCCCAAGGTTAGTTTTCTTGAGACAAATAAATCTGATGTCGCTTCCATTTGAAGCCAGTGAACTATAGGGTTTGTATGATGTTCCCCAAACAAAACAACATCGGCCTTGCCCATTTTGTCGATCATTTTTTTGTAGGAAACTTCACTTCCGTTGGCGCTGTATAATTTGTATGCCGGCTTGTTTTGTGAGAAAATTAAGGTGGTAAAAAGCAAGAAAAGCAGAGATGTGATTGAAATGCGCATAAATAATATTAGATTTAAAAGGGTTCGTTGTCAACAAATTTATAACTTTGTTGTCAATTAATATAATTAAATTTTTTTAATGAAATTTTTGCCGAAAAGAATTTATTTTCAGCATAATTTTCTTTTTTTTCATTAAAAATTTATAATTTAAAACCTTATCAGATGAAATATCATCCTATCAATAACAAGCTTTTTACAAAAAACAGGGCGAAATTTACCGCCCAAATGAAACCGAAATCAATTGCGATTTTTAACTCTAACGATATTTTTACCACCGGAGCCGACAGCACTTTGCCATTTGAACAAAACAGCGATTTGCTCTATTTAAGCGGCGCCGACCAGGAAGAAAGTATTTTGTTGCTTTTCCCTGACGCCATCAATAAAAATCACAAAGAAATACTTTTTCTTACTGAAACCAATGAACATATTGCCATTTGGTATGGCGCAAAATATTCCAAAGAAGAAGCTACAAACGTTTCGGGCATAAAAACCATTTATTGGCTTTCGGAATTTAAAAAAGTTTTTTATGATTTAATGACTGAATCGGAAACCATCTATTTTAACACGAATGAACATTACCGTCAGGCTGTTGAATTGGAGTCGCGCGAAGATCGATTCATTAAAAAATGCAAAGCCGATTTTCCTGCGCATAAATGGGAAAAAAGCAATCAGATTTTGCAGGAAATTCGCGGCACAAAAGAGCCTGAAGAAATTGAAATCATCCAAACTGCCTGCAATATTACCGAAAAAGGTTTCCGCAGAATTTTGCCTTTCGTAAAACCAGGAATTATGGAGTACGAAATTGAAGCTGAATTTATGCACGAATTTCTTAGAAATCGTTCCAATGGTTTTGCCTATACGCCAATTATCGCTTCCGGTTACAGCGCTTGCGTGTTGCATTATATCGATAACAATAAAGAATGTAAAGACGGCGATATGCTGCTGTTGGATGTTGGCGCTGAATATGCAAATTATTCAAGCGATATGACACGGACAATTCCGGTAAACGGACGTTTTACCGACCGACAAAAAGCGGTTTACAGCGCTGTTTTAAGGGTTAAAAATGAAGCAACAAAAATGTTGGCGCCCGGAGTTCTTTGGGCTGAATACCAAAAAGAAGTTGGGCATATAATGTCTTCTGAATTGATTGGCTTGGGATTGATTGATAAAAATGACGTAAAAAATGAAAATCCGGATTGGCCGGCCTACAAAAAATATTTCATGCACGGAACATCGCATCATATGGGATTGGATACGCACGATTATGGCGCGCTAAAAACGCCGATGAAAGCCGGAATGGTTTTTACCGTTGAGCCCGGAATTTACATTCCTGAAGAAAAAATGGGTATCAGAATTGAAGATGATGTGGTAGTTAATAAATCAGGGGAACCTTTTAACTTAATGCGCAATATTCCTATTGAAATTGAAGAAATTGAGGAATTGATGAATAAATAATTTTAAGTTTCTAATTCAAAAAGCCCGAAAACTTAGTTTTCGGGCTTTTTTTTAACCAAATAATTATTCATTCATAGAAATTTAAGCGGTTACGCCATCAAAAATGTAATGGTTTAAGCATTTAAGCGCGGTAATTTTATCGTTGGTGTTTACCAAAAGCGAAATGTTGTTGTTGCTTCCTCCGTAAGAAATCATCCGAACGGAAATATCCTGCAACACCTTAAAAAGTCGGTGTGTTTCGTGATGCCGCACCACCAAATGCCCAACCAAACAAATGATACTTTGTTGTTTGTCGACTTCAACCACCGAGAATTTTTCCAGTTCTTCTAAAATTGAATTCAAATTTTTATCATCATCAATTGTCAATGAAACCGCGACTTCAGAAGTGGTGATCATATCGATGGAAGTTTCATATTTCTCGAAAATTTCAAACACTTTTTTCAGAAATCCGTGCGCCAACAGCATTCGTGCCGATTTAATTTTGATGGCGGTAATATTGTCTTTTGCGGCAATGGCTTTGATACCTTCACCTTTAAAATCGATGGAAATCAGTGTTCCATAAGATGCAGGATCCATCGTGTTTTTTAAACGCACCGGAATATTGGCTTCTCGGGCGGGCATCACCGTTTGCGGATGCAAAATTTTTGCACCAAAATAAGCCAGCTCAGCCGCTTCATCAAATGACAAGTTTGAAATTGCGTGTGTATTTTCAACAAATCTGGGATCGTTGTTATGCATTCCGTCAATATCTGTCCAAATTTCAACCTCTTCCGCATTCACTGCCGCGCCAACAATGGTCGCCGTATAATCGCTGCCGCCACGCTGCAAATTGGCAATATTTCCATAAGCGTCCAGGCAAATAAAACCTTGGGTGATGTAAATATTGGACGGCGCAGCTTCTTTAATGATGCGTTGCAAGTTTTGTTTGATGTAAAAATCATCGGGATCATTTGTTTTATCGATTCGCATAAAATCCAATGCAGGCAATAAAATGGCATTGAATCCTTCCTGATTTAAATAGGCCGTAAAAATATAGGTGGACAACAATTCGCCTTGTGCAACTATTTTATTGTAAAGCAACTGCGAGTGATTTTCAGAAGCGCATATTTTCAAAAAACTGAATACAGAATCTACATAAATTTCAACATCTTGTCTTAGCGCTTCATCGTCCAATAAATCGTTGATTACCGCCACGTATTTATGGTGTAATGCTTCAATATTTTGATTCGCATTTTCAATATGGTCATTTTTTATGAAATTGGAAATTTCAACCAAAGCGTTTGTGGTGCCCGACATTGCCGAAAGCACAACGATCTTTTTTTCATTGTCGGCAATAATGTCTTTTACCATTTTCATGTTCGCAATGGAACCTACCGATGTTCCTCCAAATTTTAAAACTTTCATTTTATACTTATATTTATGTTGCAAATTTAGAATCATTTTCAACTTTATGTGTTTATTTAAAAATAATATACTAATATTGCACAAACTGTTAAATATTTAACAATATGAAGACAATTGCTACTTGTGTTGAAGAAATTTTGGTTTCTCAACCATTTTTAGAAGATGCGCTTACGCGAAATATTTTAAATTTCAGCGCTTTATCAGAAGAATTGCGGGAACCCATTTCTAAAATGTTGCGCAAACCCGTAAAAGCCGGAGCCATTATGATGGCTTTGCGACGATACAGTCCGCCCAAAGAAATGGCCAACAAAATCAAACTGAATCAGGTGTTGCAAAATTTGGGCGACATCACCGTTCGTTCAGACATTTCCGATTACACCTTTAAAAATTCTCCGAGTTTAATCCAAGGACATTTAAAAATGCTGGAAGTGATTAAGGAAGATCCGCATATTTTTTACACGTTTACGCGTGGCGTTCACGAAAGCAATGTGTTAATTACCACCGCTTTAAAGCAACAGATTGAAGAAAGCTATAAAAATGAAATCTGCACCACGGTTCAGGACAATTTATCGGCCATAACCATTGGTTTGCCAAAAGAAAACACCAAAATTGCAGGTTTGTATTACCAGTTTTTTAAACGTTTGGCCTGGGAAGGAATTTCTTTGTACGAAGTGCTTTCAACCACCAACGAATTTACCATTTTGGTGGAAGATAATGTAGTTGATAAAGCATTTTCGGCCATTAAAGGATTGAAAAACTAAGGTGATTTTTACCTTTGAATTATGAACTTGCTGCATAAAAATACCAACGTCCATTTTACATCAATCGGAAAAGGAAATGCGGTGATTTTATTGCACGGATTTTTGGAAAACAGTGCTATGTGGAATGAAATAGCAAATATTCTTTCAAAAAGAAATCGTGTAATTTGCATCGATTTGTTGGGCCACGGTCAAACCGGAAATCTGGGTTATATCCATTCTATGGAAGATCAGGCAAATATGGTAAATACAGTTTTAAACCATTTGCGATTGCGGAAATATATTTTTGTCGGCCACAGTATGGGCGGTTATGTGGCGCTTGCTTTTGCAAAATTATTCCCGGAAAGCGTTAAAGGATTGTGCTTGATGAATTCAACCGCATTGCCCGATTCCGAAGAAAAAAAATTAAGCAGAGACCGCGCAATAAAAGCCATAAAAAAGAATCACAAAACTTTTGTTCGAGTAGCTATTCCAATGCTTTTTTCTGAAAAAAACAGGGAAATTTATCTCAAAGAAATTGAACAAATCACCCAGGAAGCTTTAGAACTATCACCTCAAGGAATTATAGCCGCTTTGGAAGGAATGAAAATCAGAAAAAACCAGACTTCTATTTATAAAACGGCAAATTTTCCAATTCAGATGGTCATAGGAAAGCAAGATCCAGCGCTGGATTATGAATCATTAACCAGCCAAACAAAAAACACAAAAGTAAATGTAATTGAATTTCCTGACGGGCATATGAGCCATATTGAAAATAAAAATGAGCTGACTGAAACTTTAACTTCTTTTATTAAAAAGCCCCCTAGCCCCCAAAGGGGGAACTAATATTGGAACGGCAAAAATTTTAAAATTATAATTTATTTCTATTTCAAATCAAGCCCCCTTTACTTCGGAAAGGGCTGGGGATAGGATTATTTCCTCAACGCATTCCAACCCTGAGCGGTTAATTTTATTAGCTGTCCGGCGCGCGTCACTAAATTTACTCCAACACTTTTATCGGTCATATGGCCAATGACGGTTAAGTGAGGATTTCCTTGAATTTTTGGGAAATCTTCTTGGGAAATGGTGAATAACAATTCGTAATCTTCGCCGCCGCTTAAAGCAATGGTGGTGCTGTTTAAATCGAATTCCTCACAGGTCGCAATCACTTGCGGATCCAATGGAATTTTTTCCTCATATAAATTACAGCCAACGTTGGATTGTGTACAAATATGTAATATTTCAGAAGAAAGTCCGTCGGAAATATCAATCATCGCCGTTGGTTTCACGTCCAGCGTTGCAAATAATTCAACCATATCTTTTCTGGCTTCAGGCTTCAATTGTTTTTCTACTAAATACGTATAATTGGTCAAATCGGGTTGCGAATTTGGATTCACTTCAAAAACCCGTTTTTCTCGTTCCAAAACCTGCAAACCTAAATATGCCGCGCCCAAATCGCCTGTTACCACCAATAAATCATTCTCTTTTGCGGTATTTCTGTACACAATATCTTCCTTTTTTGCCTCGCCAATGGCGGTAATACTAATCAGCAAACCTTTGGCAGATGAAGTGGTGTCGCCTCCAATCAAATCCACGCCAAACGTTTTGCAGGCCAAATGAATTCCTTCATACAATGCTTCAACAGCTTCCAAAGGAAAACGATTTGAAACAGCAATTGAAACCGTAATTTGGGTTGCAATTCCGTTCATCGCATAAATATCGGATATGTTCACTACAACTGCTTTATAACCTAAATGCTTCAAGGGCATATAACTTAAATCGAAATGCACGCCTTCCACCAATAAATCGGTGGTCACCAAAATATTCTTGTCTTTTATTTCTAAAACTGCGGCATCGTCACCCACGCCTTTTACGGTGCTTTTATGCTGAATGCCAAAGTTTTGCGTTAAGTGTTTTATCAATCCGAATTCTCCCAATTCAGACAAACTTGTGCGTGTTTCGTTTTTATCTTCTATCATTTTGCAAAGATAAATGTTTATAGGCAACAACTATAACACTATTAATTATATTCATATCAAAAAGATTTTAAATACCATTTTTTGTCCTTATATTTGCGCTTATTTAGAATTAATCTATTTAAGCAATATGATAAAAGTTTCAGACATAGCGAAAAAGAAAGTGATTGAGCTTATGAAAGACGATGGTTTTAACCCTGAAAACGACTACGTGAGGGTTGGAGTAAAAAGTGGCGGTTGTTCCGGACTTTCTTATGACTTAAAATTTGATAAAGAACAAATTGAAGGCGACAAAGTTTTTGAAGACAATGGCGTAAAAATCATTGTCGATAAAAAAAGTTTTTTGTACCTTATAGGCACCACTTTAGAGTATTCAGGCGGTTTAAAAGGAACCGGATTTGTGTTTAAAAATCCGAATGCCCAAAGAACCTGCGGATGTGGTGAATCATTTTCACTATAAAAATTCAAAAATTTAAAGTTTGAAAATGAACAAATCAAGGCGTTCATCTTTCAAAGAAAAAATATACAAAAATGGGTAAATTTACTGAAGACGATTTAAAAAAAGAACTCGAAACCAAAGAGTACGAATACGGTTTTTATACAGATATTGAATCCGATAAGTTTCCTGTAGGTTTAAATGAAGACGTGGTGATTGCCATTTCCAAAAAGAAAAACGAACCTGCGTGGATGACCGAATGGCGTTTGGACGCGTTTCGTATTTGGAAAGAAATGACCGAACCTGAATGGGCGAATGTTCGTTACACAAAACCTTCGTTTCAAGATATCAGCTATTATTCAGCGCCAAAACAAAAGCCAAAACTGAACAGTTTGGATGAAGTTGATCCGGAATTATTGAAAACATTTGAAAAACTGGGTATTTCAATAGGCGAACAAAAACGTTTGTCTAACGTGGCCGTTGATATTGTGATGGACTCCGTTTCCGTAGCAACTACCTTCAAAAAAACATTAAACGAAAGAGGCATTATTTTTTGTCCGATTTCTGAAGCCATTCAAAATCATCCTGAATTGGTTAAAAAATATATGGGAAGCATTGTTCCCAAAACCGATAATTTTTATGCAGCATTAAACTCGGCTGTTTTTTCTGATGGTTCATTTTGTTATATCCCAAAAGGCGTTACTTGTCCGATGGAACTATCGACTTATTTCAGAATTAACGAAGGCGGTACCGGACAATTTGAACGCACGTTGTTAATTGCCGATGAAGGCAGTTATGTGAGTTATTTGGAAGGCTGCACCGCGCCGGCGCGTGATGAAAATCAATTGCACGCCGCTGTTGTGGAGTTAATTGCTTTGGATGGTGCCGAAATAAAATACTCAACGGTTCAAAACTGGTTTCCTGGTGATAAAGATGGAAAAGGCGGTGTTTATAATTTTGTAACCAAACGTGGTTTATGTGAAAAAAACGCAAAAATTTCGTGGACACAAGTGGAAACCGGAAGTGCCATTACCTGGAAATATCCAAGCTGTATCTTAAAAGGCGATAACTCTGTGGGTGAATTTTACTCCATTGCGGTGACCAACAATTTCCAGCAAGCAGATACCGGCACAAAAATGATCCATTTAGGAAACAACACAAAAAGTACCATTATTTCAAAAGGAATTTCCGCAGGACATTCACACAATTCCTACAGAGGATTGGTGCAAATAAGTCCGAGAGCAAACAACGCCAGGAATTTTTCACAATGTGACTCTTTATTGATGGGCGACAAATGTGGCGCACATACGTTTCCTTATATTGAAGTTAAAAACAAGTCCGCTCAAATAGAACACGAAGCCACCACAAGTAAAATTGGGGAAGATCAATTGTTTTACTGCAACCAACGCGGCATCAATACCGAAAAAGCAATTGCATTGATCGTCAACGGATTTGGTAAAGAAGTGCTTAACAAGTTGCCGATGGAATTTGCTGTGGAAGCACAAAAATTATTGGAAATCAGTTTGGAAGGATCAGTAGGATAGTACAAAGTTAAAAGTTAAAATGTTGTTTGATTTATAAAAGATAAACGAATAAAAAATGTTAAAAATAAATAATTTACACGCCAATATCAATGGCAAAGAGATTTTAAAAGGAATCAATCTCGAAATAAAAGCAGGTGAAGTTCATGCGATTATGGGACCAAACGGTTCTGGAAAAAGCACGCTTGCATCTGTTATTGCAGGAAAAGAAGATTTTGAAGTTACAGAAGGATCTGTTGAATTAAACGGCGAAGATTTATCCGAATTCGCTCCTGAAGTAAGAGCGCATAAAGGTGTCTTTTTATCGTTTCAATATCCTATAGAAATTCCGGGCGTAACTGTCACCAACTTCATAAAAACAGCTATAAACGAAACGCGAAAAGCCAAAGGAATGGGAGAATTACCTGCAAAAGAGTTGTTGCAAATGATTCGTGAAAAAGCTGATTTATTGGAAATAGACCGTAAATTCTTGTCGCGCTCTTTAAATGAAGGATTTTCCGGAGGAGAGAAAAAAAGGAATGAAATATTTCAAATGGCGATGTTGGAACCTCAATTGGCCATTTTGGATGAAACCGATTCAGGTTTGGATATTGATGCCCTAAAAGTTGTGGCCAATGGCGTTAACAAACTAAAAAGCGAAAAAAACGCCGTATTGTTAATCACGCATTACCAACGTTTGCTGGATTATATCGTTCCTGATTTTGTTCATGTATTGTACAATGGAAAAATAGTGAAATCGGGCGGAAAAGAACTGGCTTACGAATTGGAAGAAAAAGGTTACGACTGGTTGAAATAAAATTTATTTAATAAAGTAAACAATTTCAGCAATCTGCGAATAACTGATAACTGATACTGATTACTGAATACTAAGAAAAAATGGAATTAAAAGAAAAATTAGTTTCTTCATTTTTGGCTTTTGAAAACAAAGGAAATATCGACCTTGATTCAACAGTGCACGCCATTCGGTTGAATGCCATTCAAAATTTTGAAACAGCAGGATTTCCAACTAAAAAAGATGAAGAATGGAAATACACAAACTTAAAACCGATACTTAAAGAAGATTTTATCCTTTTTCCCAATGTTGAAAAATCGGTCGGATTTAAAAATATAAAAGATTATTTAATCAACGATATTGATTCTTATACCTTGATTTTTGTTGACGGTGAATTCAATTCTTTTTTGTCGGAAACTACCCACGAAGACTGTGATGTATGTGTAATGTCTTCTGCTTTGACAAGGCCAAAATATAAAATGATTATCGACAATTATTTGAATACCATTGCCAATAAAAACAACAGTTTATCGGAATTGAACACTGCTTTTGTGAAAGAGGGCGCTTTTATCAATATTCCAAAAAATACGATTGTTCCTAAACCAATTCAAATCATCAATTTTTCTACAGGAAGCGAAAAAGAGGTTTTATTGCAGCCAAGAAATTTAGTGGTAGTTGGAGAAAATTCACACGTTCAAATTATTGAACGCCATCAAAATTTATCCGAAAATACCACTTTAACAAATTCAGTTACGGAAATTTTTCTTCATAAAAGAGCCATTGTTGATTATTACAAAATTCAAAATGACAATAATGAATCTTCGTTGATCGACAACACTTTTATTTCACAAAAACAACAAAGTGTGGCAACGGTAAGTACTTTTTCTTTTGGCGGAAAAATTACCAGAAACAATCTGGAATTCTATCACGAGGGCGAACATATCACTTCCAACCTCAACGGAATTTCTGTCTTAAATGAAAAACAGCACGTTGACAATCACACACTTGTAGATCACAAATCGCCAAATTGTGAAAGTCACGAATTGTACAAAGGTATTTATGCCGATAAATCTGTGGGCGTTTTCAACGGAAAAGTTATCGTGCGGCAAGCGGCCCAAAAAACGAATGCTTTTCAGCAAAACAATTCAATTTTGATTGACGACGGCGCAACCATCAATTCAAAACCGCAACTGGAAATTTTTGCAGATGACGTAAAATGTTCGCATGGATGTACCATCGGACAATTGGATGAAAGCGCTTTGTTTTATATGCAATCACGCGGAATTCCGGTAAAAGAAGCCAAAGCTTTATTGCTTTATGCCTTCGGAAATGATGTGGTTGAAAAAATTAAAATTCCGCAGTTAAAAACGTTAATTTCTAAACTCATCGCCAAAAAATTAAATGTGCAACTGGGATTTGAGCTTTAAATTTAATCCTTATTAAGCAAATAATTATATTGAATGATTAAAACCTCAAAAAAAATACTTTTAACTTTTACGGTTATTATTGGCTTGTTGTTGAGTTATGGTATTTTTTATACCGATGTTAATCTGTCATTTAATACTGAAATTACCGCCGATGAAAATGATTCTTCAGAAGATTTAATTTCAACATCCGATGCATCAGCAGATGATCAGATAAATACCTGTCACGAGATTTCGAATTACGACATCAAGCTCATTCAAAAAAATATTTTCACTTCCTTTTTTGTATTATCCCAACTCAGTTTTTCTATTTGGCAACCGCCCAAGCTTTCTTAATTTTTTTCTGGTTCTTATGACACAAAGATGCTTAAATCATCGTGTTACAAAAATTCAATGGCATAAAGCAATTGAAAAATTATGAAATAAATTAAACTTAAATAGAAAATAAATGGATTTAGACGATCTTTTTGCTGGCAAAAACATACAGCGAAAACACCACTACAAACAGAAATATAATTACAGTAATGAGCGCCAATTTAATTGGTTGAACCTTTTCAATAAAATAAAACAGAATAAAAAACTTAGAAACATAATTATCATCGGAATTGCAATAATACTGGTTATTGTTATCGGATTGATTATTTTATTATTCCCTTATATCGTTAAATTATTTAATTTCATAGCCGAAAAAGGTGTTTCAGGTTTGGTAGAATTAAGCAAGGAATTATTAAATAAATTAACCACAAGCATTAAATTATGATAGCAACTATTTATGTATGGATCGGCTTTTTAGCCTTTGTATTGTTGATGTTGGCGTTGGATTTAGGGGTGTTTCACCGAAAGTCGCATGAAGTAAAGATTAAAGAAGCGCTCATTTGGAGCGCTGTTTGGATTTCAATAGCATTGTTGTTTAATTATGGCATCTATGTATATATGGGTGAAGTAAAAGCCATGGAATTCCTTACCGGTTATATCATTGAAAAATCTTTAAGTATCGATAATTTATTTGTCTTTATTATGATTTTCTCCTATTTCAATGTCGATAAAAAATACCAGCACAAAGTACTTTTTTGGGGGATTATTGGCGCCTTAATTATGCGTTCGATTTTCATTTTTGCCGGCGTGGCCTTAATCAACAAATTTCATTGGATTATCTATATTTTTGGTGCATTCTTAATCTTTACCGGCGTTAAAATGCTGTTTCAAAAAGATGAAAAAATGGATCCCAATAAAAATCCTTTGGTAAGATTGTTCAAAAGATTTTATCCTGTAACCGACACTATGCACGGCGATCGGTTTTTTGTAAAAATTAATGCCAAAACGTTTGCAACACCATTATTTGTTGTTTTGTTGCTTGTTGAATTTACCGATTTAATTTTCGCGGTTGATTCAATCCCGGCCATTATGGCCATTACAAGTGATCCTTTTATCATTTTCACTTCCAATGTTTTCGCCATATTGGGATTAAGGGCTTTGTATTTTGCTTTGGCCGGAATTACGCAATATTTCCATTACATAAAATACGGTCTGTCTGCAATCCTTGTTTTTGTTGGCGTAAAAATGGTGCTGGTCGATTTTTATAAAATACCTGTAATGATTTCGCTTTTTACAATTCTTGCTATTTTGGTTATTTCAGTGATTGCTTCGTTGTTATTCCCAAAAAAAGAAGTGGCCTTGCCTAAATTGTAAAATAACCATTTAACATCAAAAAAGCCGCAATCAGCGGCTTTTTTTAAATGTTTTTTATAATTTATTTAATAGCATCCAAAACTTCACTTAAAAAAATATTGACGTCAAATTCGGGGTTTTCTGCCAAACCAAACCGCACAATTATCAAATCTTTGGAAGGAATGATAAATACGTGTTGGCCCTGATAACCATTGCAAGAAAACAAATCCTTTGTCACATTTGGATATTTTCCGCCAGCATTTAACCAAAAATGCGCTCCATATTCTCCATTGGAACCGTTTGTTGGTGTTGCGGCATATTTTACCCAAGATTCATTCAAAAGTTGCTCGCCGTTCCAATTTCCTTTGTGTAAATATAGCAATCCAAATTTCGCCCAGTCGCGCGCGGTTGCCCAGCTATAGGAAGATCCTACATAATTTCCGGCCAAATCGGTTTCAATCACCATAGAATTCATGCCAATTTTATCAATGAGTTCCGCATACCAAAAATCCAAATATTCCTGATGCGTCTTAAACTGATTTCTAATGAATCCCGAAAGTAAATTTGTGGTTCCGGAAGAATAATTCCAACTGTTGTTTGGTTGTCCAATTAACGGTTTATTTAATTGTGGTTTGGTCATATCTGCTTCCAAAAACAACATTTTTGTGACATCAGAAATGGTGTTATAATCTTCAACCCATTCCAAGCCAGAGTTCATTTGCAATAAATTGTTCAAAGTAATTTTTGAGCGATCGTCCTTTTCCCATTCTGGAAATAATTTGTTTTGGCTCAGCAAAATTTTTCCTTGTTTTTCAAGCACGCCCAAAACAGCGCTCGTAATACTTTTGGTCATTGACCAGCCCAAGAGTTTTGTTTCCCTTGAAAATCCCTTTGCATATTTTTCGGCAACTACTTGATCCTTATAAAGCACAAGCACCGCCCTAGTTTTGTTTTTTTGCTCATAACCCTCACAATCAAAAGCATTTTCAACAGCCAAATCCAACATTTTATAATTTACATTGCTGAAAACAGTGTCTATTTCTGGTGAATTTCCATAAGGATAAGGCAAGCTGCTTTGAGAAATTTTTCGGTTTGGTATAAATGCTATAGGCTGATTTTCGCCTTCAGGAATCAATATGCAACCCAAACCTTCCTTATAAATTGCGGTTCTTTTTTTTAAGCCAAAAACCGAGGAGGTTACCGACTTTTCTTCCAAATTAATTTTATTGCTGGCGTAATTAACCATATCAATATCGTTATCGCCTTCTTCAATGGATTTCAAATCTCTTCCTGCTTCAAAAGTGCAGGAACAAACACTTTTTGCCGAAAAACCAGTGATGATATCGAGTCGCGGATAGTTGGCGTAAACAACATAAACCAGTGCTAAAACCAGTAGTAAAAGGCCGTATTTTAAAAATTTTTTCATAATAATTGACGTAAAATATTTCATAAAAATAACATTTATTTTGTCAATTCGATATAATATTTTACATTTGTCAACCATTTGGTTAAACTATATAGTTAACGTATGATATCAGAAGAACAAAGCACTCCGGAAAACAACATTTTAAATGCGGCAAAAGAAATATTTCAAAAGAAAGGGATGGCGGCCGCAAGAATGCAGGAAATTGCTGATGAAGCCGGCATCAATAAAGCGATGTTGCATTATTATTACAGAAGTAAAGAATTGCTTTTTGAAGCTGTTTTTAAAAGTGCCTTTTCAATGATAGCGCCTCAGTTAAATGAAATTATGAATGCCGACACTTCCGTTTTTGAAAAAATAAGAAACTTCAGCAGCAATTATATTTCATTTGTGCTAAAACATCCGTACTTGCCAAATTTCATCATTCAGGAACTCAACAGGAATCCTGAGTTTGCAAAAAATTTAATTGCAGAAAAGAATTTTCCCAACATTTCAAAATTCAAGCAACAAGTGACCGAAAAAGTGGCAGAAGGCGTTATTAGGCCAATAACAGCCGAACAACTATTTATTAACATTATGTCGCTAAATATTTTTCCATTTATTGGCGCGCCATTATTAAAAGGATTTCTGAATTTTGATGATGAAGCGTATAAAAAGTTAATGGAAAAAAGAAAAACCGAAGTATCGGACTTTATTATCAACGCCATAAAAATTTAAAATGATGAAAAAAATTGGTGTATTTATACTGATGTTTATTGCCCTAAACAGTTTTGCTCAGGAAAAACTAAGTTTGGAACAGTGTTATGTTTTGGCTGAAGGGAACTATCCAATCGCCAAACAAAAAACTTTATTGGCCACACAAAACGAATTGGATTTGGAAGTGATTAAAACCGGAAAACTACCAAAAATAGATTTTCAGGCGCAGGCAACTTACCAGTCTGATGTCATAGAATTGCCTTTTAGTTCACCAACATCAACAATATCTCCGCCAAACAAAGACCAATACCAGGCAACGGTTTCAGTAAATCAATTAATTTACGATGGCGGTTTGATTGATGCTTCGCTGGCAGAAAAATCGGCTTCCCTAAAAACACAACAAAAACAAGTTGAGGTAAATTTATACCAACTGAAAGAACAGGTCAATCAATTTTATTTTTCAATATTGTTATTGCAGGAAAAAAACGCATTGTTGCTTGCTAAAAAAACGCAACTGGAAAGCACGCTTAAAGAGGTAAAAGCGAGCATCAAATTTGGGGTGCTGCTGCCAAATTCCGACAGTGTTTTAGAAGCTGAATTGCTCAAAATTGACCAGCAATTAATGGA
>Ga0209643_1001310_pt1 | contig 24630 bp, 20 predicted proteins | sample AutmiccBRH37_all_FD_187383 | JGI IMG/M metagenome (GOLD analysis project Ga0209643, IMG submission 187383) | Deep subsurface microbial communities from Mt. Terri, Switzerland - Autotrophic microbial communities BRH/37_all (SPAdes) (version 2) | ecosystem: Environmental > Aquatic > Deep... | reverse complement strand
GCCGGAGGATAAGTAGATCGGACTCAAACCCCTCCACCGGCCACAGAGTGACCCAGGAGCGACCCCAGAAAAACTCTGGGCTTGCATAAAAATGCTTTGGTGCTTCAGTACTTCAGCGCTTTAATGCTTTAATGCGTCATATACTTTCCTAAACGATAAAAATAACCGCCTTGTCGGCGGCGCCGGCCAAGGAAAGGGGACACACATCTCTGGTGTGACTGCCTCCGGGGGTCGGAGGAATGTCCCAGATGCTTAGACGGCGGAATCCGGAAGCCAGGAGTCAGAATAGCGAAGCCTGCTTTAATAGCGGCCCAAAGATGTCCTGGTTGTACAGAAGTGCCTTGGCGCTTCAGTACCTAAAGCATCATATGCTATCCTGATAATTCTGTCTCCTGTCTCCTGTATTCCGCCCTTTTTTTCATATAGCTCCCCCTTTTTCTTCAAGGGGCCCAAGCCTCAACAGAGTTGAATGTCCCCTTCCCCTCCCCACAGTCTCCGGTTTGTAGCGCAGCCAGAAATGGTAGGCCCATGGCGTGTTCACTTCAAACACCAGCGGCTTGTCGGGAAATTTACTGCGGATATGGTCTACCAGTACCTGGGCATAGCCTCGCCTGCGGTATTTATGCAGAGTCTCCAGCGTCACCACGCCCATTACTCCCCTCTCCGGACACCAGGGGGGATCCAACTGCCACGACACCCTTGCGGCCAGTTCACCGTTTGCCAAAATACCATTGAAAATGCATCCGGTCAAATCCGAGATCCAGGCGTAAGTCAGCATCTCGTCATTCTCAAAAGCATGACACAACGGAGAACCGGGTGTAAGACTGATAACCTCCATATAAATACACTCCCTATCCATCCCCCGAATACACATCTATCTAATTAACACTCTGAGGCAACCCCCCCCTTTTCGTCAAGGCCTGTTTAATTTTCTACAAAAAACCTATGGGCAGTTTGATTTATATTTCATTTCCTTACTGCCGATTTCTCATTCCTGTTTATAGGGTAGTTGCCCATGCCGCCAGCGGCGCCACGGAAAATGAAAACACCCTGGATTGCGGCTTTCCCCATTCTGACTCCTGATATTCTACTTTAAGCTCTTATGTCTTCCGGACCGGGGGAGAAAAATTTTTTTAAAGCGGGATAAACCCCGGTTTTATCCTTAATGGTCACTGCTGTAAATTTTGAGTCGTTTATCTTTTTATAAGCCGAACGCAGTGTGCTGGTGTAGTAATAGGGACCCTCAATTTCTCCGTACCCTACCAGATTGCAGCACTTAAGCAGATCCTCCACCAACTTGACACACTGATCATTGTCCGAGGCCAGATTATCCCCGTCGGAAAAATGAAAGGCATAAATATTGTAATCCTGAGGGCTATACCTCTTTTCAATGATCTCCAGGGCCATGCGATATACTGATGAACAGCGGGTTCCCCCGGAGGCGCCCTTGGTAAAAAACTCCTCCTCTGTGGTTTCCTTTGCCTCCACATGATGGGCTAAAAACAATATGTGCACATTTTGGTACTTGGTTCGGAGAAACTTGACCATCCAGAAAAAAAAGCTCCGGGCAATGTACTTCTCATATGTCCCCATGGAACCTGAAGTATCCATCATGGCCAATACCACGGCGTTAGACTCGTATTTATAGGTTTTTTCCCAGGTTTTGAAGCGAAGGTCGTCTTTTTTTATACCGTACAAACCCGGTTTGCCGTTAAGCGCATTGCGCTTTAATACCTCGTAAATGGTGCGCTTCCTGTCTATATTGCTGGCTATGCCCGTCTTACGCACATCCTTGAACTCAACAGATTCCGAAGAAAGCTCAGGCTTTTTCTTTTCTTCCAGGTTTGGCAGTCCCAGATCTTCAAAAATCAGTTCGGCCAGTTCCTCCACCGACATGTCGGTTTCATAATAGTCCACTCCGGGCTCTTCTCCGGCCCCTTTGCCCTTTCCATGCCCCCCGGGCTGGGGGTCTGAACCAAGAATATCTCCCACCTTGCTTTTACCGTCTCCCTGTCCGGCATGCTTTTTCTTGCCCTGGTCAAAACGGAAATGGTACTCGTCAAGGGATCGGATGGGCACCCTGATCACACGGTTGCCGTCGGACATGATTATACTTTCCTCACTTACCACGTCCGCTAGATTCTTCTTTATGGCCTCCTTAACCTTTTCCCGATGGCGGTGACGGTCGATCTCTCCTTTACGGTGTAAAGACCAGTCATCCCGGGAAACAATAAAACCGTCTCCGGTCACGGCTACCCCCCCCTATAATTGTAAACTGATAGCGTAGTGCGTCGAGTAATATATTATATGATTGGTTGTCAAAAAAATGAAATGCCCTAAGACAGATACCTCGCATATCTTCCATGAATTAAAAAAAGAGCCGCTGCCGGCCCTTCAGAATTTATATTGCAAAATTATACCAATTAAGTTAATTTTCTTTTATCACCTGTTCTGCCTGATATCGGCCCGGTTTAAAAAATTTGCCTGGCAATCCCGTCAGGAAACGTCCATATATGTCCCTGCAAGGCAATTAAAGTTCCCAAAAGCAGCCCTCTGTTCCTGTAACTGTAAAATTTGTTTTGTCCCGATAAAATAGCCTCCTGAACTGTTTGCCGGTCTATTTTACCTATCTTTTCAGTGACCATCTGGCCCCTGATGTCAGTAAACGGATCCAGCAGCTCGGCGGGGCTACGCTTTATTTCCGGATCATCCGCGTTAACGGCGTTGGCCAGCATGGTGGCGCAGGCATCGGCCTGAGCAGCGGTTTCAGCCAGCACCACCACTGCGGAAGCTATTCCCTTGGTAAAGCTCCTTCCCCCAAAACCGCTGGTGGCTATACCGCCTAAGCCGTATTCCTCCCTTATATCAAGGAAATGAGTAATATTACAGCCGGCCAGATCGGTAACTATTCCGGCCCTCAGGGAGGTGCCCGGCTCCAGGCGAAAAGCTATATCCCCGCCGTTATTGACAATAACTCTGGTGGCCCCATGGCTGATCACGGCTTCCATTACCCGCTCCGCCACGGCCCCCGCCACCGCAGCCATGGGGGTTATGTCAGGCTCACCGGTGGCCTTTGTTGCCTCAATCATTCTGTTTAATATAGCCGGATTGCCCTCGTCAATAGCGGACTGCGTTGTCAAAACCTTTGCCCTTTGAAGTGCGCCGGAAAGCTCTTCAAGCTGCTGAACTGCCGTGTCCGCCCCTTTCAAGGCGGCCATGGTCATCGGCCGGCCATTTTTGCCGGCCTCGATGACCATGGAAATTGGACCGTATTCCAGAAGCACTTTTCCGGGAGCAATCTGGTGGTACATAATTTAACTACCGGCCTTTCACAAGTGTCTGTCCCGGGTAATCAGCGCAGCCCGTCCTCACCCTTGATCTCATCCGCCTTCAGACCGCCAATCCTGGCCAGCGGTCTGCCCGAATCGGTCAGCGCTACAATCAGCACCAGCTCATCGGCCCTCGGGGCGTCGGGGACCCGCACTTCCATGGCGTCAAAGTGGGACCTTACAAAGGCCGCGTTTTTGAAATGCATCGGCACATCTATAGCTGCTCCCGGATACCCCAATTTTTTTGCCGACGGTATAATTGCCTTGCCTCCGCCGACATTATCCCTCATCGGCCTCCCCAGCTTGGGATGCATAAGGGCCGCACAGTGCTCCAGCTCACCCTGCTCTCCAGCAATTGACGCCTTGCCGTAGCTGTGCACCTCTGCCGGGTCAATCCCCAGCGCCGCCACCGCCCTTTTGGTTAACATTTCTCCCAGTTCCTCGCTCCATTCGCAGAGCAGGGACAAATCTTCCCGGTATTTCCCGGCGTAGGGGTTTTTGAACACCGCCACCGCTGCCGCCTTGCGGGCGGGACGATCCAGCTTTTTTTGGCCCTCGGCCCATGTTTCTTCAACAATAGTATAAATTTTTCTGATTTCCGGTCTGGTTTCCATTTTATACCTCCTGGCGAATTAAAAGGTGGGGGGGGAAGACGTGAAATCCGCCTTCCCCCGTGGTAATCGGCCTGTTAAATGGCGTTCTTTTCCTTGAGGGCGCTGTTGACGTAACTTATGAATTCTTCGGCCTTTTCCCTGGGCGCTGCAGTCAGCAGGCTGACAATGATAAAGAGAGAGGCGGATACAATGCCGCTCCAAATGCCTGGCCCCCAACCCAAAGGCTTAACCCCTCCGAACTGGAACCAGAATGCTATGATACCCCCTACCAGTATGCTGGTAATGGCTCCAGCCGCCGTTCCTCTTTTCCAGAAAAACGCCCCTATTATCGCCGGCACAATCACCAGCAGCCCTGCCGATGACGCCACCGAAAGGACGGCTATAAGCCCCAGCTTGAGGGAGGCGAAAATCAACGCCACGATGGCGAATATGGGTACAAATATTTTCCCCACCGAAAGCAGCTTGTTTTCTTCCATACTGGGGCTAAGCTGCTTGACAATGTCCTGGGTGACCATGGACGACAGGGAGAGGATAATGGAGTTAATGGTGGAAATGGCCGCAGCAGTGATTCCCACCATCACCAGCAGTGAAATGCCCACAGGAACCACATCCAGAGCCAGCAGGCTGGGAGTGGCCAAATCCCCGCTCTTAAGATTGGGAATAAGTGCCCTGGCGCTTAACCCCCATATGATGGAGATAAAGGTGTAGACCAGACCAAAGGCCAGAAAGCCCATTACCATGGTCCTCATAGCGCCGAGGGATTTGGGAATAAACAGTCGCTGACTGACCTGCGGGTTTGACAGGCAGAAGAAGAACCAGGGAAGGGCAAGGGCCACAAATGCCTTATGATTGAAGAACCCCGGCCCGGGTACTGTCAGCCACTTGGGAAACTTGGCCTCAAGGGCCTCAAACAGTCCCCCGAAACCTCCGAAGGCCCCATAAACCACAAAGAGGACCGACAGGGTTGATACCGTGATCATAACCAGTGCCTGGAGTGAGTCGGTCCATGCCACCGCCCTCATTCCTCCCATGTAGGCCCAGACTATGGCGACGAAGGTTGCTATTAACAGTCCCGCCATGAATGGAATAGCCCCATTGGACATTCCACTCATTAACGCTCCTATACCAATCAGCTGCACTGCACTGTAAGGAATCAAAAACAGAATAGAGGCCACCGCCGTTATTATCTGCAGGGCCTTGCTCTGGTACCGGTCCCCCAGCATCTCGGAGGGAGTTATATAATTGTACTTTTTGCCCGCCAGCCAGAACCTGGGACCAAAGAATGCAACCAGCACCAGGCCGGAAAGGTAGATTAACTCAAATCCCCACGCGCCTACCCCGCCTATGTAAGTTAAGCCGGCCAGGCCCACCAGCATAAAGGCGCTGTATGTGGTCGCGCTGTACGTCAGAGCGGATACAAAGCCTCCAATAGTCCTGTTGGCCAGGAAAAAGTCAGAAATACCATTGACCATTCCACGCTTGGCGTATAACGCAACGATTGTGCCGATAATGAAATATATCACAATGGCCGCATAAATATAAGAAGCCTTCATTTATCTCAATCCCTCCATTTACTTGTAATAATCCCAACGCTGATGATTGCTACTATGGCAAATATCCCCCAGTAAAGAAAGGCCCCGTATACCTTGGCAACATTGGACAGTAAATAGTACGGCACAGTAAACGCCGATAAGACTATTACGAAAAACCAGATAGCCCACCCGATAAGCTGTCCCTGCATCTTTTTCACCTCCTTTGCTGTGTTGATTCGGCTGACTGAATTAAATATCCGTCCCTTTTTTCCAAAGCGGCAAGAATTTTCTCCGGTGTCACAGGAAGGCTACAAAACCTGATCCCCAGGGCTTTGCTTATGGCATTGGCGATGGCCGCCGCCGTGGGAATCAGCGCTGGCTCGCCAACCCCCTTTGCCCCGAATGGGCCCGTGCTTTCCGGTTCTTCTACGATTACCGGATGTATTTCCGGCGCATCCAGGCTCATGGGCAGAAGATACTCTGCCAGACGGGGATTTTCTATTACGCCCCCGGATAAATTCACCTCCTCCAGCAAAGCATAGCCCATACCCATCAGGCATCCCCCCTCAATTTGTCCCTCCACGGACTGGGGATTTATAGCCCGGCCCACGTCATGAGCGGCCACCAGGCGAATAACGGCAACTTTGCCGGTTTCGGTGTCGACTTTGACTTCTGCTACCTGCGTCGCGTAGCTGTAGGTGGCGTAGGGCATACCCTGCCCCTCGGCGTTCAGTCCTGTGGCCGGCGGATTAAAGCATCCGCTTCCGAGGGTAAGTATCCCCTTTTTGCCGCAGCCGGATATAATTTCTTTAACCGTCACCTCGGTTTTTTTCCCGCCGCGCCAGACAAACCCGCTTCTAAAATCCAGGTTTGCATCGCCCGAACCTAAAATCTCTCTTGCTTCCCGGGCTAAAATTTCTTTAACCTGGCGCGCCGCCGAGTACACGGCGTTGCCTGAGACGTACGTCTGCCGGCTGGCCGAGGTAGCCCCGGCATCCGGGCTGACACCTGTGTCCCCGGAAAGCACATAGACATTTTCGATATTTACTCCCAGTTCTTCGGCCGCTATCTGGGCCAGCACCATGTCGGACCCCTGGCCGATGTCGGCGCAGCCGGTCAGTACAACCACAGTGCCGTCCTCAAGCAAGTCCAGAAAAGCCCCTGCGGGGTTCGGCGCCCCTGTATTGCCGATGCCGTACCACATGCAGCCGACTCCCACACCATAATTCTTTGCCGGCTTACCAAGCATCCCCAGTTCCATTGCCCTGTCCCGGGCTTTTTCGATGGTTTCTTTTATGCCTACGCTATGGGACAGACATTGCCCTGTAACTGTAATATCTCCTGGCTTCAGGCAGTTCCTGAGCCTGATGGTGAAAGGGTCAATCCCCAGGGCCTCCGCCAGGAGGTCCATCTGGGCTTCGTGGGCAAAGGCCATCTGCGGCACACCAAAGCCACGCATGGCTCCGGCCGTGGGGTTATTGGTATAAACGCAATAAGATTCGATAAGAGCGTTGGGAACCGCATAAGGGCCAGCAGCATGCACGGCCGCCCTTTTAAGAGTTGCCGGCCCATAGGAGGCGTAAGCGCCGGTGTCTCCTATAATTTTGATCTTCACGGCCAGCAGTCGCCCTTCGGCGTCGCAGGCGCTGGTGTAGTCTATTATGTAAGGGTGGCGCTTTGGGGAGGCCACAAAGGATTCCTCCCGCCGGTAGACCATCTTTACCGGGCGTCCGGTTTTGAATGCGGCAAGGGCCAGCAAACACTGCACCGAAATATCAAGCTTGCCGCCGAAGCCCCCACCGGTGGGGGCCTGCGTTACCCGCACCCGGTGCCGGCCCACTCCCAGCATCCGGGAAATTTCACGGCGGTCGTAATGGGGGTTTTGAGTTGACACCCATACTTTAATTACACCGTCTTCAACCGCCGCAAGACCGGCCTCCGGCTCCAGGTAGGCATGTTCAGCCATTTGTGTTGTATAGCGGCGGGTGACAACAACCCTGGCGCCGGACACGGCAGCATCGGCGTCCCCTCTTACAATACTGGTTGCAGACTGTATGTTGTTCTCACCGTGCACAGCCGGCGCGCCTTCACCCATTGCCTCCATGACCGAGAATACCCCGGGCTGAGATTGGTAATCTATTTGTATTTTCCGCACCGCCTCCTCCAGGGCTTCTTCGGTCCGGCCCACCACCAAAGCCAGGGCGTCACCCGCCCTGCGTATCCGGTCTTCAACCAGCACAGGCTCATCCTTGACTATAATGCCAACCCTGTTCTCACCCGGGATATCAGCCGCCGTGTAAACGGCCACCACCCCCGGAACCTTCAGAGCTTCCGAGCAATCAACACTCCTTAGAATGGCATTGGGTACCTGGCTGCGCAGCACCCGGCAGTAAAGGGCGCCATTTATATTGAGATCTGCCGCAAACAGTGTCTTGCCTTTAACCTTGGACACCCCGTCCACCCTGGGGCAGCTTTGGCCGATGACCGAATTTCCCGGATCAAGCCCCCCGTCGCGCCAACCGGTCATATTGACCCCTCCCTGGCGGCCAGTTTCGCCGCAGCCAGCCGAATGGCCGCCACTATTTTAACGTACCCCGTGCACCGGCAAAGGTTACCGGAAATGGCTGTTTTAACCGCCTTCTCATCGGGGTCGGAGTTTTTGTCCAGCAGCGCCTTGGCCGTAAGGATCATCCCCGGAGTACAGAAGCCGCACTGTACCGCCCCGGCTTCAAGGAATGCCTCCTGTATTGGGTGAAGCTCATCTTCCGGGGTTAATCCTTCGATGGTTATTATCTCTTTGCCGTTCATCTCAGGCGCCAGTACCAGACAGGCATTTACAGGCCGCCCGTTGATCAGTACGGTGCAGGCGCCGCACTCCCCCTCGCCGCAGCCCTCCTTTGTTCCGGTAAGCCCCAGATCTTCCCGCAAGATATCTATCAGGCGCCGACCAGGATTAACTCCAAGTTCCACCGTACTCCCGTTAACCTTTGAAATTATTTTAAAGGGCTTCATCTCAACCATTTATTTCACCTGAATTCATGAACCTCGGGTCGGCCTTTTGCAGCACCTGGCGGGCCACTCCGCGCACCGCGGCTTTTTTGTACGATGCCGAGGACCGGCTGCCCAGCAATACTCCCACAGCCTCACCAACCGAGGCGACAACCTCCTCCAGCAAGTCCGGGGCGGGCTTTTGCCCTTTCAGCAGGGCTTCGGCCGAAGGCACACGGACTGGTTTCGGGCCAACCGAGCCCAGCGCCAGCCTGGCTTCTTCTATCCGCCCATAGGAATCGTATATAATTACGGTCGCCGCACTAATCCGGCTGATGGCCAGGCTGTTTCGCCGGCCCAGTTTGACAAAGCTGCCGGCCGCATTCACCGGCAAGGCCGGAAAGCTCACCTCAACCAATATTTCTTCCGGGGCGATGCAGGCGCCCCCTGCGTCCCCAAGGAAATCCGACAGAAAAACAGCCCTCTCACCCGCCTCCCGGCAAAGCCTGACCCTGGCCCCCAGCGCCACAAGGGGTGGGAGCATGTCGCCGGCGGGGGAGGCGTTGACAATATTACCTCCTATCGTGCCCTGGTTGCGAATCTGGGGCCCGCCTATCTGCCCGGCGGCCTCGGCCACCAGCCGGTGGGCGCCCTCAAAACAGGGCGGGCAAACAAGGTCGCTGAATGCCGCCAGCGCGCCGATCAGTATAAGCCCTCTCTCCATTTTTATTTCTTTCATTTCGGAAAGCCCGCTGATACTGACCACATTGGCGGGATACAATTCTCCTCTGCGCAGGGCAGGAACCAGGTCGGTCCCCCCCGCCAGCAGCTTTTTGGGCCGGGGCAATGAAGCCAAAAGGGTCAGGGCTTCCTGCAATGAAGCCGGCTGATAGTAGTTAAAGGACGGTAACACCTCATACACCTCCCTGCCTTAACAGTTATTATTTATCCTTTTTAGTTATTTTCTCAACATGTCCCCCGATTTCACGATATTTATCCAGGGTCATGGTATACTCCACCGGGGCAACGGTGGCCGGAGTCGGAACCCAGGTGAAGGCATTGGGAACAATTTTTTCCACGTCCACCAGGAAATTAATTCCGCCCCCGGGATAAATAAACACGGGCGCTCCGCCGATGGTAAGGCTGGCCTCCCCTTCATGCACGGCCCGGGTCAGCTTGATGGGGTAATTGCTTACCCCGGCCCTTGCGCTTCCCCCGGTCCCCCCGGTATAAACCGCGGAAACCCTGGCGTCTTCGCAGTTGGACTTAATCAGATCCACCACTTCAATAACCTCGCCTGTAAGCGGAATCTCCTCCAGGACGCCTCCCGGGGCAACAGTGAACAGGGCTGCGCTTTGGCCGGTTGTTTCTGTGACAAGCACCCTGATGCCGGGAGAGGCCACGCTCATATCCACCTTCAGTATGGCGTCTTTTGGATTGTCTATGTTAGTGCCTCCCCAGCCGTTCCCATGCTCTCCGAAATAGCGCCCCCGCGTGCTTTTGCGGGCGTTTGGCACTACCCCGCTCCACTTTAGCCCCACCTCTTCACCGGCAATGTGTTCGGAAAGAAGCCCCACCACATGGTGGTCAAGAATTATGGCCTCATCCACCGCCCGGGCAAGCTGCCGGGCAAACATACCTATGGTGGCGCTTCCGCAGCCTACCCGCATCCGGGTGTCAGCCAGGCCGTTGATCACCGGCGGGTGGCCTACCTGGATCTCCATAACGGCTCCCTTTTCCGCCTGCAATATTACCCTGACGCCATTACAGATGTCCACAACGGTTCTGGCAGCCATGAAGCCCGACTCCCCGGTAAAAAGATTGGCGCCCCCGATGGAGATCATCTTAGATCCATATTCCTCGGTTTCCACCATTCCCACCACCTGGCCGTCTCTTCGCACCCTTGCCCCTTCCTCCCCGATATGGAAATTGGTATCGATTTTCACCTTCACCCCGCTATAGCTTAAAGGAGCCTCGGTCACCACAGTGACCACGTCGATTCCTTCCACGGTATCCATAATTATATATGGCGCGGGCCGCAAGCAAGGGTATTCGGTGCCTGCCCCGACACCGGTGACAAGAGGCCGGTCCAGATAAGACCGCCTTGCCTGGACGGCTGCCGGGTCGGTTACCAGCGGCCTTACTCTGACAAGCCCGCCGTCCACATTTAAATACCGGCGGCATGCTCCGTAAAAACCAGGCTTTATTTCGCACTGCACCGGGCAGTGTGAGCATTTTACCGCCTCAGCCGCTGCGCCCCCGGACGTCTGGGCCAAACTGCCGAATTTACACACCCGGACGCATACTCCACAGTTTACGCACTTCCCGTCTATTACAGCCTTACGGTCCACTACATTAATTGCGCCGGTGGGGCAGTTTTTTTCACAAACCCCACATCCCCGGCACTTTTCCAGGTCCGCCTCGACCATTTGCCAAAGTCCCCCTCCGAAAGCCAGCTTTACTTTATCTCCGCCTGACGCTTGGACGGGGGAGTGTTTCTGCTGACCTTTACCCTGATTATTCCGTCAATAATAACCATGGAGACACCGGGTATATCTCCGGCCTCAATGGCCGCAAGGGCATCGGAGCCCACAGATCCCAGGGGGGCGTCGATAATAACAAGATCGGCCTCTCTGCCCGGTTCTATTACTGAAGTATTGAGGTTGAAAGCCCGGGCCGTGTTTCCGGTGGCCATGGCTATGGCTTTTTCCGCAGGAATTCCCGACAGGGAGCACAGTTGCACTATTGTTCTCAGAATTCCCAGGGGTATGATTCCGGATCCCGAAGGTGAGTCGTTGCCCAGTATAATCCTGTGCAGCTGGCCCTTTTCTTTCAGCCTCCTTGCTGTAAAATCGGCCACCCTGGGGTTCCCGCACTGAACTATCTCCAGCGGCAGATCCGATTCTTCAATCAGCCTCTCCACTTCCCCGGTGGGTATGGCTGTAGTGCCGCCGTTTATGTGGGACACCACCGAGGGATTTATCTTCAGGACCATATCAGCCGTTACCGTTGAGCTGCCGGGGATGGAGGTGCCTCCGGTATGCATAGCCACCTTCATTCCGTATTTTTTTGCCCACTCTACCATGGGGGCCGCTTCCTCGGGAGTTTTTACGCCGCCCAGGCCAACTTCGCCCACCAGCCAGACCCCTGCTTCGGCAAGCTCGGCGAAATCCTTTTCCTCCAGCCCCTTTTCCAGTATCAGGGCGCCGCCGTGCACCTTCAGCCCGGTGGGTCTGTAATTTTTAAAGCACTTGTGAACCAAAACAGCCAGGGCTTTTGTCCCTGCCGGGTCCTTAGGCCTTCCCGGAACATGGGGCTCACCTGCCGAAATCATAGTGGTCACCCCGCCGTGAACTGAGCTGTCAAGGTAATCCAGGGTTTTCTGGCGCGGCGTGAAATCACCCAGCACCGGGTGGGTGTGAGAGTCGATCAAGCCCGGTATCACAGTGGTTCCCCTGGCGTCCACCACCTGGCCGGCCATAACACCTTCCAGAATACTTTTGCCGCCGATTTGCCGGATCTTTCCGTCAACAATTAAAATGGTGTCCCCTTCCATCAGGGGTTTGTTTATGTCACCGCTGACAATGGCGCCGATGTTGGTGACTGCCATAGTCGACAATTCGCAACAACTCCTTTTAAAACTAACCCACTACCAGACAAAGCTTTCATCATCTCCCAGGTTTATGGGCTTCAGCCACTGGGAGACCACTACCTTTTTATCGGTATAAAAGTCCACAGCGTCCGACGCCCGGCCCCTGGTGGATCCAAAGCCTGATATCTTCCTGCCGCCCACCGGGTAAAAGGCTATCGGGGCCGGGGTTCCAATGTTTACGCCCACCTGCCCCACATTGGTCCTTCGTATAAACTCCCGGGCATACTTACCTGTTTCGGTGTATATAACCGCCGTATGTCCGAATGGGTTCTGATCTATTATTTTAATAGCCTCTTTCAAATCCTTTATTTTTTTAAGGCATCTTACCGGGCCGAAAACCTCCTCTGTAAAAATACGCATGCCGGGCTCAGCCTCAAAGACGGTGGGGCCCAGGAAGCACCCGTTAGGGTAGCCCTCCACTTTGACCCCTCTGCCATCAAGAATCAGCTTGGCCCCCTCATTGACACCACTTTCAATTTCCCTTAGCAGCTGGTCCAGGTGCTCCCTGTCCACCACCGGGCCAAGGGTTACGCCTTCGTCCAGACCATTGCCCAACTTTAGTTCCTGTGCAGCCTTAATAAATTTTTCCTTGAATTCATCATAAATGGATTCTGCAATGAGAATATTTGACCCGGCAAAGCATCTTTCCCCCACATGCCCGAAGCAGGAGTTTATTATATTGCGCAGTACTCCTTCATCGAGTCGCGCGTCTTCCATGACCACCAAATGGTTCTTCGCCCCGCCCTGGCACTGAGCCCTTTTTCCGTGCGCGCAGGCAGCCTCGTATATTTTCCGGCCAGCCCCGGACGATCCCACAAAAGTTACCCCGGCTACGTCCGGATGCGTGATCAGCCTGTTTCCCGCCACCGATCCGCTTCCGTTCACAACATTGACCACTCCCCGGGGAAACCCGCACTCCTCAACTATCCTGGCCATTTCTATCATGGTGTTGGGGCAGTACTTGCTGGGCTTTACCACAACAGTATTGCCGCAGGCTATGGCCCAGACAAAATAAGCCGATATCATGGCCGGGAAGTTAAAGGGGGGCAGGACCACGAATACCCCCAGGGGCTCCCTGATGTAGTATTCATCCACTCCCCTGGCGATGTCCTCGGTAAAATCACCTCTCATGGTTTCCGGTACGGCACAGGCGTCTTCAACGTACTGAAGGCACCTCTCTATTTCCTGAAGACCTTCGGCAAAGGTTTTTCCGTGCTCCAGCGAGATTGTCCTGGCAAGATCTTTTCTGGCCTCTTCCAGTTTATACCGCAGCTTGAACATCAGTTGGACCCGCTTGGGGATCGGGGTCGATCTCCAGCCCCCAAAAGCCTTTTTAGCGGCGGCCACCGCCATATCGACCTCTTCAAGGGTAGACAGCGGATAAAGGGAAATTAATTCATCAGTGGCAGGGTTCCTAATCTCCAGTAATTCACCGGTTGTTGAATCGATCCACTCTCCGCCTATGTAGTTCTTCAATATAGGGACTCTGGGCTGCATTTTTGTACCACTCCTTATTAATGATAATTGTGTTGTCAAAAACATGAACCTTTTTTCAATTCGGTATTGTCGCAAAATTCATGTATATCAAGAAAGCAAAAAGGATGCCATAAAAAGAATAAGCTATTTATGCGGTGCTGGCATAAATAGCTTTTCTGCCGGACTTAAATATGCAGCATATCTGATACAATACCGGATCATAATCGACACAACGCATCATAAGTGACACAATCATCGCCTTCCGATACCGTACTTGCGCATCTTTCTGGCCAGGGTGGCCCTGCTTATTCCCAGGCTTTTTGCAGCAAGGGCTGTGTTCCTGTTTTTTTGCAGGGCATCGTATATCACCTGCTTTTCGGTTTCTCCCACGATTTCCTGTATACTCTCGCCTTTTATAATAAACTCCTGGTTTACCTGGCAGTTTTTGGGCACGGAAATATCCATTGGGAATTCCTCCGACCCCAGTATGTTTCCCCTGCTGGTTACCGCCATCCTTTCCACCAGGTTTACCAGCTCCCTTACATTTCCCGGCCAGGCATAGCACTCCATGGCATCTATAAGCTCGGCGGACAGCACCTTTTCAAAGCCGTACTTCCGGTTGAAATGTCTGACGTAGTGCTGGGCCAGGGCTACGATATCCTCCTTCCGGTCACGTAAAGGAGGCACTTCAATAGGAACCACATTAAGACGGTAGTATAAATCCTTTCTAAACCGCCCCGCATCAACAAGTTCCGCTAAATTCTTATTGCTGGCGGCAATAATCCGGACATCCACCTTTACCACCCTGGACCCGCCTATCCTACTGAACTCTCTCTCCTGCAGGATGCGGAGAAGCTTAACCTGCAGGTCAAAAGGCAATTCGCCTATTTCATCCAGAAAGATGCTGCCACCGTCAGCCAGCTCAAACAATCCCGGCCTGCCCTCCCTGGCGGCTCCCGTGAAGGCCCCGTGATCATAGCCGAAAAGTTCGGCCTCCAGCAGGTCCCTTGGAATAGCCCCGCAGTTTAACTTTATGTATGGTTTTTCCGATCGCCGGGGGCTGGCCCTGTGCAGCAGGGTGGCCACCACCTCTTTGCCGGTTCCGGACTCACCCACCAGCAGCACCGTGGTATCAACCGCCGCCAGCCTGCGGGCCAGGTCCAGAATGTCCAGCATTTTTTTGCTCCTGACCACTATGTCCTCTTTTTGCATCTGGGCCACGCGCATGTCCGTCAGCTCGGCCTGGTATGCTCCGGCCAGCTTCTGTGACTGCCTCAAGCTTTCCCTCAGGGCATAAAGCTCGGTAACGTCATAGCTGTTAACCAAAACCAGCTCCAGCCGCCCCTCCTCATTGAAAACAGGAACCCCCCTGGTAAGGCACCGGGTTCCCGAACTGGCCTCCTGCAGTATAGTAACCGGGCGGCCGGTGGAAATTACCTTGGTTGAAACGCTGTTATCGAATGTTCCCTCTTTCACCAGATCGGACACATTTTTTCCGACGTAATCCTCTGCCGCAATTTTAAGAAGCCGCTGCATGGCCGGATTGGATGAAACTATTTTGCCATTGCTGTCCACTATGCTGATCCCGTCGTGGCAGTATTCAAAAACCGTCTCCAGTTCCCGCAGGCGTTTTTTAACCCGGCTGAGTTCATCCTGTTCCGACTCATTGTTTTCTGATTCGCACTCCATACCCATAGGATCCCCCCCTTAAAAAGGTCCGGCCGGCTCCCGCAAGCTTTCAGTCGCCTTCAAATTCTGCCTGGGCTTATGAACGTTATATTCTCCTGATACCATGCTATAACAAATACTATAATAACTGATTTGTTATATATTATAAGATATTGCCGAACTGTTCAAGCTCAGTTTCTGGATAAATTCCTTATATGTAAAAAATTGCCTGTCAGGCAGGCAATTCAAACAAGGATTTTGCTTGGCTTTTCTGCAGTATTTTTCCAAATCAACCCACCCACTGGCATAATGCAGCCCGTTCACCCGGATAATTTGCAAGTAAACTGAGCCTGCCGCTTTCACGGCAGACTTCCAGTCTTATTATGTTTAAAAAATCACTATTATTACCGGTTCAGCAGACTGCCCACATACTTCATAAGCTCATTGGCGCAAATGGGGCAGTATTCATACTCATCTATCAGCTTGGCGCTGACTTCATTTATTCGCTTTAGCTGCTCGGCGTCGGGGGTTTTGGTGGAAGTTGTAATCTTTACCACATCTTTCAAATCGGCAAACAGTTTCTTTTCCACCGCCTCCCGCAGGCGCTCATGGGTACGGTAATCAAATTTTTTATTCTTCCGGGCATAGGAGGAAAGCCGTATCAGTATTTCCTCCCGGAAGCTCTTCTTGGCGTTTTCCGATATGCCTATCTGCTCTTCAATTGACCGCATCAGTTTTTCATCAGGGTCCAATTCCTCGTCAGAAATAGGATCCTTTAACTTAACTCCGTTGCAGTATGCCTCCACATTATCCAGGTAGTTGTCAAACAGAACCCTGGCCGACTCCTCGTAAGAATACACAAAGGCCTTCTGTATTTCTTTTTTGGCCAGATCGTCATACTCCTTGCGGGCAGTGGAGATAAAGTTCAGCAACCGCTCCTTCTCCTCCTTACTGATGGAAGCGTGCTGGTCCAACCCGTCCTTCAGCCCCCTCAAAACATCCAGTGGATTGATGCACCGGGTGGTGGTGCGAATCAGAGCCGAAGACAGACGGTTAATCACATACCTGGGGTCCACCCCGCTCATTCCCTCATCATTAAACTCATTATGCAGTTCGGTTACATCCTTCTGCTTGAACCCTTCGACATCTTCCCCATCATAAAGCTTCAGCTTCTTCAGCAGATCCATCCCTTGCTTCTTACTGTCCCTCAGCCGGGACAACACCGAAAAAATACTGGCCACCCTCAGGGAGTGCGGCGCAATGTGTATATCCTTCAAATCACTCTGCCTGATCAGCTTTTCATAAATTTTAACCTCATCACTGACCCGCAGGTTATAAGGTATCTTCATCACGATAATCCGTGACTGCAGCGCCTCGTTCTTTTTATTGCTGATAAAAGATTTGTACTCATTTTCATTGGTGTGGGCCACTATAAGCTCATCGGCGTAGATCAGAGCAAAACGGCCGGCCTTAAAGTTTCCCTCCTGAGATAGTGACAGAAGATTCCAGAGGAATTTTTCGTCGCACTTAAGCATCTCCTGAGATGCTTAACTTAAACCCACCCTCAAATAAATCTTATTAAAATAATGACAGTGTTTTAATTAATTTCAATTTCTATATCCCTGGTTTTGTCCTGGTCTTTTTTTCGGCAGTGTTATTTCCAGATTAATCATTGCGATTCTTTTCCCTTTGGCGGGCTGTACCCATCAATCAGTGCTTGTTTTGAAACACCAACAGTCGCAAGTTTATTGGTTTCAATGGCCTTTTGCAAAGAATCCTGAGCTTCTGTAAATTTACTGATTTTTTTATTATCGGTATAACTTATTAAGTCGTCTATTGAGCTTTGCAAGTATAAAACCGCAGTCATCATGATTTGCTTTTGATAAACATATTGCTTTGCTATATCCATATTTTGAACATTCTTGAATAAATCCAGAGATTGTTCGCTTAGTTTGTCCAGATCATTATGGTAGGTCAGAATTATCCTCCCACCACCGATATCCTTTATTTGGGATTGATATGAAGTTAAAACCGAATTAAAAACTTTCTGTGTCTGGTTGAAGGATTCAACTGCCTTTTCTGCTTCTGTTTTTTTAATATTTTGTTCGGCTTGCGCTCTTTCTTGGGTTTGCTGCGGCTTCTCCTGTGTCTTTACCGGAGATGCAGCTTCTTGCTTTTCTGAGTCTCGAACCTGTGGTCCAATATTTTGAACCATTTTCTCAGTTTTTTTTGATGAAAGCCATACTGAAGCTCCCCCCGATATAAACATTATCGCAACAATGAATAGAAAAATGGCGCCATAGACGTTGGCTTTTCTGTCTTTATTATCCATCGCCTTGCCCCTGACTCCCAAAAGCATTAAAACTCCACCCAGTCCTGAAAAAACGCCCAATGCGAAGATTAATACCGGCGCAATATTTTGCAATTCATCGACCTCCCAGTTTTTTATTGATCATAATATACTCTAAGAGGCATGATTTTCTATGTACATGCTCTTTTTCCTGCCAATAGAATTTTCCAATTTCAACCCCTGGACATTTTGCCACCGGAAATCCTGAGCGAAACGGCATAGAAGATTATTCCCGCAAACTCAATATCCCACCAAAATCAATACGCTATGAATAATGCATAAACACTGGCCTGCAGAAGAGGAAAGGTCTCCCCGGATAACCAAACGAAATAATGACCTCTGCCGCTTTGCCGCTTATGGCATTTGACTTCTGACAATTTTCATGCTATCATAAAAATTATCCATAAATTAGGCATGTATCTTTTTCCCTTTCTCAAGTCCACTGGTTTGGGATAAAGCACAATATGAAATCCTAATACCGTTGGATAAAAATATCGAGGAGGGTTTTTTTCATGTTACAAGATCGCAATCTGACATGTCGTGACTGTGGAGCCGGGTTTACCTTTACTGAGTCGGAGCAGGAATTCTTTGCAGAAAAGGGATTTACCAATGAGCCTGGCCGTTGTCCCGAATGTCGCGCAGCACGCAAGGCACAAAACAGAAGGGGCGGCGGACGTGACGGCGGCGGCTATTCCCGTCAGGATCGTCAGATGTACCCGGCTGTTTGCGCCACCTGCGGAAAAAATACAGAAGTGCCTTTCCAGCCCAGGGAAGACAGGCCTGTATACTGCAGAGACTGCTACCAGCCTTCACGCTACTAAGAATTAAAAAAAGCGCAAACACGGACCTGCCGTATGTACTTCATACGGCAGGTTCTTTTATAACGCCCAGGAAAGTATATGCCACATTAAAGCATTAAAGTGCTAAATCGCCAAAGCATTTTTACGTAGCCCAGAGTTTTTCTGGGGTCGCTCCGGGGTCACTTGAGGGTCGCTTTTAAAGTATGCTGTCACCATTCTGGATTCTGGCTCCTGGCTCCTGAATTCCGCCGTCTGCAAGACGGCACCGCCGACAAGGCGGTTATTTCATTCCCCGGGGCGGAATCTGTAGTAAACTACGGCCTTGACATCTCTTTTGCCGCCGGATTCCCGGGCTGTGACCACCACCCTTGCCACCAGCAGCTTAATGATTTCCCTGTGGGGCTCAATTTTCTCTACGCTCTGGGAAATCAACTTCAACAGGTCAGTCGAACATAAAGCGCCGTCGATGGCCCCTTCCTCCTGTGCGGCGGCCAGGTCACCGAGGCGACCTTCCAGCCAGATGATTTCCCCGGCCAGTTTTTTCAGTTCATATTCTGCCTCCAAAGGGCTTATAAGGGATCTGGAAACCATGGACAGTATTCTGGATCTGGCTTCTTTTTTTAGGGACATGGCCCTTTCCGCCTGTTCCAGTTGATCCTCCGACGGTAAAGTTTCCTTTACTGTCTGATCCAGCCTGTTCCTTGCCATCTCAATGAATTTACCCGGCTTTTTAAAAAATTCTATTATCTCATCCCAAATGGCCCGTTCCAGTTCCTCCGCTCTTATTTGCCTGTTGCCGCAAACCTTCCCCCGGCCATGGTTAACCGTACCGGTGCAGCGATAATAAAACAGTCCTCTGGTGCTGCCGCTGTTTCCCACCATGGCAAGGCCGCAGTGACCGCAGTAGATCACCCCTCTCAAAGGGTACTGACGGCCCCGCCCCCCCCGGGCCAGCTCACCATTTTCCGACAGTATTGTCCGGGTACGTTCAAATTCGGCCCGGGGAATAATGGCTTCAACATTTATTATGTGCCCTTCCCTACCCTTTTGGGATCGCCTCATGGTTCGGTACTCCCCGGTATAAAGCCGGGACCTTAATATTATGCTGAGGTGACCGGCGTGCCACTGTCCAGCGCTGTTTTTTTTGGATCCCTTGGAAACGGCGGGGGTGGGAATACCCATGGCGTTGAGGTACTGAGCCAAAGGAACCATACTCATTCCCTCATTGTAGAGTCTATATATAAGGCGTACCGTTTGGGCCTCGGGCTGGTGCACCAGCAGCCTTTTATCCGGGCCAATCCGGTAGCCGAAGGGGGACGGCCCCGATGTCCAGCACCCCTCCCGGGCCTTTCTTTCCTTCCCCATCTGGGTGCGCTCCTGTATTGTATCCCTCTCCAGCGCAGCAATACTGGCCAGGAGCGTCATGAAAAACTTTCCCACCGGAGTTCCGGTGTCAAAGGCCTCGGTCATGGATTTTATTGCTATGTTCAGCCTTTCAAGTTCATAATAAGTGTTCAGCACCACCTGGGTGGATCTGGCCAACCTATCCAGTCTATAAAAATAAACTGCCGATACTTTACCCGCCCGGGCTTCAGCCATAAGCCTGAACCCCTCAGGGCGCTCCTCCATGGAGAGGGTTCCTGAGATACCCTCGTCCAGGTAAAGATCATACCCCTCTATGTTCTCCTGGGGGCCATGCAGATCAAAATATCTTTTGGCGAACTCAACCTGGTTGGATATATTTCCCCGGTCCGCCTGTTCCTCTGTGCTGACCCTGCCATAAAATGCCACACGCACAACCGGAAACCCCTTTCCATCACCTGCATATATTCAAATTGAGTAGAAAAACTGTTACCTGAAAGGTTGTTGCTGCACCGTGATTATCGAAAAACACTACAGCAGCCGCCCCGAAGATGAGGAGTACATAATTAAGGCCTTTTTACTGCTCATGGATCTCCTTTATGTCTCCGGCAAAAAAGATTATTCTCCTGATTGAATGATTATTTTGCTCTGCACCCAAATATACCACCATACGGAAATCCACAGGACAAGCATAAAAATAACTGCCTTACTGACTTACTTATTACGGCAGTTATTTTTTTATTTAGCAGGGAATTGTCGAATTCTTACAGAAAGGTTTAGAGAATGATCGGGAGGAGTATAGCTTGAAAAAAGATGCCCTCTGGACAAAGGATTTTATTTTAATCTGCCTGGCTAACTTTATGGTTTTCACCAGTTTTTACTTTCTGCTCCCCACACTGCCGGTTTTTGTAACAGATGTGCTGAAGGGTGACGAGAGTAATGTGGGATACATAATCGGCGTGCTTTCTCTGACTGCCGTTATGGTCCGGCCCCTTTCCGGTTTCTTGCTGGATACCGTGGGCCGTAATAATATTTTGCTCTATTCCCTCATCGCCTTTTCACTGACTATGGTAGCCTATAACTTCGTTACCGGACTTGCGCTTCTGTTCATACTGAGGGCATTGCACGGAATTTCCTGGGGCATTGTCACCACCGGGGCGGGAACGGTGGCTGCCGATGTGGTTCCCCCTCCCAGAAGAGGTGAAGGTCTGGGCTATTATAGCCTGTCCAACACTCTGGCCATGGCGGTAGGTCCCAACCTTGGCCTGTACATATTAAGTCTTTCCGGTTTTAATCCACTGTTCACGGCAAGTTTTGCCGTAGCTGCATCAGGACTGTTTTTTGTGGCCGGCATATCCTACCGGGAGGATAAAAATGAGGGCGCTGTAAAAATCAGCCTGGATAGCTTTTTGGAGCCCAAGGTGTTTTCATTATCAGGAGTAGTGTTTTTTGTGGCGGTGGTGTACGGAGGCATAGTATCCTTTATAACCCTTTATGGAAAGCAACTGGGAGTAAACGCAGGAACTTATTTCCTGGTCTATGCCCTCACCCTTATGCTGGTCAGGCCGGTGGCCGGAAAGGCCTTTGATAAAAACGGTCCGGAGCTGATCATGGCTGTGGGCATTGGCGCAGCGTCACTGTCCTTTGTGCTTCTTTATGCGGCCGCTGGTAATGCCATTTTTCTACTGTCGGCTGTAGCCCTGGGAATAGGCTTTGGCACGATACATCCCATCATTATGGCCATGGCCATAAACAAGGTGGCCCCCTATCGGAGAGGGGCGGCCAACGGCACAATTTTTAGCGCCTTTGACCTGGGAATAGGCTTCGGTTCAATATTTCTGGGTTTTGTTTCAAAAATGATTGGGCTTTCCTACATGTACCTCTCCTGCAGTTTTATTATTCTCATGCCGCTGGCCATGTTTTACCTGAAGGATGCCCGGGAATACAAAGAGGCTTTCCAAAAAAGCGAATAAGGTATTGCTAACATCAAAAAAGGCAATACACCTTCCAATAGGTTTTAGAATGTTGCGTACGGTTATTTAACAACTATTTGGCAAGGGCTTATAACCGGCGGTGAAATTGTCCGGATACTTCATCCGTTCTGTTGGGAGAGAATTCATCACATGACACTAAGAAATAAAACAGTTATCATTATAGCCATAGCGCTGACGGGCCTGATTATCATAATGTACGCAGTTTCAGAAACCGTCCTTTTGGGGAGTTTTTTAAAGCTGGAGACACTGAACACCACTACCAATGTTGGGAGGGCCGTTAATGCGCTACAAGGCAATATTTCAACGTTAAACGGCGAGGCAGCCGACTGGGCGGCATGGGATGAAACATATGCCTTTGCGGAAGAATATAACGACGAATACGAAAAAAAGAACGTTCCCTATGAAACCATGTCTGACCTTAATATTAGCGTTTTTATCATTACCGATAACACCGGTAAAATTATTTTCAGCAAAGGCTGTGATCTTGAAAACAAAAAGGAAACCCCTCTGCCGGATAGTATAACGGATCACTTGTCCAAAAACAGCCTCCTTGTTACCCACACCGCCACAAGCAGCAGCGTAAGCGGGCTTCTGATGCTTCCCGGCGATCCCCTTATGGTGGCTTCAAGGCCCATTTTGACCAGTGAAAGAGAGGGTCCCATCCGCGGAACCCTGATCATGGGCCGCTACCTCAACTCTGCGGAAATCAGCAGACTGGGAAAAACAACAGAGCTTACCCTGGCTATACACCAGCCTGTTGATTCAAATGCACCCCACATTTTTAATAACGCCCCTTCCTCCCCGCCGGCAAAACCACCAATTACTGTTTTCCCGGTTGATCAGGATTTGGTGGCCGGTTACACCCTGATTAACGATATATACGGAAAGCCCGCTTTTTTATTGAAAGTGGAGGCGCCAAGATTAATATACAAACAGGGTCAGGCCAGCATTCTCTACTTTGTTATCTCCCTCCTGGCAGCAGGTCTTGTATTCGGGCTTATAAACATTTTACTCCTGGAGAAAACGGTTCTGTCCAGACTGGCGCATCTCAACCACAGTGTCAGCGCCATCGGTTCAAAGAGCGACCATACCGCCCGGGTAGAAGTGACCGGAGGGGACGAGCTGTCCAGTCTGGGAAAAGCCATTAACGGGATGCTGGAGGCATTGGATCAGTCCCGGAGGAAACTGGTGGTAAGCGAGGAAAGATATCGCAACCTGGTGGAAAATTCCCCGGACCTTATTTTTTCCCTGAACAGCAAGGGGGAAGTTATCTTCATAAGCCAATGGGGCTGGGAATACTTTGAATTTAATTCCGCCACAGAGGTTCTGGGAAAACACTATTCTGAATTTATACATCCCGATAACAGGGCTATGACCGCCAAGACGCTGCATAGGATGATTTCTGTTCACAAAAAGATCAATAAGGGCTTGAACTTCAAAATGCTGAAAAAAAGCGGGAAAACAATTCTGGCCGAACTGAACTCCTCCCTGCTGTATGATGCACATGGCAACTATGAAGGAATGTTTGGAACCATAAGAGATGTAACCGAAAGAAAACAGGCCGAAGACCGGCTCAAACACCTCAGCCTGCACGATCCCCTGACCGGGCTGTATAACCGGGCCTATTTCGAACAGGAGATGAAGCGCCTGCAAGGGGGACGTTGGGACCCGGTGGGTGTATTACTCTGTGATGTGGACGGATTGAAACTGGTAAATGACACCATGGGTCATGACGCGGGAGATGCATTACTGATAACCGCCTCCCGGATAATAAAGGATGCTTTCCGCGCAAGTGACATGGTGGCCAGGATAGGGGGCGACGAATTCGCGGTGCTTCTCCCCAACAGTGATAAAGAAGCCGTTTTAAGGGCGGCTGAAAGAGTCCGTAAGGCCATTACCGGTTACAACGCCGCCAATCCCGACATTCCTATGAGCATATCCATAGGATATATAACCGGGAATACGAATTCCAAAAAAATGAGTGACCTTTTTAAAGAAGCTGACAATAATATGTACAGGGAGAAATTACTGCGCAGCCAAAGCATCCGCAGTTCCATTGTGCAAACCCTGATGAAAGCCATGGAGGCCAGGGACTTCGTCACTGAAGGACACGCCGACCGCCTGCAGGAACTGGTGTCCGGCCTGGGAAAATCAATGGGCCTGTCAGAACGAAACATCACCGACCTGCGCCTGCTGGCCCAGTTTCACGATATTGGAAAGGTGGGCATACCGGACCGGATTCTATTTAAATCAGGCCCTCTTTCCCCTGAAGAAAAAAAAGAAATGCTGAGGCACAGCGAGATTGGCCACCGTATAGCTCAATCGGCCCCGGACTTGGCCCATATCGCCGACTGGATACTGAAACACCACGAGTGGTGGAACGGAAATGGATATCCCCTGGGGCTGAAAAGGGATGAAATTCCCATGGAATGCCGGGTACTGGCCCTCGCCGATGCTTACGACGCCATGACCAACAACCGTCCCTACCGGACGGCCATGTCACATCAGGATGCCGTAAAAGAACTGTCACGCTGCGCTGGAACCCAGTTTGACCCAAATCTGGTATCTATGTTTATACTGGTGCTGGAGATAAATATTTTAAAGCAGTAAAAATAACCGCCTTGCCGGCGGTGCCGTCTTGCAGACGGCGGAATCCAGAATCCAGAATCCAGAATCCAGAAAAAGCAAGCGTGACCCTCAAGCGACATGCAGAGAGGGGGAGGGGTTTTAGTCCAGGCGGATGTTCCGGAGGATGTTATCTGGCTCTTGGCGACAGAGCCGTACGGACTGCCGAACCGGCTGCAGGACGCAGCCGGTAGCCGGAATCGACGCAAGGACGCGGCGTTGGAGGCGGTCGGCAGTCCG
>Ga0209643_1001306_pt1 | contig 24726 bp, 24 predicted proteins | sample AutmiccBRH37_all_FD_187383 | JGI IMG/M metagenome (GOLD analysis project Ga0209643, IMG submission 187383) | Deep subsurface microbial communities from Mt. Terri, Switzerland - Autotrophic microbial communities BRH/37_all (SPAdes) (version 2) | ecosystem: Environmental > Aquatic > Deep... | reverse complement strand
CAGGCAAATCTTTCGGAAAATCTTTGTCCGATTTTGCGGCATCAACCTTGTCTTTCACTTTTCGCAAAGCTTCTGTAGGCGTAACACTGAAATCAAAAGTGATTTTTATGGATGAAAATCCTTCGATAGAAGTGGAAGTAATTTCATCAACGCCTGATATTCCGTTGATCTCTTTTTCGAGCGGACGCGTGATTAATTTCTCAATATCAATTGCCGAGTTCCCTGGATAAGCGGTTGACACGAATATTTCGGGCACCACAATTTCCGGGAAAGCTTCTCTTGGCATACTTTGATAAGAGAAAATTCCCGCCAAAAAAATCATTCCGATAATCACAAACACGGTCATTTTGTTGTTAATTGACCAAGTTGAAAGTTTGAATTCTTTTAATACTTTACTCATTTTGATGCTTTTCTGGTTGTTGTAACCGAATTAATTTTTACTTATTTTAACCTGATCTCCATCTTTTACAAATCTTGCGCCGGCATTTACCAATGTGTCATTTTCTTTCAAACCGGCACTTACAAACACCTCATTGTTATATTCATTGGTAATGGTAACGATGTTTTTAACTACCTTTTGTTGGTTATTTTCGGTAACAACCGTAAATACATAATTATTGCCTGTTTGATCCTGTTGCACCAAAGTGGCTGGAATAATGATTCCCTTTGTTTCAAAATCCACTATTTTTATATCAGCCAATAAATTTGGTTTGATGCTTTGGTCTTTATTGTCGATGTTAATTCTGATTTTAAAGCTTCGGTTTGCCGGATTGATATAATTGCCGACCTGTGAAATTTTTGAATTTATTTTTTTGTTGATGGAAGCAAAATGCACAATAGTTTCTGTACCTTGTTTAATAATTGGCAAATAAGTTTCCGTTACGTCGGCTTCCACATACACGTTGTCTAAATTCAGTAACCTTACGGCAGGCATTTGCGGACTTGTAAGTTCACCCAATCTTGGGAAAATTTCATCAACAACACCGCTAAAAGGCGCCGTAATTCTCATTTTTCTGGCTTGGGTTCTTAAGCTTGATAAATTGTTTTCCAAGCTTTCTTTTTGGGCTTTTGCCTGAAGGTATTGCATTTCTGAACCAATTTTTTGGTTCCAAAGTCGTTCCTGACGTTCAAAAGTTGTTTTGGCCAAACTCAATTGGGTATTCAATTCGTTGATGCTGTTTTTTACGGACGCATCATCCAATTGAATCAACAGTTGTCCGGTTTGTACTTTCTGGCCTTCTTTAACGAGAATGGCTGTAACATTTCCGCCCATTTCCGGACTGATTTCTATATTTTTGTTGGCTTTCGCAACACCTTGAATTTCTAAAAAATGTTTAAAAACATCGTTAATAACCGGAAGCGCTGTAATTGTTTGAATATTTTTATCTAAATCTAATTTTGAGATTTCTGTTTCAACAGATTTTAACAAGGTGTTTAAACTGTCAATTTTGGCTGTCAATGTTGCTTTTTTGGCGTTTAATTCTTCTAAGGAAGATTTTTTGGCTTCTTTGCCGCAAGAAATGGCAAATGTGGCTACAATAATAAGGAGTGCTATTTTTTTCATGTTGGTTAGTTACTTTTGTTGATTGGTGTGTTTAGTGCGTTGTCTAAAGTTGCTTTGTTGGCGATGACATTTAACATAGCCTGTAAATAATTTTGTTGCATTGTGTATAATTGTCGTTGTGCTTCCAACAATTCAAAACTTGTTGAAATTCCTTCAAAAAACTTGATTTGCTGTTTGTTTTCAATGCGCTCTGCCAATGCCAAATTTTGTTTAGAGGTTTCATATTCTTCAATGCTGAAATTGTAGTTTGTTTTGGCAGATTCCAGCAAAAGAAATAATTTTTGTTCGGTTTCTGTTAAGTTTGTTTTGGCTTTTTCAAGCTCAATTTTAGCTTGTTGCGTTCTTGAACTTCGTGCCAAGCTGCTAAATATGGGAATGTCTAAACTTACCCCCAACAAGGAATAATCGAACCATTTTTGTTCTTTTTTCATAAAATCAAATTCCTGTCCGTAGCCGGCATAACCAAAATTCACAAAACTTTTTAAGGTTGGCAATGCCCTGCTTTGTTCCAGTTTAACGAACAACTCATTCGCAGTTTCGGTATTTTTGGCTATTTTAAAATCGATGTGGTTTTCAACGGATAAATCATTGGCAAGCAATTCCAATTTGATATTTTCTTTGGCTAAATTTGTTAAAGAATCTGTCAAAATTACGGAAGCATTAATGTCCAGTCCCAACGTAATGTTTAACATTTTATAGGCAATTGTTTTTAAGTTTTTGGTTTTTGAAAGCTGGCTTTTTACAGAAGACAAGGTGATTTTAAGTTGTTCCACATTTTCTTCTTCAATAAAACCATTCAGAAAAATCTGGTTGGTTTCATCCAGGTTTTTTTCCAATGTATTGATGTTTTTTTCTATAATTAAAATGCTTTCTTCGCTTAAAAGCACATTTCCGTAGGCGTTGATAACAGCTTCCCTAATGCCGAGTTCGGTTTTTTCTTTGGCGTTTTCAGAAATTTTCAAATACGTTTTTGCCGATTGCAATCCCACCAAATACGAACCATCAAAAATAAGCTGATTTAAAGTGGCTGTAGCGTTCATATTGTGTTTCGTTCCAAATGCGATTTCTTCGAATTCGCCCGGATTACCGCCAAAAAATTCGGCCGGAAGCAAAGAAACCTGCTGCTTAATCCAGTTTTGATAATCTATTTTGGCACTAACTTGTGGCAATCCAATCGTGGTGGTTTCCCATTTTTTCAATTTGGCGGCATCCACATCCCTGTTAGCATTTTTGCTTGCATAACTGTTTTTTAGGGCGTAATCAATGGCTTGCTGCAATGATAATGTGATGTTTTCCTGGGCATTTATTTGGAAACTAAAGAGTATTCCAAATCCTATAATGAGTATTTTTTTCATTCTTAAATTTCCTTTTTTTCTAATTGTTTTTGCAAAATTTGTAATCCTTTTTTGGTAGCTAATGCTCTTGTGTGATATTCAAGAACACATAATTCTAATTTGTTGATTGTGTTTTTATTATAGGTATATAGGCTTGAATCATGAACGCTTAACATTAAGGAAAAATAGAATTTAGTGGTAATTTCTAAATTGATATCTTTTCTGTAAAGTCCTTCCTGGATTCCTTTTTCTATATTTTTGGTGATGCATTCCTTAAATACAGAAAGCTCATTGGCAATAATTTTTTTATAGGTTTTTGGATAGTATTTTTCTAACTGATACATTGGTGAATCATCAGAATTTTTAAACAACTCTTTAAAAGTTTTTTTTATTTCAAAATTTTCTTCAATGGCGTTGTGTCCCATAGCACAAATATTAAAAATGGTTTTGTGCATTCCATCTTGAAAATAAGAAACGGCTTCGTCAATAAGTTCCTGTTTATTTTTGTAATATTTATAAATTGTTTTTTTGGAGATGCCTAAATCTTTGGCAATATCATCCATCGTCACGCTTTTAAATCCGTACTTTAAAAATATTTCCCCGGCTTTTTTTAAAATTGTTTCCTTCATAATCGGTTCCTCCTTAATAATTTGAGAATGCAAATATACAAACGGAAACTTTAAATACAACAAAAGTTTCCAAAGTTTTTTAATTAATTTTGTAATTTCATTTGGCATTTTTTTAATTTGCTTTGAAAGGTGTATTTTTACATCAAATTTCTAAGCATAATGAAGATTATTGAAACTTATAAAGAGGATTTTGTAGGCTATTTAAACGAGAAAATTAGCGTAAAAGAACCGGTAAATTTGTATGAACCTATTCATTATATACTTCAAATAGGCGGAAAACGCTTACGTCCGGTGTTAACTTTAATGACTTGTGAAATTTTTAACGGAAATATAAAACTAGCCTATGATGCCGCTTTGGCCATAGAGGTTTTTCACAATTTTACTTTGGTCCACGATGATATTATGGATAGCGCTCCAATAAGAAGAGGATTTGAAACCGTCCATAAAAAATGGAATATCAATACCGGAATTTTATCGGGCGATGCGATGATGATTGTGGCGTATCAATGTTTTGAAAATTATGAAGCCGCTGTTTATAAAAAATTGATGATGCTTTTTAGCAAAACCGCTTTGGAAGTATGCGAAGGACAACAATTGGATATTGATTTTGAAAACAGAAATGATGTGACCATTCCGCGATATTTAAAAATGATTACTTATAAAACGTCTGTTTTAGTGGCGGCAGCTATGAAAATGGGTGCCATCATTGCGAATGTTGAAGATGATGAGGCTGAAAAAATATATGATTTTGGATTAAACCTTGGCATTGCTTTTCAATTGCAGGACGATTATTTAGACACTTTTGGCGATGAAGCGCTCTTTGGAAAACAAATAGGAGGCGATATTGCCGAAAACAAAAAGACATTTTTGTATCTGAAGGCCATTGAAGTTTGCGGTATTGATGACAAAAAAAAATTGATGGATTTTTATGCTGAAGAATCTGTTAGAAACAATAAGGTACAAGAAGTGACAAGGATTTTCGAAAATAATAACATCCCGGAATTGACCAAAAATGAAATAGCGTTTTATACAAACCTCGCTTTTAAGGAATTGGAGAATATAGATATTGCTGCCGAAAAGAAAGAGTTGCTCAAAAATTTCGGACTTGGATTAATGAAACGCAGCATTTAATGTTACCCGCAAAAAATACAGAGGAATTGTTATTTTCAATAACAAATGAAAATTTATATGTACACTTAATTGAGCAGTTAAATAAGGATTTTCAGTTGGCAAATGTAACAGAAAGTTTCAATGTCACTACATCACCCATTCAATTAAAAAAACAATTGTTTGCTGTTTTATTGAATTTAATCACCAAACAGTACGACGATTATTTAAACCTATTGTACAGAATTGATGTGCCCGAAAGTGAATTGGCCAAACTGATAAACGATAATTTAACGACCAGTATTGAGGATATAACCTATTTGGTTTTAAAAAGAGAATATCAAAAAGTTTGGTTTAAACAAAATTTTGATAAAATTTAAGGCAATTAAAAAAGTGTTAATCTAATATTCAGAAGATTAGATTGGAATTAAAAAAAATCTAAAAAGCAAAATCAATTATTTAAAAATTGTTTAAAATTATTGTGAATAAACTAAAATAGTGGTAATATTGCAGTCCAGTTTTGGGTCCCATAGCTCAGCTGGTTAGAGTACCTGACTCATAATCAGGGTGTCCTTGGTTCGAGCCCAAGTGGGACCACTTTTAAAAACCGTAATTGTATTGTAAATCAATATGCTACGGTTTTTTTAATTCTTAATTTGTACAATTTTTTATTTCTAGAAAAGACGATAAGTTTATCCCGAGTTTGGTCGTTGAGCGGAGCCGAAGCAAGTTGAGGGAAGTCCCAAGTGGGACCACAAAATAAAGAAAATTTACATTTATTGTAGATCTTTTTATGCCTAATTTTCACTTCTTATTAATGCAATTTTACATCACACTTCATACAATTAAGTCAAAATAAAAATAAATCATTTGTAACAACGTTAAATTGTGGTAAGGTTTTTGTTTGTATGGCTTATTATATAGTATGTATGGTGCTTATTTATGTGTAAATGGAATCAAAAACCAATTAAATAAAAAATGGACGTGTGAATTATACAATTTTTTTTCAAAGTTGTGTAACATATTTGTTTATTTAACTGAGCAACTTTGCATATCTATATTTAAATTCAGATTATAATAATTTAAAACTAAAAAAAGATGAAATTAAAAAAAATTTATTTTGTAGCAGTTGCGGCGATGATTGTGATGCTAGGATTTCAAAGTTGCGAGAGCGATGAAGAAGGGAATACCGCGAGAGTTCAGTTAAAATTGGTTGATGCTCCTGGAGATTATCTTGAAGTGAATGTAAATATTGTTGATATACAATATAACAACAGTGGCAATGAAGCTGGTTGGGTGAGTTTCGGAAAACCGGAAGATTATCCAATTAATGTTGATTTAACAACACTAATTGCCGGAAATAGCCTTTTATTGGCTGACCAAATTATTCCTTCAGGAATGTTAAAACAAATAAGATTGGTTTTGGGTGACGGAAACACGCTTAAAATTGAAGGACAAGAATCAATGATGGCTCTTAACACGCCAAGCGCAATGCAATCTGGTTTAAAATTAAATATGAATACCACATTAGATGCCGGTTTTACCTACACATTTATACTTGACTGGGATGTGCAAAAATCTGTTGTAATGACCGGATCAGGAATGTACAATTTAAAACCTGTAATTAGGGTGAATGCTGAAGTTAATTCGGGATCAATTGAAGGCAATGTTTCAGGAGAGTTTTTAGTGAATGGATTAAGTGTTTTTAGCGATTTAGAAAATGCAATGGTGCAGGTTTATACAACTGGCGGTGTTTATGTTACTGAAACAGGAACAAATGCAGAAGGTGACTTTTTAATTCAGGGTCTTGCCGCAGGAGATTATAAATTGAAAATAGTGAATCAGGAAGCTTATGACGACTATGAATCAGCTCTAATCACAGTAACTGTAGGAACAGTAAATACTATTGCACCTATAGTTTTAATGATACCAACAATTTAAATAACTATTTGGACAGATATAATAATTTTAAAACCCGTTTTTATAAGGCGGGTTTTTTGTTGTTATTTTTTAGCCGTGTTACACCCATCTATACTAAATATTAGGTATTTTGTTAGTTAATTTCGATTTGTGATGGTGTATGAAAATTATAAATATATATTTGACCACAATGAGGGCACCAATTATTGGTATTACTTTATTGTTAAGTGACTTTATTAAGTAACCATAAAGCGCTTAGGATTAAATATAGGATTGTGATATAAATTTGCAATATAATATATGGACGTTCGTTTAAAGTACAGCAATTAAAAAATAATAATAAATATATTTATAATTTTATTAAGTTTGCCGCATATTCAACCCCAAAAATGAATAGAAAAAACGTAAAGGTATTTGTATTGTGTTTTAGTTTTATGCTCATTGCTGTAGCGGCATATTCAGAACCCACGCCGCCCAAACCTGAGCTTTCTAATGCTCCTCCTCCTCCTCCTCCTGGCTTGCCAATCGACGGCGGATTGTCTGTTTTATTCGCTTCTGGTGTGGCTTATGGCATTTACTCCTTAAAAAGGAAAAAATAATTATTGCTGTAGCAAACGGGCTACATATTTTCCAATTACATCAAATTCTACATTAACCATGGTTCCTTTTTTGAAGGTGTGAAAATTCGTAAATTCATAGGTATAGGGAATAATTGCCACTGAAAAGCTATTTTTTTGGGAATTTACCACCGTTAAGCTTACGCCGTTAATGGTGATGGAGCCTTTTTCAATAGTAATGTTGTTATAAGCATTGTCATATTCAAAACTAAATACCCAGCTTCCGTTTTCATCAACAATATTTGTGCAAACCGCTGTTTGGTCCACATGTCCTTGTACAATATGTCCGTCCAATCTGGCACCAAGAATCATCGCGCGTTCTAAATTTATTTCAGATCCAACTGTCACATATTTCAAATTCGATTTATCGAGTGTTTCTTTTATGGCGGTCACCGTATACTCTTTGCCTTTTAAATTCACAATGGTTAAACATACGCCATCGTGTGCTATACTTTGGTCTATTTTTAATTCGGAAGTGAAATTGCTTTCAATGGTGATATGAAGATTTTCTTTTTCCTGCTTCAGGTTTTTAACAAACCCCACACTTTCTATTATACCGGTAAACATATTTTTTTCAATTTAATTGACTACTTTTGATGATTCAAATTTAAGTATAATAAACCTGATTTATGGACAAATCTGAAAAAATAACATTGGGAATTTCAATAGGGGATTATAATGGTGTTGGCATAGAAATTATTCTGAAAACCTTTTTGGATAAACGGATGTTCGATTTTTGCACACCTGTATTATTTGGTTCCGCCAAATTAATTACAGCCTATAAAAAAAATATGGACATCAATCTGCTTTTTAATGGTATACGGCAGGCTGATGCCGCTATTCAAGGAAAGTTTAATGTGTTGAATCTATGGAAAGATGAATTTGAAGTTAATTTGGGAACACCCACAGCAGAATCAGGAAAATACGCCTTTTTATCGCTAGAAGCTGCAACAGATGCCTTGGCCAAAGGAGAAATTGATTTGTTGGTAACCGCTCCCATTAATAAGGAGAACATTCAGTCGGAAGAATTTAAATTTCCCGGTCATACCGAATATCTGGAATCGAAACTGAAAGGAAAAAGCTTAATGATTTTGATGTCTGATACCTTAAGAATTGGTTTAATTACAGGCCATATTCCAGTTTCAAAAGTCGCAGAATCAATTACCCCCGATTTAATAAAAGAAAAAGTAGCGATTTTGTACAAAACATTGGTAGAGGACTTTGCCATATCCAAACCTAAAATTGCCATTTTGGGATTGAATCCGCATTGTGGCGATCACGGTGTTATTGGAATCGAAGACGACGAAATGATTAGGCCAACCATTGCCGAAATACAAAATGAAGGTAAATTGGTTTATGGGCCTTATTCCGCCGATGGTTTCTTTGGATCTGAAAGCTATAAGAATTTTGACGCCATTTTAGCGATGTATCACGATCAGGGATTGGCGCCATTTAAAGCATTGTCTTTTGGGGAAGGTGTGAACTTTACTGCTGGCTTAAATAAAGTGAGAACCTCGCCTGATCACGGTACGGCTTACGACATCGCAGGGAAAGAGTTGGCGAACATTAATTCCTTTAAAGAGGCGGTTTTTAGCGGTATCCAAATTTTTAAAACCAGGCAAGAATATAAAAGTTTGACTGAAAACACTTTAAAAAGTACGCATCAAAAAGAAAATAGATAAATATTCGATATTTATTTTAGTATATATTTTATAATTTTATATCTTTGCACGCTCAAATTGAAGTTCAAAATGAAAGATTTAAAGGAGTTTGATATTTCTTTTATTGGTTTAAAAGAAGGAATTCATCAGTTTGAATACACAATTGACAAGAAGTTCTTTGATTTTTTTAACTATGATGAGTTTAATGATTCTAACGTAAAAGTGGAATTGTCATTTTTAAAAAATACAACAATTTTGGAGTTGGATTTTGTTTTTTCAGGCTGGGTTGAAGTGGCTTGCGACTTAACCACCGAATTATTTCATCAACCAATAGAAGCAAACATCCATTTAATTGTAAAATTTGGAGATGAATTTAATGATGAAAACGAAGAGTTATTAATCATACCGTTTTCTGAAAGCAAAATAAATGTGGCACAATACATTTATGAAGCAATTGTGTTGGCAGTGCCGTTAAAAAGAATACATCCGGGCGTAATTGACGGTTCTCTTCATTCAGAAGTATTAGAAAAATTGAAAGAATTTGAAATAAAAGCAGAAGACGAAGAAGAAGATCAGGAAGAAAAAGAACAAGAAGACAATAAAAATAGGGAAATAGATCCTAGATGGAATAAATTAAAGAATATATTAATAGAAAAAAATAAGAGTAATGGCACATCCTAAAAGAAAGATATCAAAAACAAGAAGAGATAAAAGAAGAACTCATTACAAAGCAGTTGCTCCGCAAGTAGCCATTGACCCAACAACAGGTGAGGCACATTTGTACCACAGAGCACATTGGCACGAAGGGAAATTGTACTACAGAGGCCAAATTGTGATTGATTCAGTTGAAGAAATCAAAGCATAATCAGTTATTTTTAAAATATCGATAAAAACTCTCAATTTGAGGGTTTTTTTTTACATTTTAGGGTAAAATCAATCAAAATTGATAAAAAACACTGAAAAATCAAAATATATTTCATTTCTTTGAAATGCTGTTTTGATGAAAAGAAAGCAAATTATGACGAAAATTACGGCAATTATAACTGCGGTTGGAAAATATGTTCCTGAAGATATTTTAACAAATAAAATGTTGGAAAAAATGGTGGATACGCACGATGAGTGGATCACCACAAGAACAGGAATTAAAGAACGAAGAATTTTAAAAGGCAAGGGTAAGGGAACTTCTTTTATGGCAATTAAAGCAGCCCAACAGTTGCTTGATAAGAAAAAATTAGATCCCAAAGAAATTGAACTGGTTATAGTTTGCACCGCTACACCCGATATGCAAGCTGCAGCAACTGCTGTTTTTGTAGCCACAGAAATTGGCGCAACCAATGCTTTTGGTTTCGATTTGGAAGCGGCCTGTTCAAGTTTTTTATATGGAATGTCTGTTGCCGCAATGTATATTGAATCTGGTAGATACAAAAAAGTGCTACTTATTGGAGCCGATAAATGTTCTTCTATGATTGATTATACAGATCGGTCAACTTGTATTATATTTGGTGATGGTGCCGGAGCAGTTTTATTTGAACCAAATAATGAAGGTTTGGGATTACAGGATGAATATTTGAGAAGCGACGGAGCCGGAAGAGAATTTTTACAGGTAAAAGCAGGCGGTTCTATCAATCCGTTGACAAAAGAAGGGATAGACAATAAAGAAAATTTTATTTTTCAAGACGGTAAAACTGTTTTTAAGAATGCAGTTTTTAATATGGCAGATGCAGCCGTTAAAATAATGGAGCGTAACAATTTAACCAATGACAATATACAATGGCTTGCTGCACACCAAGCAAACAAGCGCATTATTGAAGCAACAGCAAACAGAATTGAACTTGAAAGTTCAAAAGTAATGATGAATATTCAAAATTACGGGAACACAACATCGGCTACATTACCATTGCTTTTGGCTGATTATGAACAACAACTTAAAAAGGGAGACAATATAATTTTTGCGGCATTTGGAGGCGGTTTCACTTGGGGATCAATTTACTTTAAATGGGCATACAATTCTTAACCAATTAACAATTTAAAACCAAATTAATATGGATTTAAAAGATATTCAAAATCTGATAAAATTTGTAGCCAAATCTGGCGCAAGTGAAGTTAAGTTAGAAATGGAAGATATTAAAATCACCATTAAAACCGGAACTGAAAGACCTGAAACCACCATACTTCAGCAAGCACCATTAGGCATTCCCCAAATGGCGGTAAATCCAGCATTTTCACAAACGCCTGTTCAAGCTGCAAGTGATGAGCCTGTTGTGAATGAAGCTGCCGTAAAATATATTGAAATTACTTCACCAATTATAGGTACTTTTTACAGAAAACCATCGCCTGACAAACCAGTTTTTGTTGAAGTTGGTGATGTTGTAAGTCCGCATACTGTTGTATGTATGGTTGAAGCTATGAAATTATTTAATGAAATTGAATCAGAGGTTTCAGGAAAAATTGTAAAAATATTAGTGGAAGATGGCACTCCGGTTGAATACGGACAACCAATATTTTTAGTGGATCCATCATAATTATAGTTCCAATTTGAATGAGGATCTAGGTTTCAAATTTTTTTGATATTGATCTTCGTCTATAATAATTTGAAAACAGTATGTTTAAAAAAATATTAATTGCAAACAGAGGCGAAATCGCTTTAAGAGTTATACGAACCTGCAGGGAAATGGGCGTTAAAACAGTAGCTGTTTACTCAACTGCCGATGCTGAAAGCTTACACGTGCGTTTTGCGGATGAAGCCGTATGTATCGGTCCGCCTCCAAGCAGTGAGTCTTACTTAAAAATGTCGGCAATATTGGCAGCTGCCGAAATTACAAATGCCGATGCCATTCACCCCGGATACGGATTTTTATCAGAAAACGCCAAATTTTCAAAATTATGTGAAGAGCACGGTATAAAATTTATTGGAGCCACTTCAGAAATGATTAGCAAAATGGGCGATAAAGCTTCAGCCCGAGCTACTATGAAAGCAGCCGGCGTACCAACAATTCCAGGTTCAGAAGGATTATTGGAAACTTATGAAGAAGCTGAAAAATTGGCCAATGAAATGAAATATCCTGTGATGTTAAAGGCCACAGCAGGTGGTGGAGGAAAAGGAATGAGAGCGGTGTATGCCAAAAGCAATTTAAGAAATGCTTGGGATGCAGCCCGTCAGGAAGCTTTTGCCTGTTTTGGAAATGACGGGATGTATATGGAAAAACTGATTGAAGAACCACGCCATATTGAAATCCAAATCATTGGAGATTCCTTCGGAAAAGCTTGTCATTTATCAGAAAGAGATTGTTCTATCCAACGCCGTCACCAAAAGCTAACGGAAGAGGCACCTTCGCCATTTATGACTACTGCATTGCGAAAAAAAATGGGAGAAGCTGCTGTAAAAGCTGCAGAATACATCTCTTATGAGGGCGCAGGAACCATCGAATTTTTAGTGGATAAACATCGGAATTTCTACTTTATGGAGATGAATACGCGTATTCAGGTGGAACATCCTATTACTGAACAGGTGATTGATTACGATTTAATTTATGAACAAATAAAAGTGGCGGCGGGAATTCCAATCTCCGGTAAAAACTATTTTCCTAAATTACATTCCATAGAATGCAGAATAAATGCGGAAGATCCTTATAAAGATTTTAGGCCATCACCGGGAAAAATAACCACTTTGCATATTCCTGGAGGTCACGGAATTAGGGTAGATACGCACGTATATGCAGGCTACACGATTCCGCCAAATTATGATTCTATGATTGCAAAATTAATTACAACGGCGCAAACCCGTGAAGAGGCCATCAGTAAAATGAAAAGAGCTTTGGATGAGTTTGTGATTGAAGGGATAAAAACCACGATTCCGTTTCACAGACAATTGATGGATCATCCAGATTATATTGCCGGTAATTACACCACGGCTTTTATGGAAGGATTTGAAATTCAACCTGAAACAGACAAGTAAGATTTCAAATTGGAAAAAAAATAAAGGATCCCGATGCTCGGGATCCTTTATTTTTTTTTAAATTTACTTACAGTTAATTACCATATGAAAGAAAAAGAGTTACATTTCGACGGTATTGATAAAATTATTTTAAAGCATTTAATGGAAGATGCCCGAACACCTATTTTAAGCATTGCCCGTGAAATTGGTATTTCTGGTGCGGCAATTCACCAAAGGTTGCGAAAATTGGAAGCGGCCGGATTAATTTTAGGCTCAAAATTTACCATCAATCCGAAAGTATTGGGTTATAAAACATTGGCATTTGTCGGAATTTTTCTGGATTCTGCCAGTAAATATTCCGCTGCCATCATTCGATTAAAAGAAATTCCCGAAGTTATTGAAAGTCATTACACCACAGGAAATTACGCCATATTCATAAAAATAATGTGTAAAGACAATGAGCATCTTATGAAATTGCTCAATCAGGAAATTCAATCCATAAAAGGAGTTGCCAGAACAGAAACTTTTATTTCGCTAGACCAGCAAATTGACCGACAAATTAAACTATAAAAAAAGCCGAATTAACGGATTTTTTTATAGTTTTTCATCTTTTTTAATCTCTGCCGCCCAAAATAGCAATGCCCCAATAAAGCAGCATTGCCAAAGATCCTATTGCCGCTACCAAATAAGTTCTTGCGGCCCAAGTTAAGGCATCTTTTGCGCCATCTTGCTCTCTGTTTGTAAGCATATTATTTGTTTTTAGCCAAGCCAAAGCCCTGTTGCTGGCATCATATTCAACTGGCAAGGTGATAAAACTGAACAAAGTTGCAACCGCCATCATAGCAAGTCCGATTACTGCGATGGTTAAACCTATGCCGGAATCTCCTGAAGCAGCGCCCAAAATTAATCCGCCAATAACTAGCCATTGCGAGAATTTAGAAGAAATATTCACCGCTGGCACTAAAGTTGAACGCAACTGCAACCATTGATATGCTTGCGCGTGTTGAACGGCGTGCCCAACTTCGTGCGCGGCTACACAGGCAGAGGCTGCGTTTCGTTGTTCGTAAACCGATTCACTTAAATTTACTGTTTTGTTTTGTGGATTGTAATGATCGGTCAATTGTCCGGGTGTGGAAATAATTTTCACATCATAAATTCCATTGTCATTTAACATTTTTTGGGCAATTTCCCTTCCGCTTAAACCGTTTTCTAATTGAACTTCTGAGTAATATTTAAATTTGTTTTTCAGCTTTTGGCTCACCAGCCAGCTTACTAGAGAGATCAAACCTATAAGAATATAAAACCCTATCATATTTTTCTTTTTTTAATTAATGTATTTTTTTTTGGTAAATTTACATCATAAATTATTCCAAAATTCAGGAACAGACAAAATGGCAAAAATCCCTCATATTCTTTTAATTTATACTGGCGGAACCATAGGTATGGTTAAAGATTATAAAACTGGAGCGTTGAAAATATTTAATTTCGATAAACTTTTAAAACATATCCCGGAGCTTAATCAATTAAATTGCACCATCCAGAGTATTTCACTTGACGAACCCATCGACTCTTCCAATATGAATCCCGATAATTGGGTTTTTATAGCCGAAATAATTGAAAAAAACTATGAGAAATTCGATGGGTTTGTGGTTTTACATGGTTCAGACACGATGTCTTATACGGCTTCGGCAATTAGTTTTATGTTCGAAAATTTGTCAAAACCTGTTATTTTTACAGGTTCACAATTGCCCATAGGCGATTTAAGAACAGATGCCAAAGAAAATTTAATCACCTCTATTGAAGTTGCCGCAGCGCAAGAGAACGATGAGCCAATAATTTCGGAAGTATGTTTGTATTTTGAATATAAATTATATCGCGCCAACAGAACCACAAAAATCAATGCCGAGCATTTTGAAGCGTTCACTTCACCTAATTTCCCACCATTGGGAGAAAGCGGGGTTCATTTAAAATTTTACAAACAACTGATTTACAAACCAAAAAAAGCAAAACCATTTAAGGTTCGAAAACGTTTGGACAATAATATTGTAATCCTGAAAATTTTTCCTGGAATTACAGAAAAAGTGGTTGGGAGTATACTAGCGCTGGAAGGGTTAAAAGGAGTGATTTTGGAAACGTTTGGTTCAGGAAATGCACCTACCGAAAAATGGTTTGTTAATTTACTGAAAGAAACCATTCAAAAAGGTGTACATATTATAAATGTGACCCAATGTATTGCAGGAAGCGTCATTATGGGACAATATGAAACAAGTATTGAATTAAAAAAAGTGGGAGTTATCAACGGAGGAGATATCACAACTGAATCAGCTTTGGCCAAATTGATGTACTTATTGGGTGAAAATATTCCAAAAAACAAATTCAAATCTGTTTTTGAAGCACAACTTAGGGGAGAAATAAGTGTGCCGGAATAATTCTTTTTTTAATTAAATGGGGCTTTATTGATATAATTTTTAATATTTTAAGCTAAAACACTATAATTTTTGTTAATTATAAAAAAAATAATACAGTAAAAATAATCATTTTAAATTGGCCAGAAAATTTTCAGAACTCAACATTTTTTTGTTACTTGCCATACGCAAAAGATGTCTAAACGTAGAGGTATTAGATAAGTTAAAGACTTTAAAATCTTTCTCTTCGCTGACTTGTTTGTTTTATAAAAATTATTATATATTTAACCCGTGAAATTAATAAATTAACTATTAGACAATGAAAAGACTATTTACTATCCTTGCAATCACAGGATTATTGTTATTTGGAGCAGCACCTAAGGCTTTTGCACAAGATGCAGCAAACACAGAACAAGTTGCAGACGCAACCGAATCAAAAACATTTCATCAAGAATTAAAACAACGTTTCATTGAAGGAGGTCCTTTCTTTATGGGAATTGTATTGGTAACCTTGATTTTAGGGTTGGCAATTGCTATTGAAAGAATTATTTACCTTAACATGGCAACAACCAACACTAAAAAATTAGTAAGTCAAATTGACGAAGCATTAGCTTCTGGTGGTGTTGAAGCAGCTAAAGAAGTTTGCAGAAACACTAAAGGTCCTGTTGCTTCAATATTTTATCAAGGATTAGATAGAATGGACGAAGGTGTTGAATCTGCTGAAAAAGCAGTTGTTGCTTATGGTGGCGTTCAAATGGGTTTATTGGAAAAAAACATATCTTGGTTATCTTTATTTATTGCTTTGGCACCAATGCTTGGTTTCATGGGTACTGTAATCGGTATGATTAGTGCTTTTGACTCTATTCAGGCTGCAGGGGATATTTCCCCAACGGTTGTTGCCGGAGGTATTAAAGTGGCCTTGTTAACAACAGTGTTTGGTTTAGTTGTTGCAATTATTCTTCAGGTTTTTTATAATTACATTATCTCTAAAGTAGATAGTATTGTAAACAATATGGAAGATGCTTCAATTTCACTGGTTGACCTATTGATTAGACTCAAAAAATAGTAATTATGAATGATAAAAAATCAAAAATATTATCTTATGTTACCGGATTTCTCGGTTTAATAGGATTGTATTTTTTCGTTAGAATTATGATGGTAGGCGATTCAGTTCTTCTTGAAGATGCTGATGCACAGAACAGCGTTTTGTCACCATTTATTACATACTCAATATTTTTATTGATTGCTACTTCATTAATTGCCGTAGTATTTTCATTGATAAATTTAACCAAGAATACTGAAGTCTTAAAAAGAACTATGTTGGGAGTTGCCGCTATGGTCATTCTACTAGTAATCGCTTATGTATTTGCTTCTGATGCAGCGACTACAGATGGTATGGGCAAAGTAATACTTGATGGTGAAGCAGGCACTGTTTCTAAATGGGTAAGTACACTAATTAATTATAGTTTTATATTAGGAGCTATTGGTTTAGGATTCTTTTTATTCGACTTTGTAAGATCACTTGTAAAAAATTAAGATAATTATGGCAAGAAGAGAAATTGGAGAAATTAATGCTGGTTCAATGGCAGACATTGCGTTTTTGCTTTTAATATTTTTCTTAGTGACTACTACGATGGATGTTGATTCAGGGATTGCCCGTAAATTACCGGAAAAATCAGATGTTGAGTCTGACGTTATAGTTAAAGAAAAAAACGTTTTGGATATTGTTGTCAACAGAAACAACCAGTTGTTAGTTGAAAATGAATATGTAAAAGTAACTGACGTTAAGCGTTTGGCAATGAAGTTTATTGATAACGGTGGTGGAATAGGAACTCCAGTTGATGACAAGCCAGGTGAGCCTTGCGATTATTGTACTGGCGAGAAAGATCCAAATTCTTCCGATCATCCATCAAAGGCAATTATTTCTTTGCAAAGTGATAGAGGTACTTCATACGGTATGTATATTTCAATTCAAAATGAAATTGAAGCAGCTTATAATGAGTTGAGAAATACACTTTCTAAAAAATTGTATGGTAGATCTTATGATGAATTATTGAATGATTATAAAGACAATCCTTCAATAAGTTTGCAAGATAAAATTGATGATTTGAAAAACAAATATCCTCAAATTATTACAGAACCTGAACCGATAAAATAATAGCAAATTATGAGTAAATTTAAAAAGAAGAAAAAAGGTTTACCTGCAATTTCTACGGCATCTTTACCTGATATTGTATTTATGTTATTGTTCTTTTTCATGGTGTCAACTACCATGAGAGAAACCGATTTGTTGATTAAAAAACCGGCACTTCCAGTAGCTAGTGAAGTAAAAAAATTAGAACTTAAGAGCTTGGTGAGCACTATTTATATTGGGAAATCTAAAGATACCAGAATATCTGGAGATAAAATTCAGGTAAATGATAAAATTGTGGAGGTTAAAGACATTCCGAGTTTTATTTTTTCCGAAAGAGCTTTAAGAAAAGAAGATGAGGTTAAGTTTATGACAACTTCTATCAAAGCTGATAAAGAAGCCAGTGTAGGTACAGTTTTAGACATTAAGGAGCAATTAAGAGACATAAATGCATTGAAAATTAGTTTTTCAACCTCAAAGGGAAACGATTTAAGCAGCAATTACAAATAGTAATTAGTAGTATTTATAACGTTATTAAAAATAAAAAGACAATCAATTGATATTTGATTGTCTTTTTTTTCTTATTATAAAGTACCTTTGATTTATGAGTAAGTATTTGTTAATTGTATTTTTCCTCTTGCTTGCCGTAAAACCGCAGGCACAGGTTAATAATGATTCAATAATTGATTTAAACTATTTAGAGGATCAATTATACCTCTCATTAACCTATTCAATTATAAGCAATAAACCAGCTACAATTTCACAAAAAGGATTTTCAGGCGGATTTTCTATTGGATTTATAAAGGACATTCCATTGAACGACCAGCGAAATATCGGCCTTGGCATAGGAGTGGGATATGCCTATAATGTATATGTACAAAATTTAAAAATTTCCGAAGAAAATCAGACTACTTTATTTGAACTGGCGGAAGATTATAAAACAAATCGAATCGGAATTAAAGCAATAGAAATGCCTTTTGAATTTAGATGGAGAACTTCAACACCCGAAAAATATAGTTTTTGGCGTGTTTATGGAGGTGTGAAATTCGCTTATTTAGCTTCGGCAAAAACAAAATTTACTGACTCAGATATAGTCTTAACAACTAAAAACATACCAGAGTTTAACCGATTTCAATATGGAGCCACTTTAGCTGCCGGCTATGGAAATTGGAACCTATATTTTTATTATGGTTTAAGCCCTTTATTCAAAAATGCCGTATTTAATGATAAAAATATTGATGTAAAAGACATCAATATTGGTCTGAAGTTTTACATTATGTAAATAAGGTAAACAACAAATTGTGAAACAATTCCAATAACTCCTCCCAACAGCACTTCATTTAATTGATGTGCACGCAATTTTAACCTAGCAGATGCAACCAATCCTGCCAAAACAAATAAAGCAGCAAATATTGTGATGATATTTATTTTATAGAAATAACTGAAATAAATTAAAAATCCTATGAGGCCTGAAACGCCCATGGTATGCAGACTTATTTTAATCTTTAAGTATAAAAACACCGAGATGCATATCAAACTTAAACCATATCCAAAAAAGAAGAGAGACAATAAATCAACTATGGCGGATTTATAAAGCCAATTCCCTATAATAAAAGAGATAGAAATAAACAGTAATAAGGGAAATTTTCGTTCTTCAATGGTTACCATATGGTAACTTTTTATCATTTCAAAACGTTTTAAAAGCCATAATAACAGTATTGGAAATATATAAGTGCCAATAAAAATAACTGCTATAATAAGATATTCCTGAGGTTTAAAAATAAATTCAGGAATAAAAAGGAAAAATAAAATGGTTCCAATTATTGGGAAATTTATTGGATGAAAAAAATAGGAAATAAATTTTGAAAATTTCATAGTCATTTTTAGGCAATTTGCTAAAATATTTTTCTTAAACGCGCAACGGGAATATCTAATTGTTCCCTATATTTTGCAATGGTTCTTCTTGCAATGGGATATCCTTTTTCCTTTAAAATCAATGCCAATTTATCATCGGTTAGCGGTTTCTTTTTGTCTTCTTTTTTAATGACCGTTTCCAAAATGTTTTTTATTTCTCTTGTTGAAACATCTTCTCCCTGATCATTTTTCATTGATTCAGAGAAAAATTCCTTGATTAATTTTGTTCCATAAGGTGTTGAGACATATTTACTGCTGGCGACGCGGGAAACGGTTGAAACATCCATTTCAATGACATCAGCAATATCCTTTAAGATCATCGGCTTTAATTTGCGCTCATCTCCCGTTAAAAAATAAGCCTTTTGGTGCTTCATAATGGCGTTCATATTTAAAAGCAGCGTTTGTTGGCGTTGCTTTATGGCATCAATAAACCATTTTGCAGCATCCAATTTGTGCTTGATAAACATAACGGCTTCCTTTTGGGATTTGGATTTTTCGCTTGAATCCTTGTATCCATGCATTAAATTGTTATATTCATTTGAAACATGCAGTTCAGGAGCATTCCTAGAATTAAGTGTAAGTTCCAATTCGCCATCAACAATTCTAATGGTAAAATCGGGAACAATTTGTTCCGTTATTTTGCTGTTGCCAACAAAAGAACCGCCCGGTTTCGGATTCAGTTTTTCAATTTGTTTTATGCCTTCTTTTAATGCTTCTTCAGAGACGTGAAACTTTTGCAGTAACTTGTTGTAATGTTTTTTCACAAAATGTTCAAAACCATTTTCTAAAATATCAATAGCCAGATTTATGGATGGTTTTTCTTCCTTGCGTTTCAACTGGATAATTAAACACTCTCTTAAATCACGAGCCCCAACACCGGCGGGATCCAATTGTTGAACTATTTTAAGCAAACGTTCTAATTCTTCTTTGGTGGTAAAAACATTTTCAGTGAATGCCAAATCATCTAAAATATCAACCAAATCTCGGCGAATATAACCGCTGTCATCAATGCTGCCAATTAAAAAATCAGTGATAATTTCTTCTTCCTCTGTTAAACGATAGGTATTTATTTGATTTTTTAAATGTTGTGTAAATGATGGACCGGAAGCAAATGGAATATCTTTTTCTTCGTCATCTGACGAATAGTTGTTGGCTTGCGTTTTGTAATTTGGAATTTCATCATCACTTAAATATTCATCAATATTGATATCATCCGCATTGATACTTTCATTTCCGGTATCGTCATACTCATCGTAAGTGTCGCTTAATTGCGAATTATCATAGTCTTCAGCGTTTTCATCTTGAATTTCTAAAGCCGGATTTTCTTCTAATTCTTGTTTTAGGCGTTGTTCAAATTCTTGCGTAGGCAATTGAATCAACTTCATGAGTTGAATTTGTTGCGGAGATAATTTCTGCGATAATTTGAATTGTAAACCTTGTTTAAGCATAAATTATTTTGCTTTTTATAAAAATACGAAAAAAACACCGCATTTACTAAATGAAGTCATTTTTGACAATTAATTATTAGAATTCTGCATTTTGTGGCGTTCTTGGATAAGGGATAACATCTCTAATGTTGCCCATTCCTGTGGTAAACTGCACCAAACGTTCAAATCCCAGTCCAAAACCACTATGTACTGCAGTTCCAAATTTTCGGGTATCTAAATACCACCATAATTCTTTTTCATCAATGCCAAGATCTTTCATTTTTTTTGTCAAAACGTCCAAACGCTCTTCACGTTGGCTTCCGCCGACAATTTCGCCAATTCCGGGGAATAAAACATCCATAGCCCTTACGGTTTTTCCGTCATCATTTAAACGCATATAAAATGCTTTAATTTTTGCAGGATAATCGTATAAAATTACCGGACATTTAAAGTGTTTTTCAACCAAAAATCGTTCATGTTCACTTTGAAGATCGGTGCCCCATTCTTCTATCAAATATTGAAACTTTTTCTTTTTATTGGGTGTTGAATTTTTTAAGATATCAATGGCTTCCGTATAGCTTACACGAATAAAATTATTTTCGACAATGAAGTCCAGTTTTTCCAGAAGACTCATTTCACTGCGTTCCGCTGCGGGTTTCAACTTATCTTCTTCCGCAAATCGGTCGTTTAAAAAAGCCAAATCATCTTTGCAGTTTTTCAAAACATAGGAAATAACCGATTTTATAAAATCTTCCGCCAAGTCCATATTGTCATCCAAATTATTGAAAGCAACTTCAGGCTCAATCATCCAAAATTCGGCCAAATGACGTGTTGTATTCGAGTTTTCTGCCCTAAATGTTGGTCCGAAAGTATATACTTTTCCCAAAGCCATTGCATAGGTTTCGGCTTCTAATTGTCCCGATACCGTTAAATTGGTTTGTTTTCCAAAGAAATCTTTAGAATAGTCAATTTTTCCCGCATCATTTCTTGGCGGATTGTTGGCGTCAAGTGTAGTGATATTAAACATTTCTCCAGCGCCTTCAGCGTCGGAGCCAGTAATTATTGGTGCGTGAAAATTGTAAAATCCGTTTTTTGTAAAATATTTGTGCACGGCAAAAGACAATGCAGAACGCACTCGCATTACCGCACTAAAAGTATTTGTTCTGATACGCAAATGCGCATTTTCGCGTAAAAATTCGAAACTGTGTTTTTTGGGTTGAATTGGATATTCTTCGGGATTTGAATCACCTAGAATTTCTATTTCTGAAATTTGGATTTCAACATTTTGGCCTTTACCTAAGCTTTCCGTCAATATTCCTTTTACAGATATTGCCGCGCCAGTTGTAATGCGTTTTAAAATGCGTTCATCGGTATTTTCAAAATCAACAATACATTGAATGGTATGAATGGTCGACCCGTCATTTAACGCAATAAAACGATTGGCCCTAAATGTTCTAACCCAACCTTTAAGGTTTACTTCTTGTGAAAAATTGGTTGATTTTAAAAGTTCAGCCACATTGCTACTTGTCATATTCTAAATATTTTGCGTTGCAAAGATACGGTTTCAATTGATAATTAAAAAGTCAAAATGCCCACTATTCCTTGAGGAAAATTTAAGTTGAAAAATTGCGTATTTTACAACAAGTTAATGCGTAGCTTGTTTTATTGTAATTGTTAAAAATCTAAAAGACCAACTAAAAACTTAATGTCCCTGCTTCGTGGGTTAGGGGGCATTTTATCCTTATTTATCGCCATTATCATCATCTGAATCAAGAATGGCAATGGTTGGCTCTTTAAAATCTTCCTTATTTGCTATATTTTTTTCCAATGAAAGCAACAATGATGGCAGCAGTAATAAATTAGAAACCATCGCAAATAATAAGGTTACGGAAACCAAACCACCTAACGCGATGGTGCCTCCAAAACTTGAAATGGTGAACACCAAAAATCCGAAAAATAGCACAATGGAAGTATATAACATACTTACGCCGGTTTCTCTCAAAGCATTGTAAACGGATTGTTTTATGCGCCAATTGTTAACTTTTAATTCCTGGCGGTATTTTGCCAAAAAGTGAATGGTATCGTCAACCGAAATTCCAAAGGCAATGCTAAACACCAAAATAGTTGATGGTTTTATGGGAATTCCCAAATATCCCATTAATCCAGCCGTTATTAAGAGTGGAAAAATGTTGGGGATTAAAGAAATTAAAATCATTTTAAAAGAACGAAACAGGAATGCCATAAAAATAGCTATCAGAAAAATCGCCAGGGAGAGTGAAATCACTAAATTATGGATTAAGTAATTAGTTCCTTTTAAAAACACCAATGCTTTGCCTGTCATTGTAACATGATAATTTTCCTTTGGAAATTCTTTGTCTATTTTTTGTTGCAAACGTTCTTCAATAACTTCCATTTTATCTGTGCCAATGTCCTTCATAAATGTGGTTATTCGGGCGTATCTTCCGGTAGAATCTACATAACTGTCCAATAAATTGGTGTTTGAAGTTGCATTTTTGGCATAAGATAAAATCCAGTTTTTCTCCTGGTTGGTAGGTAGCTGATAAAATTTCGGATTTCCTCCGTAAAAAGCTTGTTTTGAATATTTTACAATGTTTAAAACAGAAATTGGTTTCGACAGTTGCGGAATTTCATCAATGGTTTCTTCAAATTCGTTCATTCTCTTTAACGTTCCCAAATTCATAACACCGTTTTCTTTTTTGGTGTCGATGATTATTTCTAAAGGCATAATTCCCCCAAATTCCTCTTCAAAAAATACAATATCTTTAAAAAATTGTTCCCCTTTTGGCATATCTTCAATCAAACTTCCTGAAACTTTTATCGTAAAAATTCCGATCATGCTCACAATAATCAAAATAATTGTAGTGGCATAAACGGCTATTCTATGATTTCGCACAATAGATTCCATCCATTTTACAAAAACCTCAATCCATCTTCTTTCCAAATGTTTTAAATGCTTTTCTTTTGGCAAAGGCATAAAACTATACACAATGGGAATAACGAATAAAGCAATCAAGAATATGCCGATAATATTGATGGAAGCAATAATCCCAAACTCTTTTAAAAGCTGACTTTTGGTAAAAATAAAGGTTGCAAAGCCGGAAGCGGTGGTAACATTGGTCATTAAAGTGGCATTTCCAACTTTTGAAATTACCCGTTGCAATGATTTTGCCTGATTTCCGTGTTTTTTTACTTCTTGTTGGTATTTATTGATCAGAAATATGGCATTTGGAACGCCAATTACAATAATTAAAGGCGGAATTAAGGCCATCAAAACCGAAATTTCGTATCGGAACAGCCCTATAAATCCAAATGCCCAAATAACACCGATTGTAACCACCAAAAGCGTGATCATTGTTGCCCTGATGGAACGGAAAAAGAAAAAGAAGATTAAGGAAGTAACAGCCAAAGCCAAACCAACAAACAACCCAATTTCATCAATGATATTTTGGGAATTCATGGTGCGGATGTATGGCATTCCTGAAACACGTACATCTATATTGCTATCTGCCTCAAATTTTTCAATAGCAGGATTTAAAACATTGAAAATAAAATCTTTACGGGCAGGCGTATTTACAATATCTTTCTTTAAATAGATAACAGACCTTATGGTTCCTGACTTTTTATTAAATAAGATGTTGTCGTAAAAGGGAAGATTTTCAAAAAGTTCGGTTTTAATTTTTACAATTTCTTCCTGGGTTTTTGGCTCATCTGTATAAAGTGGCACAAAATCGAATTTTTCTTCATCAACATTTTTTTTCAGTTCCTTAATATCACCAATGGCAACGGTAAAGTCAACTTCGGGAAATTGGTTTAGTTTTTTGGTTAAATGATTCCAATCGTTAAAATTTTTTGGTGTGAAAAGGGTTGGATCTTCAACCGCTAAAATGATTAAATTGCCTTCTTCACCAAAAAGTTTCAGAAACTTATTGTATTCAATATTGACTTGATGATTTTCGGGAAGTAAATTGGCTTCTGTGGAAGAAATGCGCATATATTGCATTTGCGAAGCCATAAAGTAAGTAAAACCGGCAATTATAACGAGGATTGAATACCTTCTCTTTA
>Ga0209643_1001303_pt1 | contig 24750 bp, 21 predicted proteins | sample AutmiccBRH37_all_FD_187383 | JGI IMG/M metagenome (GOLD analysis project Ga0209643, IMG submission 187383) | Deep subsurface microbial communities from Mt. Terri, Switzerland - Autotrophic microbial communities BRH/37_all (SPAdes) (version 2) | ecosystem: Environmental > Aquatic > Deep... | reverse complement strand
GCGAACCATGCGCCTTGCGGCTTCAAGAAGCTCGCGGACGTCAGTTTTTCGCCCGCCGGGGACAGTAAGTCCGCGTTGCACGGCGGGACGTTCCTCCACATGCTGAAACCACTTTTGCAGCGCACCAAACTCCTCAAGCGGGATGCCCGCCCACTCATGATAGTTGATCCAGCTCCAGCACGCGATATCCGCGATCGAGTATGTGTCACAGATGAATTCGCGGCCTGAGAGCTGTCGCTCGAGCACGCCGTAAAGCCGGAGGCATTCTTTCTGATAGCGCTCGATCACGCTGGGAAGATGCTCCGGGAAATAGCGCAGAAACACATTCGCCTGTCCCTGCATCGGGCCGAGCCCGGACATCTGGAACATGACCCACTGGATCACGACCGAGCGCCCGTCGCGGTCGGCCGGCAGGAAGCGGCCATATTTCTCAGCGAGATAGATCATGATCGCGCCGGACTCGAAGACCGCGAAATCATGGTTGTCGCGGTCGACGATAGTGGGGATGCGGCCGTTCGGATTGATCGCGAGGTACTCGGGGCGTTTTTGGTCATTCGCGCCGAGATCGATCGCGTGAACGGTGTACGGCACCTCAAGCTCTTCAAGCAGGATGGACACCTTGTGCCCGTTCGGCGTCGCGGCGGTATAAAGATCGATCACGTGAACCCCACCGGAAAGCGGCATCAGTGCCCGTCACGATAGGGGGGCTTTCGCAAGCCCGACAGTGGGAATATCGTGGATTGAAGTATGCATAAATGCATAGGGGGTCGGCGATGAGGTGGGATGATCTGCAGTTTGTTCTCGCCGTCGAGCGCGAGGGCAGCCTTGCCGGTGCGTCGCGACTGCTGGGGATTAACTACTCCACGGCGCATCGCCGGCTGGAGCAGATCGAACGCACGATGGGCATGCGTATCTTTAATCGGCGCCGCGAGGGATACAGTCTCACGTCAACTGCGCGGGAGCTCCTGGATGCAGCGCGCCGGATCGAGGCGGAGGTTCTTACGCTTGAGCGCCGTATCATCGGGGCGGATGTGAAGCTCAGCGGAACGTTGCGCGTGAGCACATCGCAATTGATGGGCCTTTATGTGCTCCCGCGCATGTTTGAGGAATTCCTGCGCAACTATCCCAGTGTCGGGCTCAAGGTCGCCATCACAGACGAACTGACAAATCTGACACGCAGCGACACCGATGTCGTGATCCGCGCAACCGCGGCACCGCCGGCCTATCTGTCCGGTTTGAACCTGGGGCCGGTGAGTTACGCCGCCTATACGCGAAAAGATCAGGCGGCGCGCTCACAACCGCTCCATGCATACGACTGGATCGACTTTGTCGGCCGGGATGCGAGCGCTCCGCTGGCGCGCTGGCGCCAGGATCTGGTTGCGGGCATAGAGAGCCGCTGCCAATTTGATTCCGCGGCCGCGCTTTGCGAGGCCGCCCTCGCCGGTCTCGGAGCAGCTGTCCTCCCGTGCCTTGTCGGCGAGATTCACCCCGGCCTCGCGCGCATCAGCGAAATCCGGCACGAACGGGAGTTTAATCTGTGGATCCTCACGCACGCAGACTTGCGCAGATCTGCGCGTGTGCGATCGTTCATGAGGTTCATTCAAGCGCAGATAAAATTCTTTCTCAGCGAGATTCCCGCGCCAAGGGCCTGAGGCCTCTCAAGACGAGGGTATCGGGAGGTGGCCGGATCGGGGCATGTCTGGCTCAGGCGCAGGGGGTGTAAGCTTGCATTCGGCACGCCTCTAGTTTATCGATCGATCAACAAAAGTACGCGCGAGGATCCGCAGGCATGATGAAGTTGGGCCACTATTCCGTCCGAACGCTGGACCTGGCTGCTTCGGAGCGCTTCTACACGCAAGCACTGGGCTTTCGGTCCGGCTATCGCCCACCGTTCGACTTCCCCGGAGTCTGGCTTTATCTCGGCGACGACGAGAGCGAGTTCGGCGTGATCCATATCATCGGGCTCGATCCCGATCGCCCGGAGGGACTTGCCAGCTATCTGGGGGACCGTGATGCAGGCAGTTTGAGCGGTAGCGGCGCAGTCGATCACATCGCATTCCTGGCGACCGGCTGGCTTGAAGTGCGCGCGCGGCTCGAGCGCATGAGTATTCCATTTCGTGAGCGCAGCGTGCCCTCGCTCGGCCTTCACCAGGTGTTTCTTGAAGATCCATCCGGCATCACGATCGAGCTCAACTACCCTGCGTCGGAGCCAGTGTGACGGCCAGCCCGGCGCACGCCCCGAAGGATACGCGCGCTCGATCGCTTCGTGATGGATACGCCGCGTGCGTGCCGGGAGGTCTACAGTAACGCATGAACCGTCGTGGCTTTCTGACTTTTCCGCGCGCACCCCACACGACGACCGACACGGGATGGTGACCAATGCCGCGAAAAGCCGAGCTCCGTTCAGCGCCAGGAAAGCCGCCGGTAAGGCCGCGGCAACGCCTCGCATCGGCCGAGCGCCGCAAGCAGATTCTCGAGGGCGCCATCACGTACTTCGCCGAACATGGGTTCGAAGGTGGGACACGCGACCTCGCCAAGCAGCTCGGCGTAACGCAGCCGCTGATCTACAACTATTTTCCGACCAAGGACGAATTGATCTGGGAAGTCTACCAGAGTGTGTATGTGGGCCGTTGGCGCACGGAATGGAGCGATCTGATCAGCGATCCCAGGCGTCCGTTGAAAGAACGCCTGATTGATTTCTACGGCCGCTACACGGATGTCATCTTCTCCGCAGACTGGCTGAGGATTTATTTGTTTTCCGGTCTCAAGGGCCTGCAGATCAACTCCATGTGGATCGGGTTCGTCGAGGACCATCTGATCCGGCGGATCTGCAACGAGATCCGGCGCGAATACGGCTACGTCACCGCAGATCAGCTGGACATCACGCCGGAGGAGATTGAAGCGTTCTGGGTGTTTCACAGCGGCGTCTTTTATTACGGCGTGCGGCGTGAGGTTTATCGCTCGCCCGTCCATCTTCCAATCGACGCTTTTATCGAGACATGCGTCCAGTCGATGCTGGCCTCGCTCCCGCTGGTCATGGGCAAAACCATCCGCAAAGCGTAAATCCCGCTTGACTCCCCCGGCCAAACGGCTCTTATTTATCGAACGATAAATAACAAGAGGTGGAGGATGAGGGTCGAGCCTCGCAAAACTGCCATCGTGGTGGGGGGGTCGATCGCGGGCCTGACGGCGGCGCTGCTGCTGGAGCAGGATGGCTGGACGGTCGACGTCTTCGAGCGGGTCGATACGGAGCTCTCAGGGCGCGGCGCCGGCATCGTGACGCACGCCGATTTGTTTGGCGTGCTTGAGGCCGCCAGGATCAACATCACGCCCGATTTTGGCGTGGCGGTACGGACACGCCGCGTCTTTGGGCGCGAGGGGACCTGCGTTGCGCAGCTCGATTATCCTCAGATCCTCACGTCGTGGGACCGTCTGTATCAGGAGCTGCGCTCAAGGTTCGCCAGTTCGCGCTACCACAAAGGCCGCAAGGTCGAGCGCGTGACGGAGACCGCGGAAGGTGTCGTCGCTCATTTTGCGGACGGTTCGAGCGTCGCGGGCGATATCCTGGTGGCCGCCGACGGCTTTCGCTCGGCGATCCGCGCACAGTATTTTCCCGGCACACAGCCAAACTATGCAGGCTATATCGCGTGGCGCGGCCTCGTGAGCGAGCGGCAGCTGTCAGCCCGGACGCGGCGCGACATCTTCGAGCACTTCGCATTTTCGCTCCCCGAGGGCGAACAGATGCTCGGCTATCCCGTCGCCGGTGCCGGGAATGAAAGCCAGGGCGCGAAGCGCCGATACAATTGGGTCTGGTATCGCCCCGCAAGCGCATCGCAGTTGCGTGAACTGCTGCGCGACGACAGCGGAGCGGTGCACGATGTTTCGATTCCCCCGCCCCTGATCCGCCGCGAGGCGATCGTCGCAATGCGGGCCGCCTCAGCGCGGATTCTCGCGCCTCAGTTCGAGGAATTGGTCGAGCGGACGCCGCACCCGTTCTTTCAGCCGATCTACGACCTGGAAGTCCCGCGCATGGCGGTCGGCCGCGTGGCGATCATCGGCGACGCGGCCTTCGTGGTGCGACCGCATGTGGGGGCCGGTGTAACGAAGGCGGCGCAGGACGCGCTCGCGCTCGTCGTGGCGCTGCGCAACAACGGGGACGATTTTGCGGCCGGATTGCTCGCTTTCGAGCACGACCGCCTGAAGGCGGGCGCACGGATCATGAGCCGCGCACGGCACCTCGGCGCCTACATGCAATCGCAACTCCATACGCCGGAGGAACGCCGCAACGCGGAGCGATTCCGCGCGCCGGACGCGGTGATGCTGGAAACCGCATCGCTGGAGTTCCTGCATGCCAGCAGCGCGTGAGGATGACGACGACCACCAGACTTGAAGCAACGAGCAAAGAAAACTGATCCAGGGAGCGCCGAAAATGGCAAAAATGAGAGCCGCAGTCTTCGCCGAAGTGGGACGTATCGTGCTCGACGACAAGCCGATTCCCGATGTCGGCCCGACCGATGCCTTGGTGCGCATCACGACGACTACCATTTGCGGGACGGATATCCACATCCTGAAGGGCGAGTATCCAGTCAAGAAGGGGCTGACGATCGGTCACGAGCCGATCGGAATTCTTGAAAAAGTCGGTTCGCAGATCAAGGGCTACAAGGAAGGCCAACGCGTGCTGTGCGCCGCGACGACGCCGTGCGGACAATGCAGTTCGTGTCTGATGGGTTACCACTCGCAATGCGGCGGTACCGCGGCGGGGGGGTGGATGCTCGGCAACTACCTCGACGGTTGCCAGGCGGACTACTTCATCATCCCGAATGCGCAGGCCAACATGGCCGTGATCCCGGACAAGGTCACGGACGAGGAAGTGCTTCTGGTGCCGGACATCGTCAGCACCGGATTCTCCGCTGCGGAAGAAGGCAACATCAAGATCGGCGACACGGTGGTGATTTTCGCGCAGGGCCCGATCGGCCTGTGCGCCACAGCAGGCGCGCGCCAGCTTGGCGCCGGGCTCATCATCGCGGTCGATCCGGTCGCCGAACGGCGCGAGAAGGCGCTCCTGATGGGCGCCGATATTGTCCTCGACCCGAAAAACACCGACGTCGTCGGCGAGGTGATGCGCCTCACCAACGGCGCGGGCGCCGATGTCGCGCTCGAATGCCTGGGGATCTCCGAAACGCTTGCGGGCTGCCTCGCCTGCACGCGCCCGGGCGCGACGATTTCCAGTGTCGGCGTCTACTCCAAGGATGTCCTCGTTCCGCTGGAGGGATTTGGCGCCGGACTGGCACAGAAAAAAATCGTCACCTCGACCTGCCCGGGAGGCAAAGACCGGATGGCGCGGCTCATGAAGATCATTGAAAACGGCCGCGTGAAATTCGGCGCGCTCGTCACCCATCGTTACAAGCTGGCGCAGATTGAAGAAGCCTATCAACTCTTCGCGAACCAGGCCGACGGCGTCATCAAGGTGGCTGTCACACCCTGATGGGAAGGTTTCGCTTCGATACAGAATTGCGGAAGGAAGGGCAATCGAATGTCAAACTCAACGAGCCACTCGGATCAAGTCGGCAAGCAGCCCGCGCAGTACGACGCGGTTGTCATCGGTGCCGGCTTTGCGGGAATGCACATGCTCTACCGTCTGCGCGAGCTTGGACTCACCGTGTGTGTCTACGAGCGCGCCGATGACGTCGGCGGGACCTGGTACTGGAACCGCTATCCCGGCGCGCGCTGCGACACCGAAAGCATGACCTACTCCTATTCGTTCTCGAACGAACTGCAGCAGGAGTGGAACTGGACGGAGCGCTACGCGACTCAGTCCGAGATTCTGGCCTACGCCAAGCACGTAGCGGACCGGTTCGACCTGCGCCGGGACATCCGCTTCCGGACCGGCGTCGAATCCGCCGTCTACAACGAAGCGACCGAAAGGTGGGAGATCGAGACGGATCGCGGGGACCGTGTGTCCGCGCGGTATTGCATCACCGCCATGGGCTGTCTGTCGGTTGCGTCGATCCCGGAATATCCCGGCCTTGGCGACTTCAAGGGCGAGCACTATCACACCGGTCACTGGCCGCACCGGCCGGTCGACCTTGAAGGCAAGCGGGTCGGCATCATCGGCACCGGCTCATCCGGCATCCAGTCCACCATCGCAATCTCCAAGATCGCGAGCCACCTTTATGTGTTCCAGCGGACCCCCAATTACAGCGTTCCAGCGTGGAACGGCCCGCTCGATCCCGCGACGCGCGACCGGATCAAAGCCAACTACGACGAATGGCGCCAGCGGGCCCGCTACGCGCAGATCGGGATTCCCTTTGAGAGCAACGGAAAGCTCGCCCGCGAGGTCCCACCCGACGAGCGCGAACAGGAATACGAGGCGGCGTGGCAGGTCGGCGGCTTCAATTTTGTCATGGCCTATCCCGATCTCCTCACGGACCTGGAATCCAATCGCACAGCCGCCGACTTCGTCGCCCGGAAGATCCGCGAAAAGGTCAAGGACCCGGCGATTGCTGAAATGCTCACGCCAAACGACCACCCGCTCGGCACCAAACGGATCTGCGTCGACACCGGCTACTATGAGACCTTCAACCGCGAGAACGTCACCCTGGTCGACATCCGGCGCGCGCCCATCGAGGCCGTCACCGAAACCGGATTGCGAACGAGGGACGCGAGCTACGATCTCGATGTCATCGTGTTCGCGACGGGCTTCGACGCGATCACCGGGCCGTTCCTCAAGATGGACATTCGCGGCCGGGGTGGCGTCGTCTTGAAGGAAAAGTGGAAAGAGGGACCGCGAAATTATCTCGGCATTTCGACAGTCGGATTTCCCAATCTTTTCACCATTACCGGACCCGGCAGTCCCTCCGTGTTGAGCAATGTGGTCACCTCGATCGAGCAGCACGTCGAGTGGATCGCCGACTGCATCAAATATATGGAAGCTCACGGCATCAAATCCATCGAACCGACTCCGGAGGCCGAAGACAATTGGGTGGAGAGCGTGGACGAGATCGCGCACACGACGCTCTACCCGCTGGTCAACTCCTGGTACACGGGCGCGAACATCAACGGCAAGCTACGCAAGTTTACGCCGTATGCCGGCGGTGTCGGAACGTACCGGATCCTGTGCGACGAGGTCGTGAAAAAGGGGTATGAGGGATTCCGGCTGATCCGCGCGGGTTGATGGGCGCTCCTGCCTGATATCGGCGGAGATCCCGGCGAACTCAGTCGCCGGCGATCGCGACCAGATCGCTCAAGGCGCGGATGCGGAAGTCGGGTGCGAAACCCAACTCGTCCATCTGCATGCGCAGCGCATTGAACATGGCGTGCGGGCGAACGAGGGCGCCCGTCGTCAGTCCTTCCGTCACATTCGGCGCGGCGAGGCGCTGCACCCACGCGAGCGTGAACCCGAACGCCTTGGCGCCGCAGATATCGAACGGATTTGACGAAACGAACAGGACCTCCGCCGGCTTGAGGCCAAGCACGCTCTCGACCAGCGCGTAAGCCTGCGGGCTCGGCTTGTAGGCTTTTACCCGGTCGACGCTGATGGTGGCGTCGAGCACAGGGTCAAGGCCGGTGTTGCGCACGAGCGCGCCGAGCATCGCCGGACTACCGTTGGAGAGAATTGCGAGGGTGCGCCCCTGCAGCCGCGTCAGCGTCCCGAGCGCGTCGGGGTAAAGCTCCAGGTGTTCGTAACGCACCAGGAGGCGCTCGAAGATGTCCGCTTGCGGCGCGAGGCCGAGCGCGGAAAGGGCGTATTTCAGCGCGTCCCGCGTGACGGCCGCAAAATCCTCGTAGCGCCCCATGAGCGAGCGCAGCCAAGTATACTCCAGCTGCTTTTGCCGCCAGATCTGGGTGATAACCTCGCCATGACCGGGAAACGCCTCATCGATGGCGCGCGCCACCGATTGAACGTCGTAGAGCGTCCCGTATGCGTCGAACACGACAGCTTTAATGGTCATCGCGAATGCATCCCTCGCCTCGCGCCCGGCGAGCGCCGCCACACCCGATCCTAGCAGGACCAGGCGAAACGAGAAACCAACGCTCGTCTTCGCTGCGGACAGTGATGCGCGTTACGCGCTATACCCGCCGTCGATCCCGATGATCTGGCCGCTGATGTAGGCCGCGTCGTTCGACGTGAGGAAATCCACCAGCGCGGCGACTTCCTCCGGCTTGCCCATCCGCCCGAGCGGAGTCTTGTTCAGGCAATCGGTGATGACGTCCTTGGCAACCTGATCGACCTCGAACGAGGAATGGACAATCCCGGCATCGATCACGCCCGGCGCGACGCCGTTGCAGCGCACATTGTGGGGGCCCATTTCACGCGCGGTCTGTTTCATGAGGGCCGCCACGGCTGTCTTGGGGCCGCCCGACATGCCGTCATTTTCCAGCGTCCGCAGGACGGCGGTGGTGAGGAACACAACGATCGCGCCCCCGCCGGTCGCCTTCAGCGCGGCGGACCCATGGCGCAGAACCTGAAATGCACCGTGCACGTCCGTATCGTAGATGCGGCGGAAATCCTCGTCGCTCACCTGCGAGAGCGGGCACAGCGGGATCGCGGGACCGGTCGCCGTCACGATCGCGCTCAGGCCCTTCCACTGCTCGGCGGCAGTGTCGATGAAATTCTTGATCGAAGTCCCGTCGCGCAGATCGACCTGCGCGGTTCGGGCCCGTCCGCCGGCCTTTTCGATCTCGCTTGCGAGCGCTTCGGCCTTGGCCTTGTTATTCGCATAGCCGAGCGTAACGGACGAGCGCTTGGCAAGACGCCGCGCAATTCCCTCGCCCAGCCCGCCCGACGCACCCAATATCGCAATGCCCGTCATCGTTCCGTCCTCCGGCTTTTCTGTTCTTCGAAAACGCGTTATGCGGTCACCGGCGGCTGCTTGCTGCGCGCCGCGGATGCAGATGCCCCGGCTCGCCGCTCCGGGAGATCATGAAACACGAAGCCGGGAAGGCCCTGCTCCTTCGACTGCTCCAATTCCTGAAAATACGCGCCCGCGCCGCCGAAGTAGAACAACACGCTGGGGGTCTTTCCCGGCAGGTTGGCGCCCAGGTACCAGGTGTTGACCTTGGTCCCTGCGCCCAGCAGCGTCATGTCGAGCATCTCCTGCATGTGACGCCCCCAGGCCTCGACTGACTGCGCGGTCGGCTCGATCGATGCATGTCCCTCCTCGCGCAGTGTGCGGATCGCGTGACCGATCCACTCGACCTCGGCCTCGATCGCGGGAGGAAAATTCGAGAACGGCGTGTGAGGGCCCGAAATCATGAAAAAATTCGGAAATCCGTCGACCATGATGCCGAGCTGCGTGTGCGGGCCGTGCGCCCAGCGGTCCTTGATGGTCTGGCCGCCGCGACCGGCGACATTCATGTGGGTCAGCGAACCCGTCACCGCATCGAAGCCAAGTGCGAAAATCAGCATGTCGAATTCGTAGGACTCGGTCGCGGTGCGCAAGCCCGTTTCGGTGATCTCCTCGATCGGATTCCCGCTCACATCCACCAGCGACACATTCGGCTGATTGAATGACTCGAAGTAGAAATTGCCGAGTGGCGGGCGCTTGATCGCAAACGCGTATTTGGGACACAACAGGTCCGCTGTCTTCGGGTCCTTCACGATGGCGCGGATCTTGTTGCGGATGAACTCGGCCGCGGCCTCGTTGGCCTCCGGGTTGACGATGAGATCGTCGAACGTCGTGAAGACGAAGCGGAAACCGCCGGCTTCCCACCCGGCGTCAAAAATTGCCTGCCGTTTCTCGGGCGGAGTCTCGCTGAACAGCCGGTTGGCGGGCTCCATCGGAAATGCGAATACCTGCTGGCGGATGAGCTTCCACAGCGCGTCGCGGTTAGCCTTGATACCCGCCCGCTGGGACGAATCAATCGGATGATTGCGGCCGGGCATGACGTAGTTCGGCGTGCGCTGAAACATGGTCACATGCTCAGCCGTCTGCGCGACGATTGGCAGGATCTGCACGGCCGTCGCCCCGCTCCCCACCAATGCGACCCGCTTGCCCGCAAAATCGACCGGCTCGTGCGGCCAGCGGCACGAGAGATATTTCTCGCCCTTGAAGTTCTCGAACCCCTTGAACGGCGGCGTAATCGGAATCGTTAAAATGCCCATCGCGCTGACGAGGTAGTCGCACGTAAAGCGTTCGCCGTGCTCTGTCCCGACGGCCCAGCGGTTCGAAGCTTCGTCGTAGGTCGCCGAAGTGACACGCGTGTTGAACTGAATATCCTTACGCAGATCAAACCGGTCCGTGACATGGCGCAGGTAAGCCAGCACCTGTTCCCAGGTCGGCATGCGCTCGGTCCACACCCAGTCGTCCTGAAGTTCCTGCGAAAACGAATAGCAGTACGACCACGCTTCGCTGTCGGTCCGCGCGCCGGGGTAGCGGTTCCAGTACCACGTGCCGCCGACATCGGTCGCAGCTTCGAACACCTTGACCGAGAGGCCCATATTTCGAAGCTCATAGATCGCCCGGATGCCGCCGAACCCCGCGCCGATGACGATCGCGTCATAGTGGGTTTGGGCCTGTGCACGCGTGCTCGACTTGGGGCGTTCCTCCGCCAGCATCGACCTGCTCCTGTCTTGGACTTGGTTGTGAAGAGAGTCTGGTCTGCTCATCATCAGTACGGCAGGGCAATTATGCTGGCAAGTAAAAATTGCACCAAATGATCGCTTGGTGTCGGCTGCATGCCCCCCCCGCACCGCTCAAACCGAGCCGAGCGGGAGTGCCGTCTTGTATTTGACCTGCTTGATGGCAATGCTTGAGCGGATATTCGCGAGCCCCGGGATTTTCGAAAGCTCGTTGACGATAAAGCGCTCAAGCGCACGCACATCCTCAACGACTACCCGGACCAGATAGTCGGAATCCCCCGTCATCAAATAGCATTCCATGACTTCCGGGTGCCGGCTCATCGCAGCCTCAAACTGCTCGAGCGCCTGCTCGACCTGCCGCTCCAGACGAATCTGGATGAAAACGCTCAGATTGATGCCGAGCTTGGCCGGATCGAGCAGCGTCACATAGCGTGAGATTACGCCGTCGCCCTCCAGCGCCCGCACCCGGGCCAGACACGGTGACGGCGAGAGATTGACCCTTTGGGCCAGTTCCACATTGGTGAGGCGAGCGTTCTCCTGCAGCTCCCTCAGGATTCGGAGATCGGTTGGGTCTGGTGCCTTGTTCGGCATTTTATGCCTATATTTTGTAACATTTCAGCTACTCATGCTGAATTATAACCAATAATAAGCTCAATTCAAAGCCACCTGCCGCGCTTGCCGCGCTAGTTTGGCCGTCCCCGCTATTCCCGGAAGGACGCCGCTATGAACGCCCGTAGCCCCAGCGATTTCGCCCCCAAAGCCGCCGTCCCCGACGCCGATCCGGCCGAAACACACGAATGGCGCGAGTCCTTCGAGGCGGTGATCGAGAACGCGGGGCCTGAGCGCGGCCTGTTTTTGCTGCGCCAGATCGAAAGCCAGGCGCGCGACCGTGGCATTCTGTCTACGCAACAACCCTATTCGGCCTACCGCAACACGATCACCCTGGAAAAGCAGGGTGCCTACCCCGGCGACCTCGCGCTCGAAGAGCGTATCACGTCGATCATGCGATGGAACGCGCTCGCCATGGTGATGCGCGCCAATCAGGCCTATGGCGACCTTGGCGGACACATCGCGAGCTACGCGTCGGCTGCGGAGATCTTCGAGGTCGGCTTCAACCATTTCTTCCGTGCCGGGACGAAAGAGGCCGACGGCGACCTCGTCTTCTACCAGCCGCATTCCGCGCCCGGCATCTACGCGCGCGCGTTTCTCGAAGGCCGGTTGACCGAGGAGCGGCTCGGCAATTATCGCCAGGAGGTATCTGGCAACGGCTTGTGCTCATATCCCCATCCTTGGCTGATGCCGGAGTTCTGGCAGTTCCCGACCGGCTCGATGGGCATCGGGTTGATCAATGCAATCTATCAGGCGCGTTTCATGCGCTATCTCGATCATCGCGGCCTGAAGCCCGCCGGCGAGCGGCATGTGTGGGGCGTATTCGGCGACGGCGAGATGGACGAGCCGGAGTCGATCGGTGCTCTCACCCTCGCCTCCCGCGAAGGCCTCGACAATCTCACCTTCATCATCAACTGCAATCTTCAGCGCCTCGACGGACCGGTGCGCGGCAACGGCCAGATCATCCAGGAACTGGAATCGCTGTTCGCCGGCGCGGGCTGGAATGTCATCAAGGTATTGTGGGGTTCAGAATGGGACGCGTTGTTCGCGCGCGACACGCAGCACGTTCTGCTGCGGCGCTTCGCGGAGACGGTCGACGGACAGTATCAAAATCTCGGTGCCAAGGACGGCGACTATAATCGCCACAAGTTCTTCGATCTCGATCCCGACTCGCAGGCGCTCGCCGCGCACATGTCGGACAGCGAGATCAACGCCCTCAAGCGCGGCGGTCACGATTTCCGCAAGCTCTATGCGGCATTCGCGGCAGCGCGCGCGCATCACGGTCGCCCCACCGTGATTTTGGCGAAAACCAAGAAGGGTTATGGCATGGGCGGCGCGGGCGAATCGCGCATGACCGCCCATCAGGCCAAGAAGCTCGACACGGACGCGTTGAAGGCCTTCCGCGACCGCTTCCAGTTGCCGCTCACTGATCAGGACGTCGCCGCACTACAATTCTGCAAGCCCGCGCAGGACAGCCCCGAAATGCGTTACCTGCATGAGCGCCGCGCGGCGCTCGGCGGCTACATGCCCTCGCGCGTGCGCGCCGCGGAGCAACCCGTCGCGATCCCGGCGCCCGAGACCTACGCGCAGTTCGCGTTGCAAGCCGAGAACAAGGAAATGTCGACGACCATGGCCGCCGTGCGCATGCTCGGCAATCTCCTCAAAGACAAGACGCTCGGACCGAACATCGTTCCGATTGTTGCAGACGAGGCCCGCACCTTCGGCATGGCAAATCTGTTCCGGCAGGTCGGCATCTATTCGCCCGTCGGGCAACTCTACGAGCCCGAGGATGCCGGCTCGATGCTGTACTACAAAGAGGCCAAGAACGGACAGCTGCTGGAGGAAGGCATCACCGAGGCTGGCGCGTTGTCGTCCTGGGTCGCCGCCGCCACGTCCTACAGCGTCCACGGGCGTGCCATGCTGCCCTTCTATATCTACTATTCGATGTTCGGTTTTCAGCGCGTCGGCGATCTCATCTGGGCGGCGGCCGACCAGCGCGCGCGGGGGTTTCTGCTCGGTGCGACGGCAGGGCGAACAACACTGGGCGGCGAAGGTTTGCAGCACCAGGACGGCACCAGCCATATCGTCGCCTCGACGGTGCCCAATTGCCGCGCCTATGACCCGGCGTTCGCGTACGAGCTCGCCGTCATTTTCGATCACGGCATGCGCGCCATGACGGAAAAGCAGATCGATGAATTTTACTATGTGACGGTGATGAATGAGAATTACGCCCAGCCTTCCCTGCCCCTCGGGAGCGAAGAGGGCATCCTCAAGGGCCTCTACCGTATTGGGGGACGCGGAGACGACACAGCGAAAATTCGTGTGCGCCTCGTCGGCTCGGGCGCAATCCTGCGCGAAGCGATTGCTGCTGCCGATCTTCTCGCAGCGGATTTTGGGATCGCGAGCGACATTTTCAGTGCGACCAGTTTCAGCGAGCTTGCGCGCGAAGCGCAAGCGACCGAACGCGACAATCGCCTTTTTCCCGAGCGCGACCCGGCGGTGAGCTATGTCGCCACGTGCCTTCCCGGCACGATGCCGGTCATTGCGGCGAGCGATTATGTGCGCGCCTATCCGCAGCTCATCGCGCCTTATGTCGATGCGCGCTTCGTGGCACTCGGTACCGACGGCTTCGGGCGTTCCGATACGCGCGCGGCACTGCGCCGCTTTTTTGAGGTCGACCGTCACCACATTGCGCTCGCCGCGCTCGAGGCGCTGGCCCGGGACGGCCATATCAAGCGCGCGGTGCTGAGCGACGCGATCGCGCGCTACAAAATCGCGCGCGATCAACCCGCCTCGTGGACCTGCTAGGCCGGCATTCCGACAACAAACCATGACAGGACGCGCGCCATGAGCAACCTCCAGATGATTGCGGTTCCCGATATCGGCGATTTCAAAAACGTGCCGATCGTCGAGGTCAAGGTGAAGCCTGGAGACCTGATCGCCATTGACGACACGCTGATTGTCGTTGAATCCGACAAAGCGACCCTGGATGTCCCGGCACCCAGCAGCGGACGCGTGAAGGAAGTCAAGGTTGCGCTGGGCGACCTGGTGAGTGCGGGCACGATGATTGTGGAGATCGAGGCCGACGAAACCACCGCAAGTGCACCGAAGGCCGTGGCAGCGCCCGCCCCGCCGCCCGTAACCGGCGCCGCGGTCGTTGAATTTCCGACGCCGGCCCAGACCGTGCCGCCGCCGGCGGCGGCCAACAGCGGCGGGCCCCTCCCGCACGCCTCCCCGTCCCTGCGCAAATTCGCGCGTGAGCTTGGCGTCGATCTCAGCCAGATCACCGGCAGCGGACCGAAAGGCCGCATCATGAAGGAGGACGTGCAGGTCTTCGTCAAAGCCCGAATGACCGGTGCTTCGCCTGGCGCAGGCGCACTCAACGTCCTTCCCTGGCCCCAGATCGATTTTGCCAAGTTCGGCCCGATCGAGCGCGCGCCGCTTTCGAAGATCCGCAAAATTTCCGGCGCCAATCTCGCCCGCAACGCAATTGTCATTCCTCACGTCACCAATTTCGACGAGGCCGACATCACGGATCTTGAGGCGTTCCGCGTAGCGCTTAATGAAGAACGAGAGAAAGGAGCGGCGAAGCTGACCGCCCTTGCCTTCGTCATCAAGGCGGCGACTGCAACGCTCAAGAAATTTCCGGCCTTCAACGCGTCGCTCGATGGCGAGGATGTTATTTTGAAGCGCTACTACAACATCGGATTCGCAGTCGACACGCCCGACGGGCTCGTCGTGCCGAACATCAAGGACGCCGACAAAAAGGGCCTTCTCGATATCGCGGCGGAGTGCGCCCGGATCGGGGGCGAGGCACGCGAGGGCCGCTTGAAAGCAAGCGACATACAGGGCGCGAGCTTTACCGTTTCGTCCCTCGGCGGAATCGGTGGCACCGGGTTCACACCCATCATCAATGCACCCGAAGTCGCCATTCTCGGGCTCGTGCGCGCGGCGACAAAACCCGTGTGGGACGCGGGGACATTCCGCCCACGTCTCATCCAACCCGTCAGCCTGTCATGGGATCACCGCGTGGTCGACGGGGTCGCGGCCGCACGCTTTCTTGGACATCTGTGCGCGCTGCTCGGTGATTTCCGCCGGATCGCATTGTGAGTGCCGAAATGCAGACTGAACTGCTCGTGATCGGTGCCGGCCCGGGCGGCTACACCGCCGCATTCCGCGCCGCCGACCTCGGTCGCAAGGTGATCCTTGTCGACCGCGGCACGACGCTGGGTGGCGTGTGCCTCAACGTCGGCTGCATCCCATCCAAGGCGCTGCTCCACGCCGCGAAGACGATCGAGGAGGCGCGCAGCTTCTCGGCACACGGCGTCTCGTTCGGCGCACCGACCATCGACCTTGGCGAGTTGCGGGGGTGGAAGGACGGCGTCGTCTCCCGCCTCACCGGCGGACTTGCGAGCCTGGCACGCAAGCGAGCGGTTACGGTCGTGACCGGTGAGGCCCGATTTTCCTCGCCTCACGCCGTCACGGTCAGCACCGGTGCGGACATTCGCACGATCTCGTTCGATCAGGCGATCATCGCTGTGGGATCGCAACCTGCGACACTGCCGTTTCTTCCGCCGGACGATCCGCGGATCATCGATTCAACCGGGGCACTTGCGCTCGAAGATGTGCCGGAGCGGTTACTGGTGCTGGGCGGAGGCATTATCGGGCTGGAGATGGCATGCGTCTATCACGCGCTCGGCGCAAAAGTGACGATTGTTGAACTGATGGACCAGTTGATCCCTGGCGCCGATCGCGATCTTGTTGCCCCCTTGATGAAGCGCATCGATGGGCGCTACGAAGCCATCCTGCTGAAGACCAAGGTTACTGCGGTTCACGGGCAACCGGACGGACTTACCGTTCACTTCGAGAGCCCCCAAGGCACGCGCTCGGAGCGTTACGACAAAGTGCTTGTCGCCATCGGGCGCACGCCCGATGGCGCGCGGATTGGCGCGGCGTCAGCGGGGGTTCACGTCGATTCGCGCGGGTTCATTCCGGTCGATCATCAAATGCGCACCAACGTGCCGCACATTCTTGCGGTCGGCGACGTCGTCGGCCAGCCGATGCTCGCACACAAAGCGACGCACGAAGCCAAGATCGCCGCCGAAGTCGCCTGCGCCCAAAAGGCGTCGTTCGACGCGCGCGTTATTCCTTCGGTTGCCTACACCGACCCGGAGATCGCGTGGGTCGGCCTCACCGAGGGTGACGCGAAGGCGCAAGGGATCGCGGTCGCCAAGGGCGTATTTCCGTGGGCGGCATCGGGCCGCGCACTCTCGCTCGGCCGCGACGAGGGGTTCACCAAGCTGATCTTCGACCCTCAAACCAGGCGGATCCTCGGCGCGGGGATCGTCGGCACCAATGCCGGAGACCTGATCGCCGAAGCCGCACTTGCGATCGAAATGGGCGCGGACGCCGCGGACATCGCGCTCACCATACATCCGCACCCGACATTGTCGGAAACGGTAGCAATGGCTGCCGAGGCGTTCGAGGGGACGCTCACCGATCTCAAGCTTTGAACAGGCGGTGCGTGCCCAACTCAGGGAAACGATGTTGCGGCGGGGCGTCGAGTCGCAGGCAGTTGCATTGAGTGGCTGCGTCCTGCATTAATGGGGCTCCCCATGATTGCCGGAACCTCAATGCAGCGAAGACAACCCGCCAAGGCAACCGCAGACAAGGCCGGGGGCGCGTCATCTCGCCGTGGCGGACGCACCGCCGTCCGGCTCAATCTTGCGCCCAGATCCGCTGCGCTCCCCGAGACGATCGACGGCGAAAAGCCCAAAAAGGGTCGCCGCAGCGATGACGTGCGCGAGCGCGTGTTGAAATCGGCGCTGGAGTGCTTCGGGATGTTCGGCTTTGAGGGCACCTCGACCCGCGCCGTCGCGGAGCGCGCCGGTGTCACGCACACGTTGGTGCTGTACCACTTCGAATCGAAAGATCAGCTGTGGAAAAGCACGATGGAGTTCGCGCTCGGCACCTATATGGCCGGGATCATGGAGAGCCTCGACACCAGCACGGAGCTTCCCGCGGCGGACGCGCTTCGCATCTTTATCGACCAATTCGTGCGGATGTCCGCACAGGTTCCCCAGATCCATCGCATCATGACGATGGAAAGCAATCAGGGTACGGACCGCCTGCAATGGGTGATCGACAATTACCTCTACCGGCATTTCTGCGCGGTGCGCGATCTGATCCGGCGCGGGCAGATGGAGGGGACGGTGCGCGAGTGCGACCCGGCCCGTCTCTATTATCACATCATTGGCGCCGCCGGGACGCCCTTCACGATTTCGACCGAGTACCGGCAGTTCACAGGCCGGGACGTGTTCTCGGAAGCTGAGATTCTGCGCACCATCGCGTTCATCTACGAAATCGTCTTCATCTGATCGACGGCGTCTGCAAAGTTCCCGCGTGACGGCCCGCGACGATCGGTTCTGGCCGAATCAATACTTGACCAATTGGTTCAATTCGAGCATTCTGTGTGGGGGCGAAGCGTGTCGGAAGAGGTGCGGGAACGCCCGATCAAGCAACAAGACCGGCCCCGCGACAATTCGAAAGAAGATGTGGGAAGGAACCGCGTGATGACGACCCAGACCAGCCTGAAGACCGCCGATGCCACCTCGCAATCCGCGATCGTGCCTCCGATCAAACTCGCGCATTTCGTCTTGCGGACTTCGAAATACGAGGAACTGGTCGCGTGGTACAAGCTTGTGTTCGGGGCGCGTGCGTCGTTCGAAAACGAACTGCTCTCGTTCCTCACCTATGACGACGAGCATCACCGTGTTGCGATCCTGCGCGTGCCCGATCTAGCCGAGCAGCCTGCCGCCGCAGCCGGCGTCCATCACATTGCCTTCACTTACGCGACGATGGCCGATCTGATGGGCCAATACGAGCGCTTGCGCGACCTCGGCATCAAGCCGGTGTTCGTCATCAACCATGGTCCGACGACCTCGCTCTATTACGCCGATCCGGACGGCAACCAGCTTGAATTCCAGATCGAGAACTTCCCGACCATCGAAGAATCGACGCAGTTCTTTTATTCCGATGAGTTCGCGGAAAACCCGATCGGTGTCGAATTCGATCCGGACGAGCTATTGCGGCGGTTGCGCGCAGGCGAGCCGGAAGCGGAGCTGAAAAAGCGCCCGCGCGTCGGGGCGCGCGGCCTTGCCGACGTGAAGCTGCGTTGAGAGAGCTGCCGTGGCGACCCTCACCCCCGCCGATCACATCGCAATCAACGCGCTCGTAAGCCGCTATTTCTGGCTGGTCGATCATGGTCGGGCCGGGGAGACTGCCGCGCTTTTCAGCCCGGCCGCAACGCTGACCTTCGCACCCGGCAGCCCCAAACCGGGGACGCTCGAGGGGACAGCGATCGCGGCGGCAATGGCTGCGCGCGAAAAGCAGACCGGAGTGACTACACGCCATGTCCTGTCGAACGTCGCGCTCACGCCGCGCGAGGATGGAGCGGTCGAGGGGTACCTGCTGCTCACCTTGTTCCGATCCGACGACGAAACGCGCGGCACCACGCCGGCCGCTGTTGCCGATATCGAGGACCTTTACGTGCGCGCCGCGGACGGCTGGCGCATCGAGCGGCGTCTCATCACGCCCATTTTCAACCGCGCGTAACCCGGAGGCCCGGGCGAGCGGCGCACACAAGAAGACGCCCCGGCCGTGCCAGAGTGCGGCACGGCCAGAGGGCACGGTCCGGGAGGCAAAATGGAAGCGGATGTCATCATCGTCGGCTCTGGCGCCGGCGGCTTGACCGCGGCGATCGTCGCGGCGAAAGCAGGGCTTGAGGTCGTGGTGCTGGAAAGCACGCCCTGGTTCGGCGGAACGACCGCGTTCTCCGGCGGAGGTGTCTGGATTCCGGCCAATCACCATCAAGGCGAACTCGGTGTCAGCGATACGAAGGAAGAGGCAGCGGCCTATCTTCAGGCCGCGCTCGGCAACCTCTACGACGCGGCCAAGGTCGACACCTACCTCGATAACGCGCCGAAGATGTTGTCGGAGCTTGAGGCGACCAGCGAAGTCCTCCTCACCGCGAGCACAATTCCCGACTACGTCCCAGGCGCGCCGGGCTGGAAGACGGGGCGTTGCCTGCTGACCGCGGATTTCGACGGACGCCGGCTCGGCACGTGGTTCGCGCGACTGCGTCCGCCGATCCGCGAAATGGGGCTGCTTCACAGCCTGCAGATCAGCCCGCTTGATGCCTACACGCTCCAGAGCTGGAATAAATCCTGGCCGGCCTTTGCGCTCGCGGCCAGGCGCGCATTCCGGTATGCGGTCGACAGACTGACATGGGGCCGCGGAACCCATCTCGCGAACGGCAATGCGCTGGCCGGGCGGCTGCTCAAATCGGCGCTCGATGCCGGTGTCACGCTGATGAACAACACCCGCGCGCAGCATGTCATTATGAACGGAAAATCCGTCGCAGGCGTGGAAGCGCAGTGCGAGGGCGGACGCACTGAAAAATTTCTCGCGCGCCGTGGCGTTATCTTGGCGAGTGGCGGCTTTGGCGCGAACGCCGAAATGCGGCGCAAATATCTTCCCCAGGCCGATCACGGCTGGTCGTTGCAGCCGGAGGGCAGTCAGGGCGACGGAATTGCGATCGGCCAGGAAGCCGGCGGTGCGCTCAATGAAGGTAACGCCGCGAACGCAATCTGGGTGCCCGCGTCCGCTTACACGCGGCCCGACGGGACGATCGCAAAATTTCCCTCGCTATTCTTTGACCGCCACTGTCCCGGCTCGATCATGGTCGATGCCGCAACCGGGCGCCGCTTTGTCAACGAAAGTTTCCACTACCAGAATTTCGGGGAGGTCACGCGTGAGCGTGGCATTACCAAGATTTGGATGATCAACGATCTGGTTGCCGTACAAAAATACGGCATGGGCATGGTGAAGCCGGCGCCATTTCCGATCGCGCCCTGGGTCAAACGCGGCTATATCGTCGAGGCGCAGACGGTCGGCGAGCTCGCCGCCAAGATTGGTCTCGATCCGGCAACGCTGGAGAAGACCGTGTCTGATTTCAATGGATATGCCGACGCGGGGCACGATCCGGACTTCAAGCGCGGCGACGACAGTTATTCGTCCTACATGGGCGACTTTACGCACAAGCCGAACCCCGCGCTCGGCGCACTCAGGACGGCGCCGTTCTACGCCCTCGAAATCCGTCCCAGTGATCTGAGCACGCTGATCGGCCTGGATACCAACGAGAAAGCGCAGGTGCTGGGGCGCGACGGCGCGCCGATCCCGGGGCTTTATGCTGTCGGCGTCGACAACAACACGATGATGCGGGGCCGTTATCCCGGCGGCGGTTCGAGCCTCGGGCCGGCGATGACCTTCGGCTATATCGCAGCGCGCGACCTAGCGGGGCTCGCAGAGGGTCAATCCGCCCAGCCGCATTATGCGAAAGCGTAATCGCGGCTAACGGGCGAGGATCTCGCGTAGGGCGCCCCTGAGCGCTCCGGCCGGATCCGGCGGTGCGTCCATCGTGCGCCAGCCGATATGCCCGTCGGGTCGCACCAGCACCGCACCCGTATCCGTCACCTCGCGCAACGCGGCCCATGCCGGGTCGTCGAGCGCTTCGATGATGACGTTCGCCCCCGCGTCGCGCGCCGCCTCCCGCCACGCGGCAGCATTGCCCGTCATCAGCACGAAGGCGGATCCATCAATCAGGTCATGAGTGGATATTCGCCCCCCTTCACGCTCGATCCACGCATGCGGCAAGCGATGACCCGGCCGCGTGGTGGGGTGATACACGCCGCCCATGGGATCGCGCGGCGGCGGCGGCGTGCCATCGGCGACCAGCGCGCCCGCCTCGTAATGGAATCCGATCTCGATGTCGTGCGCCTGAAACTCCGCGCGTTGGGTACCGCCCATCTCATTCATCAGTGCACGGCGCGTCTCGCCGATTGGCGTATCGGAAAAGTAGGTTCGGAATTGCTGGCGATTGACCTCGACCGGCGCGCCGGGTATCAGGCCGAGCGCGACATCGAAGACGGCGTGGTTCTGAAACGTCAGCAATGCCCACTCCACGTTGCGCGCGCAAACCGGACGCCGCTCGCTCTCATAGCTGTCCAGCAGCGCCTCGCCCGCTTCGCCGCGCAGCACGCGCGCGAGCTTCCAGACCAGATTGTGAGCGTCCTGGATTGCAGAGTTGAGACCGAGCCCGGTCGTGGGCGGATGGCGGTGGCCGGCATCGCCGACCAGGAACACGCGCCCCGCGCGGAAGCGATCTGCCAATACACCCTGAACCTGCCAATTATTCATCCGCAATACGGTGATCTCGGTATCGGGCAGGTGCAGCAGCTCCCGCAGCTGAGGAACCACCGATGTCGCGTCAAATTGCGCCGGATCGTCGGGCAGAAACGCAAAGTGGAACAGCCACTCGCGCGAGTGGCGGTCGTAGCGCTCCGGGCCGAGCGCGACCATGACCCCGCTCCCCCACGAGCCTCCCCGCTCCGGATTGTTGAACCAGCGGATCATCGGACTGTCGTCGTCGATGTATTGGGAAAGATCGGCCGCGAAATGAGCCGTCACCATGTCGAACAGGCGCGGCGCACCCTGCATCTCAATTCCCAGTGCAGGCCCGACCGTGCGTCCGCCGTCGGCCGCGATCAGGTACCGGGCGCGCACGCGATAGCTTTCCTCCCCGCCCGTTCCTGCAATGATGGCTGTGATACCCTCGTCGTCCTGCGTGAAGGATTTGAGCTCCCGGCCATAATTGAGATCAGCGCCCTTGAGGGTCCGCGCGTGCGCCAGCAGCAGAGGTTCCAGACGAAGCTGAGGATAATTGCTCGCCCAACACGGGCTGTCGCGCTCATACGCCTCTTTGAGTGCCCCGCCGCCGAATGCGTCCATGATATGGATCCGCTTGCGGTCAAGATCGCCGTCCCCACCGAGCGATGTGTACCATCCGACGCGAGCCATGTGCTGGGGCGGCGTCCCGCGCGATGCGACGTCGTCGGCGATCCCCCATGTGCGGAAGATTTCCATCGTGCGCTGATTGAGATAATGCGCCTTGGGCGCCGGGGAGGATGCCGGATAGCGCTCGACAAGATGATACGATATTCCATTGCGCGACAGCTCGATCGCGCTCGCCAGGCCGGCGCCCGCGCCGCCGACAATCAGCACCTCGGTCTCCAGATCGTGCATGGGATTTCCCTTCGGGCGCAGCGGCGCCTAGCCCATCTTCGCGATGACGTCTCCGAGCGCATCGCGCACGATCGTGGTATCCCAATATTCCCTGAAGAGGACGATGCGCCCGCTCTTGAAGCGCATGATGGTGACGTAATCCTGATCGTAGACCGGCCGGCCGGGGGGGTCACTCAGCCCCTTGTATGTCAGGAGAACCATATCGCTGTCGGCCATCGCATATGCAGTCATCTCGCGGAAGCGCAAGCCCGCAACCATCGCAAAAACGCCATTGAGGTACGCCTCGACGTTCTCGCGTCCCGCAACATGCGATGGCATGCCGACCGATTTTGCATAAGGAAATTCGAGCTTGATGTCGTCGCTCATGTTCTCGAACCAGAATTTCCGATCGGTCTCGAGCGAGCGCATAAGGCGAATCGCCAGATCAGTGTTGTCGCTCATGGACGTCCTCCAGTTGGGGGCTGCACGCTCTTGAGGCGCGCTCGCGCAGATCTTGCTCTACGGTGCGAGAGCCTCGGCGACGGTCTCCGCTTTCACCCATTTGTCGACATGATGCAGACTGTGGCGGATCATCACTTCGCCGTCCTGCAGGTGCATCACATCATGTGCCATGGATTCAATACCGAGCTGGGTGCGCTCGGTGTTGGTGACATCTTCAAGCAGGATTTCCGCAAGGCGGGCGACATACAGTTCCTGCTGAAGCCGCTGGCGCGCCGTCTGCGCATCGGGAATATGAAATTCGGCTTCCCAGCGCGTGCTGTTGACGCTGACCGGCCAGAAGCGATGCGACCAGAATCCACCGGGCGACAGATCGATATGGAAGTTGGGGAAAATCCACGTGACGTCGACGGCCCAATGCTGCGAGCGCGTGGGGTTGACGGCCGTGTGCGCAAGGAACGCTTCCATCTCGTGCTTTTGAGACGCGCCGAGCACGTTGCCGGTGTTGATGTTGGCATAGGCGAGCCGCTCGACCTTGGCACGCTCGGGCGGCGCGTAGTCCGGATTTCCGAACGTCGACACCTGCCGATGCGGCCCCCAGAATTCTGCGCTGATGGGCCGCGAAAAGGGATTGAGGCGGCTTGAGAACGTCGAGCCGATCGTCGCGGGGTGGATGGTGGGGATATGATACGTCTCGGCAAAAGCGTCGGCGATCACCTTCCAGTTGGCGTTGAGCCGCGCCTCGAACAGGATCGATTTGGTGGAGTTGCCCCACACCATATTGGTAAAGGCTTCGCCGAATCCGCCCAGGAATGTGCGAAGCGAGACTTCGGGCTCCTTCTGGTGATTGAGAAAGATCCACCCCTCCCACACCTCCGTCGCAATCGGTCGAAGACCACAGTTCTTCTTGTCGACGCTGAAGAAATTGCCTTCGTCGGGGACGGCGACCAGCTTGCCGTCAACACGGTACGTCCAGCTGTGATAGGCACAGGTGAACTTCTTTGCGACGCCCTTCGCTTCGAGCACCACCTGATTTCCGCGATGGGCGCACACATTGTAGAACGCCTGGATCTTGTCGTCTTGGTCGCGCGTGATCACGATCGGGGCGTTCCAGATCTCGATCATCTTCGTGACATAGCTGCCCTTTTCGGGCAGCTGCTCGACACGCCCGACGCACAGCCACGCGCGCTTGAACAATCGCTCGCGCTCCAGCTCGAAATAGGCCGGCGAACGATAGGGGTCGGCCGAAACCGGCCCGGTGTCGAGTCCGGCTTTGCGCGTGATGTCGCTTGCGCAAACATTTGAAAGCTTGACCTGCTCGTTCATGGGTACGGTCTCCTTCAGTCGATCGGCTGAGCGCCGCGAAGAATGCGGACATAATGGGGCCACGGCGAATTGCGGGCGCGCGGCTGGTTGTGCAACTCGATCGCCATCGCCGCCTGCGCGAGTCCCAGAAGCAGCTGATAGAGACGCAAGCTCGGCGGCGGCAACGCATCGAGGGGGAACGCCTCGACATGGGTGAGGATATCTTCAGCCCGCGCAAGGACCGCGTCATAGTAGTGGCGAATTTCCTCCATCGTGTGCGAGGCACGAATGTCCCAGCGCGCCTGCGCATCTTCGCCGACCCATTCGGGCACGAACTCCAGCAGGTCTTCAAACCCAAGCGGCAGCGTCAGATCCGCGGTGCCATCCCGGGAGGTGTCCTCAATGTTGATCGTCATGGCCAGCTCCTTGTGCCGCTGTCGCGGTGCTCGAACTACTTCGCGGTATAGCCGCCGTCGGCTGCGATGCAGGCGCCCGTCACGAACGAGGCGTGATCCGAGAGCAGCCACACCGCAACCGTTGCGATCTCGATTGGTTGCGCGAGCCGCCCGATCGGCTGTTGGTCGATCAGATATTGTTCCAGCCCAGGCGCCTGTGCCATCGCACCGGTCAGCATCGGGGTCAATGTCGCTCCGGGAAGCACCGCGTTGATGCGT
>Ga0209643_1001297_pt1 | contig 24899 bp, 29 predicted proteins | sample AutmiccBRH37_all_FD_187383 | JGI IMG/M metagenome (GOLD analysis project Ga0209643, IMG submission 187383) | Deep subsurface microbial communities from Mt. Terri, Switzerland - Autotrophic microbial communities BRH/37_all (SPAdes) (version 2) | ecosystem: Environmental > Aquatic > Deep... | reverse complement strand
AGTCTTGGAGCTATGGGAGATGTCGAAACATTTTTTTTCTTATTAGAAAAAGTTGCCGAAATTCATGGTCCGCTTGTATGGCCTCTTATTACATCCCTATTTTTGTTAAAAGAAAAATTTGATCTCGATATTCCATTTGATGATAGAATGAAGAACCTTCTTATGTACACACTTCAGGAAGGAAATCCGGAGCATAAAAAAATTGCCCTCTCGCTAATTAATGTATTTAATGATAAAGATATTCTAATGACTTCTCTTAAATTCCTCGGCGAGGATTATGAATTAGATGAAATTATAAAGTCAAAAATGTATCGCAATACAGATTATCTTTTTGATGAATTCCCAAGAATAGTCGGTCGTAAACCTGAAAACTTACTTAATATATTGAATCTTTTCCTAAGTGTGGCAGAATATACAATTAATGAGTTACCGGAACAAAGTTTCCAATTAGTACAAAAAAGAAATATTGTTTATGCGGTAAGCGACTGTCTGAATTATCACGATGAAGAAGTAAGAAGAGCCGCGATGGAATTACTCTTTTTATTGGATACAGAAAGTGCCCTTCTATTTATTGATGCGATGATAGTCGACGAAAATTTATGGAACCGATTAAGATTATTAGAGATATTGGATAATATCTATTCTCCTGATGTAACTGGGTTTATAGAAAAATTTTCCAATGACCCTGAAGAGATGGTAAAAGAAAGGGCAGCGGAAATTTTAAGTTCTAAAACTAACAATAACATTCATCCTATTTAAAGATAAGAATATGAGCCAATTATCAGATTTTAAACTGCCTGATCTAAGTCAAACATTAGCAAGTAGTGTACCGAAACAACTCTATATGTCCCTAACTCTTTTTCAGGATATTCGGAAATATATCTATACTAATACCGGTATTTATTTTCAGGATAATAAAAAATATCTATTGGAAAGCCGGCTTCAGCGCAGAATTAATTATTTAGGTCTTCGGACTTATGAAGAATATTTTGCTCTTCTTAAGAGTGCCGGAAATTTAATGAGTGACGAGAAGAAATATTTCTATGAGGCAATTACAATAAATGAAACATTCTTTTTCAGGAATCAGCCTCAATTGGATGCAATGGTACAAACACTATTCCCGGAAATAATTGCGAAGAAAGCAGGAAAAAGCAATAAGATTAGGGTTTGGAGCGCTGCAAGTTCATCCGGCGAAGAAGCTTATTCAATTGCTATGGTTTTTCAAGATCTAATAAAACCAAAATATCCACAAATGGAATTAGAAGTAATCGGTACTGACATTAGCTCTTCAATTGTTGCTACTGCTAATCAGGCACTATATAAGGAATATTCAATACGAAACTGCCCCCCATATTATCTTAAAAAGTATTTTGTAACCGGAGGCGGTACTTTCCAAGTAGTCCCTGAAATTAAAAAAATGGCTTCATTCAAAATAATGAATCTTTATGATGACTTTATGATGAAGACCATGCTTAATTTTGACATCATTGTTTGTGCAAATGTATTAATCTATTTTGACCAAGCATCTAAAATAAAAGTAATCTCCCATCTATATAATTCATTGAATAGAGGCGGAACTTTATTTATCGGTTATTCCGAAACATTACAAGGAATTTCAAAAGCATTCAACGTAGTTAGTTTTCCTAAAACAGTTGGATATAAAAAGGAGTAGTATTTAATGAAACGTGTAATTTTAGTGGCTGATGATTCTCCTACAATTAGGAAGTTTGTTTCTGTCGCTCTGACAGTTAAAGGATATGACATCATTTCCTGCTCTGATGGTATGGAAGCATTAGAAAAGCTGCCTACTAATAAGATTGACTTATTAATAACAGACTTGAATATGCCTAACGTGGATGGATTTGAGTTGATAAATATTGTTAGAAATAATTCTGATCTAAAAGAATTACCGATAATAGTTCTTTCGTCTCTTGGGAGTAATGATGATATTCAACGAGGATTAGAATGCGGAGCTAACTCTTATTTGATAAAACCATTTGATCCAAAAAGAGTTTTGTATGAAGTATCTAAATATTTGAATTAAAGGAATGTAAAAAATGACACCAAAAAAATTCTTAGTGGTTGATGATTCCACTACAATGCGCAGAATTGTCGCAAATTCTCTTAAAGCTATCGGATACAACGATTTCGTTGAAGCCGGTGATGGAAGAGAAGCATTAACCAAACTCGATTCTGATACAGCAATTAATTTTATTATTACTGACTGGAATATGCCAGAAGTTTCCGGATTGGAATTGGTTCGTTCAATTCGATCAAATGATAAATATGGTAAGCTCCCCATTTTGATGGTTACTACCAGAGGGCTTAAAGAAGATATTCTTGAGGCATTACAGGCAAAAGTCAATAACTATGTAGTTAAGCCCTTTACGCCTCAAATTTTACGCGAAAAGATCGATCAAATTTTAGCAAGTATTTAAGCAGGAGCACAAATGGAGTCTAAAAACAATATGGAAAACGTCTTTTCTAAATTAGGCGACTTAAAACAATTTTTCGTTTTTGGTCAAAAAATTGTACCCGTAATTCAAAAAATTATCGATTTTATGAGCGACGTAGTTCCTCTATTAGAAAATGTTAATAATTCTATTCAGGATAGCACAAGTAAAATACCAAAAGCTTCTACTCAAATAAATAGTGTAACGAGTGCTAATGAAATTGCAACAAGCGAAATACTTGACATTATTGATGCTATGTTTCTTGATCTTTCTACTATAAGAACAGGATTGGAAGAACTAAAGAACGAAGAAAATAGTGAAAAGATAAAAGTTCTTAATGAAGTCGTGTCAAAAATAGAAAATGATTCTTCAAGAATAACAATTTCACTTCAAGTTCAGGATATAACTGCACAACAGTTGGCTTCTGTAAATCATCTTATTGATTCTGTTCAGAATAAATTATCTTCATTATTATTTGAACTTGGGAAACAGCAAGATAGACCTATTCCAACATTTGATCCGGCTTCTGTGTCAGAACAAGATAGTGATTATGCTTTTAGCGATGGAACGTTTAACGAAAATGCACGTTATGATAGATCAACCGAAAAACAAGATTTAGTCGATACGCTTGTTTTAGAAAATACGAAAACATCTCAAGAAGAAATCGACAAACTATTTGCTAAATAACGGATAAGATTATGCAAAACCCTATGTTAATTGATCCTGAAATGAAGGAGATTGTTGAAAGCTTTCTTCTTGAAACTAAGGAAATTCTCGAAAAATTAGATGTTGACTTGATTGAATTAGAAAGAAAGCCGGAAGACCCCGACTTATTAAATCAAATTTTTAGATCTTTCCATACAATCAAAGGTACCTCAGGATTTCTTGGTTTAGAAAAACTTCCTCAGGTTACTCATAAATGCGAAGACATCCTTATCTGGTCATCTTCAATTTTAGCTAAACTTGATACTGCCTTAATGGATGCTATAATTGATGGTTATGATAAGATAAAAGCATTATTAGCTAAAATTGAAGATGACCAGAATGAAGATTTAGATATAACCGAAGTTTCTGAAATGCTTTTGGCTGTAATTGCAAAAATGAATAATGGTGCTAAAATAGAAGAAGATAATTCACTTCCTGAATTTAAGGATTTCCAAAAAATACAACAAGAAGAGAATGTAATCGATTTAGAAAATGAATTCCTTCCGGATGAAGAATTAATAGATGTGGAGGAAGAAAAAATTGAAATTGTAAATCAACCCGAAGTGGTAATTCAACAATCTAAGACTCCCGAAGTTAAAGAACAACACCATGAAATTGCCGCAAAAGTTAATGAAACTAAGAAAGCTGATAATACAATTAGGGTGGATGTAAATAGATTGGATGCGCTCCTGAATATTGCTTCCGAAATAGTTCTTGGACGTAACCGTCTCGCACAAGTTAATTCTCTTTTTTCATTAGAATATGAGGGAACTAATTATGCTAAAAATCTTGCTGATGCTACAAAGCAGATCGATTTAATGACCACTGAATTGCAGCTAGTTGTAATGAAACTTAGAATGGTTAAGATCGGGAAAATCTTTAATCGATTTCCTAGAGTAATAAGAGATTTATGCAAAGAATTAAATAAAGAAGCTGAACTTACTATTTTTGGTGAAGATACCGAAGTGGACAAAAACCTTATTGAAGAAATAAATGATCCACTGGTTCACTTAATTCGTAACTCTGTTGATCATGGTATTGAATTGCCGGAGATAAGAGAAAGAAATGGTAAACCTCGTAAAGGTACGGTAGTTCTTTCTGCTGAACATGAAGGCAATAATATCGTAATAAGAATTAAAGATGATGGTAAAGGAATTGATCCTGAAATTATTAAAGAGAAGGCAATTCAAAAAGGTTTTCTATCAAGAGAGAAATCGAAAGAATTAACAAAGCAAGAAATCTATAGCTTGATTTTCCATCCCGGTTTCTCAACTGCCGAAGTTGTTACTAACGTATCAGGCAGAGGTGTGGGTATGGACGTTGTTAAAACTAACGTAGCGAGATTGCGTGGCTCAATTACAGTAGAATCCGAAGTAGGTGTTGGTTCTACTATTATTCTCAAACTTCCTCTTACTCTTGCTATTATTTCGGGCATGATTGTTAAAGCTGTCGGGCAAACTATGGTAGTTCCACTCCATTCGGTTATTGAAGTTATCAGAGTAAATAAAGATCAGATAGAAACTATAAGAGGAAATGAAGTAATTAATTTACGTGATACCGTACTCCCGATTATTGATTTGAAAAATTTACTTGATGGCGTAATCATCGGTGATAAAAATGAAAACGAATGGCAGTATATCGTTGAACTTGGTATCGGGGAAAAGAGATTCGGTATTAAAGTTGACGAATTAGTTGGGCAGCAGGAAGTTGTTATCAAATCACTTGGTGATTATCTTGGAAAAATTGAAGGTATTGCAGGTTCAACAATAATGGGTGATGGTACAGTTGTTATTATTCTTGATATTAATGAACTTCTAAATAAATTGGAACTTAGTCTTGTTGAATAAAATTTCAGTTGTAATTGTTGATGATTCTGCTTTTATGCGTAAATCGCTCTCTATAATGCTAGAAAGTGATTCTGATATAAAGGTAGTGGGTACTGCACGCAATGGTCTTGATGGCTATGAAATGATTAAAAAATTAAGACCTGATATTGCTACCCTTGATATTGAAATGCCAATTATGGACGGACTTACTGCATTAAAGAAAATTATGGCTGAATGTCCTACTTCTGTTTTAATGGTTAGTTCGCTTACTACTGAAGGAGCAGATTCCACTCTTAAAGCATTAGAACTCGGAGCTGTTGATTTTATTCCAAAAGAATTATCATACGTAAACATAAATATCACAAAGATTAAAGAAGATTTAATCCAAAAAGTAAAAGAAATTGTAAAACAGAGACAGCTTAATGATAGGTTAAAAAGACTTCGTGCACTTAGCCGACCGACATCGGTAAATATTCCGGCAGCTGCAATGGCTGATATTCCTCGGGTTGGATATAAAGCGGTTGCTCTCGGGATTTCTACCGGGGGACCGTTATCTCTTCAAAAGATATTGCCTGTTTTCTCTGAAAGAATAAAAATACCTATTTTTATTGTTCAGCACATGCCTCCACGCTTTACTAAATCTCTTGCGGAAAGATTAAACGGCATGAGTCATATTACAGTTAAAGAAGCCGAACATGGTGAAAAAGTAGAAAATGGTTTCGTTTATATTGCTCCGGGCGGGTTTCATATGACTGTCAGAAAAATGAGTATTGCCAGCTCAATTATTGAGATCTCCGAAGAACCCTCATATACATTACATAGACCCTCAGTCGATGTAATGATTAATTCGGTTATTGAAGTTTACGGTAAACAGACGCTTGGGGTTATTATGACGGGTATGGGTAAAGATGGTTATGAGGCAATTAAAAGATTAAAGGGTATTGGCGGATATGCTATTGCGCAAGAGGAGAGAAGTTGTGTAGTTTACGGTATGCCTAAAGCGATTGTTGATGCAGGATTAGCCGATTCAATTCTCCCTTTAGAAAAAATTCCTGAAATGATTAATAAGGTAGTTGTATAATGAGTGAATTTGAAGATAATTTATATAAAGACGTTTTTTCTAAAAACTCCGAAAAAAGTGGAAATTTAATTAAATCCACAGATATATCCATGAAAGGTATTACTAAAATTACGCTAGAACATGAAGATTTTGATGACGTAAAAATATATCTCAAAAAGGATGCTAACGACAACGTTAAAGAGATAAAATTTGTATGTTCATGCGGAATGACTAAAAGCATTATGCTGGATTATTCTGAATAATAAACCCCAGATGTACATATTTAGCCATTTAACTTCAATTTCCCCTTAAAAACAGTGTAAAAACCCCATTTCTTTTTGGCATTCCATTTGGAATAGATAGTATAAATTAATTCCGGATGGAAAATGGCAAACACAATAAAATTACTTGAAAATTTACTCGATTATTGCGCAGTAAAAAATAAAGTCATATCTAAAAATATTGCCAATGTAGGTACAGAAAATTATAAAAGAGAAGAAGTAGAATTTAAAAACATCTTTGAAAGCAATATCCAATCCACTCTTAAAACTGAAAATTCAAAACATATAGGAACTACAAATACAGGTTCTGAGTCAGAAAAATTCAATGTAGTTTTTGATAAAGAATCAGAAGAAACATCGGGTATTAACAACGTAAATATCGAAGATGAAATGTCCCAATTGGCGGAAAATACACTCCGATTTAAATTCGCATCAAAGAAATCGGGAGAATATTACCGCTTGATCCAAAATGTAATAAAAGGTGGAGGTAGAGTATGAAAATAGGAAATAGTTTTTTGGGCTTAGGTATTAGTTCTAAAGGAATGAGCATCCAAAGAAAAAAGATGGATCTTATTTCAGAAAACATTGCTAATGCAGATTCAGTTCGCAATGCGGATGGAACGCCATATAAAAGAAAAATGCTGAATGTGAAAACCGAACAATCTTCATTTGCCTCAAACCTAAGATTAGAGAACCAATCAATTAAATTAATGAAGTCAAATGAAAATCACCTTTCACTGCAAAATCAAGGCGAAATTAATTTACCAGAAATGAAAAGTGATGTAACTATAAATGAAGAAATAGATAATAATAAGGGTGAAGTAGTTTATATGCCAGAGCATCCGGATGCAGATGATAAAGGTTACGTCGAGATGTCAAACGTTAATATAATTAATGAAATGGTCGATATGATTGCAGCATCAAGAAGTTATGAAGCGAATCTAACTGCTCTAACTTCATCAAAGCAAATGATAAAAGATTCTTTGGAGATATAGAATGAAAATTATTCCTAATCAAGCCGCTACATATTCGTTAAATAATATTAGAAGTACACAGCCAGTTAAAGAGAATTTTTCTTTGAATAGTCCGGAAATTTCGGGCGAAGAAAAAAAATACTTTGCTGAAGCATATCCTCAGAAGCAGAAAGAAATTATGAATTATGAATTTTATAATGCACGCGGTAAAGCTACGGGCGTTTCGGTTGGTTCACTTTTAGATAGGAGAGGCTAGTATGAATATTGAGAGACTGTCAAAAATAATGTCGAATCCGATGGCAGATATGGAAAAAAAAACTGCACCCGCAGAAGGATTTGGTAATACATTAATGAATGTAATTAATGATGTGAATAAAGCACAAACAGACTCAGCAAAAGCAATTGAAGGGTTTGTATCCGGCGAAGGTATTGAACTTCATGAAGTGATGCTAGCAGGTGAAAAAGCCAAAACAAGTTTGGACCTTCTTATGGAAATAAGAAATAAAACTTTAGACATGTATAAAGAATTAACAAGGATTCCGTTATAAAATGAACTCAAATCCATTACAAGCGATTCTAGGAATATTTAATAAGCTAAACCCAAAGCAAAAATTTATGATGGTAGGTGGAATTTTGCTTACCGGTGTTTTGCTTGTTTCAATGCTTTTTATGTTAAATGAACCAAGTTATTCTACATTATATTCAGGACTTGCGGCTGAAGATGCATCTAAAGTAATAGACCATCTTTCAAGTCAAAAAATCTTATATAAAATTGAAGATAATGGTCAAACAATTAAAGTCCCCAAAGAAAAATTATATGAAACACGTCTTTCTTTAGCCGGGAAGGGAATTCCAAGTTCGGGCATGATTGGATATGAAATATTCGATAAAGCCAACATGGGTATGTCTGAATTTATGCAAAAATTAAATTACAAACGTGCTCTCGAAGGAGAAATAGGTAGAACCATTGGTCAAATAGATGGAGTTCAAGCTGCGCGTGTTCATATCGTTATACCTCAAAAATCAATATTCAAAGAAGACGAAAAAGAACCTACTGCATCTGTTGTCCTTAAATTGAAAGGTAACGGAGGATTGAGCAAAGAAAATATACTATCGATAGTAAACCTGGTCAGCAGCAGTGTCGAAGGACTTCCGGTAAGTAAAGTATCTGTTATCGATACACACGGAAGAATTCTTTCGTCCGATACCGAAGAAGGTCCATTGGCATTTGCTTCCAATAAACAATACGAAATTAAGCAAACTGTAGAAAGATATCTTGCAAATAAAGCACAATCAATTTTAGATAATGTGCTTGGTGTTGGTAATGCGATGGTGCAAATAAATGCAGATATTAATTTTGACCAAGTTGAAAAAACAATGGAACAGTATGACCCTGATTCACAGGTTGCTATTAGTGAGCAGACTGTAAAAACTAATAATGAAGGAAAAAGTTATTCGGATTCTACAAGTGCGACCAATCAGAATATAGTAACGAATTATGAAATAAATAAAACAATCCAAAAGGTAGTAGAAGGAAGCGGCAATATATCCCGATTAAGCGTTGCAGCAGTTATTAATGACGTTGCAAAAGAAGTTAAAAATGGAGAAAAAACAGAAATCGTATTTGAACCAAGATCACAAGAACAATTAAAAAAACTGGAAAATTTAGTTAAAAATGCAGTTGGTTTAGATTTGCAAAGAAATGATCAATTCTCATTAGTTAGCATTCCTTTTGAAGTGAAACCACCGGACAATTTAGATTTAGAAGATCAGGCAAGTTTGGTACCACAGGTTGATCAATATATTAATCTAGTTCTCATTTTAGTCGCAATTGTTTCATCAATATTGGTTTTAAAAAGCTTAATGAAAAAATTAAAGAATGAAAAAATAATTATTGGGACATATAATGCAGGCGGAGGTGATATATCAATGCCACCACCGGTACCGGCAATGAATATAAAAATTGAAAAGAGTAATGCTGCTGCGCAGCTTGCGTATCAAAGAAAAAGACAAAATCTCCCCATAGGTGATTTGGAAGATGAAATCTCTGAAGAAGCATTAGTTAAAAAGAATCAACAGGAAAAAATAGTTAATTATGTATCCAAGAATCCTGTGGATGCAGCCAAACTTATAAATGCGTGGATGCATGAAGATGAAATCTGAATTGAAACTTAAAGATATGGTATCGGAAGTAACCGGTATCCAAAAAGCAGCGTTAATGATGGTTGCTTTAAATATCGAAGCTGCTGCATCTGTTTTTAAATTTCTCGATCCGGTCGATGTTGAATTATTATCGGCAGAGATATCTAAAGTCAAAAATATCCCGGCTAAAACAGTTGATAATGTTGTTTCTGAATTTTATGGAATGGTAACTGCCCGCGAGTATGTTTTAGAAGGAGGCATCGATTATGCTCAGGCAGTATTGGAGAAAACTTTCGGGCTTTCTCGTGCTCGCGAAATAATTGATAAAGTAAAAAGATTAACTACCATAAAAGGTTTTGATGTATTGAAGAAGGCGGAACCAGCTCAATTAATCAATTTCCTTAATAAGGAACATCCTCAAACGATGGCTTTGATCCTTTCTCAATTAAGCCCGGATCAAACAGCTAATGCGCTTAAAGAATTGCCCGAAGATCTTAGAATTGATGTAGCACATCGAATAGCTACTCTAGGTAAAATCGCTCCTCAAACCTTAAAACAGATTGAACATGTGGTAGATGATATCGCCGGACTTTCAATGAGTCAATCAGTTGGTAAGCTTGGCGGTTCTAAATGCCTCGCAGGTATATTAAATCGTTTGAGTGTTACTTTAACTAAAGACATACTTACAAAAATGGAAGACCTTGACCCTGAAATTACTTATGAAGTAAAACGACTTATGTTCATATTTGATGAAATTATTAATATTTCTGATAAAGATATTCAAAAGATACTTAGAGAAGTAGATAGAAAAGACCTTGCTCTTGCTCTCAAGATTTCGGAAGATAAATTAAAAGAAAAAATATTTAAGAATATGTCCGAGAGAGCTGCTGATCTTCTTAGAGAAGAATTACAATATATGGGAATGGTAAAATTAAAAGAGGTAGAAGGAGCTCAAGGAAAAATTATTGATGTAATTAAAGCCCTTGAAGAAAATGGAGAAATTTCATTGAACCTAAGAGGCGGACCGGAAGAAGTTTATGTCTAGCATTTTAAGAATGAACTCTGCTCCTAAAATTAATATAAAAGGCTTCTCATCAGAACCGATACAGGAAGTGCAAGATTCTGTCTCTATTAAGCAGAAACTGGAAGAAACCTATATTAAGGGTATTAAAGAAGGGCAGCAAAAAATAAAAATTGAATTAGAAAAGGATTATTCCGATAAACTTTATCGCAAATATGAAGAAGTTTATCATTTGATTAATTCTTTCAGCGAAAAGACAGAAGAATTTGAAGCTGCTTTTGAAAAAATCGTTCTCGATACAGCTTTTATTGTCGCTGAAAAAATTGTCCAAAGAGAGATCAACAAAGAACCTTTTATAAATGAAGTTATAAAGAATGCTATAAATAAGGTTATCGGAGCCAATGAAGTTAAAATTAAACTTCATCCCGATGATTTATTGCAGCTTAATCAATACAAAAAAGAATCTATCTCCACCGGCTCTTTTAGCAAGATAAATTATGAAGGTGATAATAGAATTGAAAAAGGGGGATGTCTAATTGAAACTGATATCGGTAATGTGGATGCGAGAATTACGACTCAATTAGATGAATTAAAAAGAAAATTAGAAGAAAATAATAATCAATGACGCTTCACGATCTATATATGGAAAAGTTTTCGAGAGTTATTAACTCTGCCGAATCATTTAAAGTTAATGGTAAAGTGGTGGATGTTGTTGGTTTAGTTATTGTCTCTATTGGTCCAAATGCAGTTATGGGAGAAATATGTACCATAATTGATCAAAATGGAATTGAAGTCTGTAAAGCAGAGGTCGTGGGTTTTAAAGCAGGTAAAGTTCTTTCGATTGCAATTGGCGAAGTACATAATATTTCACCTGCATGCGAGATTAGAGCTTCGGGAAAAGGTTTTACGGTCCCTGTGGGTAAGGAGCTTCTTGGCAGAGTTATCGATGGACTTGGAAACCCAATAGACGGAAAAGGCGAAATTGTTTTTTCAAATCAAAAAGAAGCGTATCGCGAACCGCCAAACCCACTCGAAAGAAAAAGAATAATGACACCGCTTCAAACAGGTGTTAGGGCGATTGATGGATTGCTGACTATCGGTAAAGGGCAGAGAGTTGGAATATTTGCGGGCAGTGGCGTGGGAAAAAGTGTAACACTTGGAATGATTGCAAGAAATACCAGCGCAGATGTAAATGTGATCACCTTAATTGGTGAACGTGGAAGAGAAGTAAGAGAATTTTTAGAAAAAGATTTGGGTGAAGAAGGTCTTAAAAGATCAGTTGTTGTTGTTGCTACCAGCGATAAGTCCCCTCTTGTTAGAATGAAAGGTGCTTATGTAGGTACAACGATAGCAGAGTATTTTCGTGATCTTGGATTGAATGTTCTATTAATGATGGATTCAGTTACAAGATATGCAATGGCTCAAAGAGAAATAGGTTTAACTATCGGAGAACCGCCTACTAGCAAGGGTTATACGCCATCGGTATTCGCACTCCTACCAAAACTATTGGAAAGAGCCGGGAACACCGATAAAGGCTCTATTACGGGCATTTATACGGTCTTGGTTGATGGTGATGATATGGTAGAACCGATCGCTGATGCAGTTCGTTCAATTTTAGATGGACATATTGTTCTTTCAAGAAAATTAGCAAATAAAGGACATTATCCTGCAATTGATACACTTCAAAGTGTTAGTAGGGTAATGCCCGATATTGTCGATCACGATCACTTCAAAAAGGTTATGAATTTTAATGAAATTCTTTCTACACATAGGGATGCAGAAGACCTTATAAATATTGGGGCCTATATCAAAGGGAGCAATCCGGCTATTGATAAAGCAATTTCCAAGATTGGGCAACTTAAAGCGTTTCTCAAACAAGATATTTATGAAAAAGCTTTATATGCGGATACAGTTGAAAGACTAAATCAAATTATTGACATTAATAACGGCTGATAAATTATGGGAAAGTTCAAGTTCCAATTTGATTCAATTGTAAGAGTAAAAGAGATATTTGAAAAAAACATTATGAAAGATATCTCAATTATTGAAAAAGAAATTTATGCAGCAAATAAAAAAATTGATGAGTTAAAACGTAATATCAAATCTTTGGAAAATGAGATAGGAGCAGGCAAAATATCAGCGCTTAATTATAAAAGCTCAAAAGCTTATATACGACAATTAGACGGACAAATGGAATCTTTCGTAAATATTATAATTGACCTTAAATCAAAAAGAGAAAAAAAGTTTGAAGAATTAAGAGAAAGAAAAAAAGAGATTCAGATTCTAGAAACATTAAAAGAAAATAAAAAACAAGAATATATGATTGACGCTAATCGAGAAGAATTAAAACAGTTGAACGAGATCGCAATCAGTAACTTTGTGAGGAAAGAAAATTGAAAGAGAAACTAATTTATATCGTAATTTTTTTATTCGCATTTATTGCAGTATCAGGTGGTATGTATTACGCTGCAGGAGCATATAAGGATGTTTTCGCATTTGATTTTAGTCCCGCAGATCATACTATAAAAGTAGCTTCAGATACTACAAAACTAAAAATACCTGAATCTCCAAAATCGATTATTAAGCCTGTCGAAACCGAAGCAAAGATAGATTCGTTATTAAAAAACAGTGTTTCGGAAAATCCAATAGTGGAAGAAAGGAACCCGGTGAAATTAGATTCACTTAAACTTCTTTTGGCTGAAATAAAAAAACTAAAAGAAGAGAAAGGCAATGGTAAATCAATATCTATGCCGAATGCTGTTTCAATAGTTCCGGATAATACTACACAAAAAGTAAATACTCAAATTAAAAAGGACAGCACATATAATTCATGGATGAAAAACAGCATAAAATTATATGAATCGATGGATACGAAAAAAGCAGCTAAAATAATTCAAGGATATTCCGATAATATAGCAAGAGAGATATTGTTTTCCATGAAAAAAAAGAAAGCGGCTGAAATAATCTCTGAATTAAAACCGGAAGCTGCTACAAGGATAATGAATTTACAATGAATCTAAACCCACTTTTTCTTAATAAACTTAACAGTGCAGATAATGCGCAGGTAATTGCTTTCCCTAAGCTTGAATCACAGCAATTTCTATTCTCTAATATTATCAAGGTTTATGAAGAAGATATAGAAATCCCTCAATCAACCCAAAACTTGTTTGCCGACGAGAAGCCTGATCTATTAATTTCTGAATTATCACAGATATTGTCTTCATTAGAAAATGATAATAATCTTGCCGTAAATGAGGAACAAAGCGAAGTATCTAAATTAGTAACTGAAAAAGAGATTACCGATAAAGAATTCATTTTTGATAAAACTACGGTAAAAGAATTAATAAATAAGATAAGACAGCTTCTTGATGCTAATAAAGATTTAACTTTGGAAGTAAAGAAAATTCCATTAAATACTAATTTACAAATTGAAGCTAATTCGCCAAACGAGGTAGAATTACCGGTAAGTAAAGCTTCCAATGAAATAACTGCTCCTGTATATAATTTTTCAAAGGAATTAACCTTACCTGAAGATGGTTCATACGAAGAAATAAATATAACTAAGGTTGATTCCAAACCTGAATATTCTTTTGAAATTAAAATTAAAACAGAAGCAAAAGAGGTATTAGTTACAATAATACCAACTAGTTTTAATAGGAATCAATTTGTTGAAAGTCCGGTAGTCGTTACTGCTTCAATTCCAAATTCTGAATCAGATTTGTCAATAAACAAACCTTTAGTTGTCAATTCAGAATTTGTTTCTCCTGCTAGCAAGTACTCTGTACCTAATTCGGGTACTATAATTATTAATAATAAATCAGAAGTTGAAAATAATAATTATTATCCTTCAGAGAGCGAGACATTAATACTGAAAGAAGAAAATGGTTTTAAGGAAAATGGTGTCAATAAAACAAAGTCTCAAATTCTTAATACAAAAGTAAGTGTCAATCAACAAACAGATTCAGCACCAAGTAAGCCCGAATCAATAGATTCAGAAGTAAATACTAAACCAAGTGAACCAGTCGCAACAGAGTTAGTAGAAACTGATACTTTTTTAAATATAGATGAAGAAGGCAATGGATATTTTGAAGCTCCGTTAAAACAGAGTAAACAATCTCCCATTGAGCTTACTATGCCCAAAAAGCACTTCTCAGTAAGAGTTCAGGAATCCAGTGAAAAAATAAATTTAGAGTCTATTCAAAAAGTAACTAATAAAGTAGAAACTGAATTACTTAACTCCAAACTTCCGGTTGAAGTGGAGACTATTAAAGATTTTGAACAAAGTGAAAAAATACCATCTCTACAGAGCACTTCAAAGACTACGGAAATTAATAGTAATGCAGAAAAAACCGATGTAAAAGAGAATATCACTTTTAAGATTAAAGAAGCAAATAATTTGGTTGAACCAAAATCCAAAGTATCTAAAAGCAGTGTAGGTTCTGAAAATAAAGAAGACATAAAAACAATTAATGTGCCTGCAAATGAAAGTAAAACTAGTGCAACAGGGTTGGAAAGTAAGGATGAAAAAGTAGTAATTCCAAATGTATTAGAATCTAAAGAAGAGAAGTCTACAAATAATATTGCGCAGCCAAAGGTAACTAAAGAAGCTATTGCCACTGCGAAACCAGCCGGACCTATGGAAAATAATGTAAAAATTCAAGGGGCAGGCGAGTCAGAAGTAGAGATAATAGCACCTATCAAAGAAACGGCAAAAACTGAGAATGCAACACCCGTTAAAGAACCTGTAAAAGGTGAAATTCCGACTCCGATTAAGAATACTATTACGGCAGAAAAAACTAAAACATCGAGAGAGACTTCAACTTTGATCAAAGATTCTCCATTGCAAGATGTCTTATCGATAGAAAATGAAAACACTTCTAAGGACTTGGAATCAGTAGAGAAGAATGTTCTTAACAAAGAAGTACCAATTGAGAAAAATACAGAGATCGTTAATTCTTCGATTGATGATTTTGAAACAGTTAAAAATTCTTCTCCTGTAAAGACTAAAGAAACTGTGGAAGTAAATAAAATCAGTGATCCGATATCTACTGAAAAAGTAAAATATTCAAAAGATATAGAGGAATCGATTCCGGTAGAAAAAAATCTATCGAGTAATAAAGAAGTAGAGTCGAAAGAAGTTAAAAATGTAATTCAAGAAAAAGATTATAAAGTAAAAATTGAAGTAAAAAATATTATTGAATCATCTGCCCCAAAAGAAGACAAGGCGATAAACAAACCGGCTAAGGAATTTGAAATATTTGAAATATCGGGAATGATGAAATCGATAAAATCTGATTCTAATAAAGATAACAAAACAGAAGATCCCATTAAAATCGAAAAAGAAAATACGATTGCAAATACAAAGAAAGTAGCTGAATCTGAATCCAAAGCCGATACCGGAACCAAGAATGAATTTTCAGATAAAAACTTACAACAATTTACTAAAAACTCCACAATCGATAGAGTAGAAGCACCTAAGGAAAAAATCTTTAGCGAATTACATAATATGCAAGATAGCATTCGCTTAATAAAGAGTAATGAAATTGTTAAAGAGATAAATAAAATTCTTGCAAGACCGGAAACTCAATCGATGACTTTCCAAGTTACTCCCGATGAACTAGGAAAAATTAAACTAGTGATTGATCTTATTGAGAATCGCGTTAGTGCTAAGATTGAGGTTGAATCGGAACAAGTTAGACAAATAGTTCAGAACAATATTGAACAATTAAAGAGCAGTATTCAATCATCCGGTGTTCAAGTCTCCAGTTTGAATGTAAGTCTAAATTATAGCGAACAGAAAGCATATAAGAATTTAAACAGCAAAAAGAAAAATTCGTTGAATGAAAATAATTTCGAAATTGAAGATGCTAAAGAAGACAATTCCCGCAGGAAAATGGGATATAGCACTGTCGAATTTTTAGCATAGGAGAATAAAATGTCAGATGGAATAGCAAGCATACTTAATTCTAACAATACAGTAAACGTATCGAAAAATAAAAGTGAATTAGGAAAAGATGATTTCCTAAAATTGATGATCGAACAATTGAAGCATCAAGATCCAATGGATCCAATGGATAGCTCTCAATATTCTGCTCAATTGGCTCAATTCAGTTCTCTCGAACAGCTTACTAATTTGAATGATTATATGAAACAAAGTGTTGATGCTAATTACTTTCTTACTCAATCAATCAATAATACTCTCTACGCAAATTTGATTGGTAAAGAGGTAAAAGTTGGGGGGAGTGAATTAACAGTTAATGGTCAAAGCGAAATAAAAATTGGCTATGAACTTCCCGAACATGCAAAAACAGTAGAAATTAAAATTTATAATGAGTTCGGACGTTTAGTAAAAACATTAAATGCAGATAATTCTAAAGGAGAGAATAAACTTTCTTGGGATTTATCCGATAATAGTGGTATAAAAGTAGCAAATGGAAATTACTCATTTGCAATTGAAGCAACAGCATTAAATGGAGATAAGATGGTCCCGGCATCAGCATACAAATTAGGAAAGATCGACGGTGTTAAATATACCGAGTCCGGTACTATGCTTGTAATTAATGGTGCGCTGTATCAATCGGATTCAATCTTAGAGATATTAAATGCTCAGGGTGATGGAGGTAAATGATGGCGGAGATCAATGGTGTCTCTGTTCCCTTTATACCGATAGTACATGAGCAAGAGCCCATAGTACGTAGGAATGATCCTGTTCGTTCTTCATTTAATGATATATTCAAAGAAGAATTAGAGAAAGTAAAATTCTCTAATCATGCACTCAAAAGATTGGAATCGCGTAACATCCAATTTAATGAAGGCGAAATGACAAGAATACAAAATGCAGTGGATAAAGCTGAATTAAAAGGGGCTAAAGATTCTTTAGTTCTTCTCGATAATACAGCATTGATAGTCAACATCCCTAATAAAACAGTTGTAACGGCTATCGAAGTAAGTGATGCAAGCGAAAATGTTTTTACAAATATAGACAGTGTAGTATTCGCTTTTTGAAATAAGATAATTAATTAACTAGAAACAATAAACGAGCGGGACCTTCCAAGGACGCTCGATGATTCAGCCGACCGACTGACGCTGAATTGAACCTAAGGAGGTTTTTTTATGGCACTTCTAACTTCACTATTCGCCGGTGTATCCGGTTTAAAAAATCATCAATCAATGATGGACGTAATCGGCAATAATATCGCAAATGTAAATACTATCGGATTTAAAGGTTCGAGAGTAACATTCAGCGATACATTTAATCAATTCGTAAAAGCAGGTACAAACCCAACCGGCTCAACAGGCGGTACTAACTCTTTCCAGATCGGTCTAGGTATGAAAGTTAATTCCATCGATAGAAATTGGAATCAAGGTACTTTTGAAAGAACTGGTATTGTTACAGATTTAGCACTACAAGGAAATGGAATGTTTGTTCTAAAGAGCGACGGTCAGAAATTCTTTTCAAGAGCTGGAGCATTTATTTTTGATGCATCCGGTAAATTAGTAAGTCCACAAAATGGCGCAATTGTTCAAGGTAAAGTAGCAAGTGAAGATGGCGTTATCCCTCCCGGAAATAATCTTCAAGATATCGTAATCGATACTAATATGAAACTTCCTGCAATCTCCACAAGTAATATTAGCTGGGGAGGTAACCTAAAAAGTAATTCAGACTTGACTAGAACTCAAGAAGTAATGCAAAGAGGCAATATTAATTCATCTGCCTTAGCAGTAGGAGATTCAACACCTGCTCTTAGAGTAAGTGTTTATAGCGAATATGGTCAAGAATATAAATTAGAAACAAGCTATACAAAAACAGCTGCTAATGTTTATACATTAAACTGGGAGTTATTGGATTCTAATGGAGATGCTGTGGTTCCAAACGGAGCAGAGGTTACATCAGGCACAATTGCCAATCTAACTTTTGAAGAAACTGCTAATGGTTCTTGGGAACTAAATGCAGCATCTAAAGCTCTTTTTGATGATGTTAATAATAGAGTTAACGTCCCTTCCAATAACATTGATCTTACCTTTGACGGAACAATTTTAACACAAAATTCAAGTACATATACCGTAAGTGCATCCGCGGATAATAATAGAACTCCAAATATTGTTTCAGGTTCGGTAACAGTATTTGATTCTTTAGGTACCGATCATCAAGTAACATTAAAATTCTGTAAGATTGATGATAACTTATGGAATTGGACGGCTTCAGTTCCGGGAATAAGTACAATTGATGGAAAAGCAGTAAATTCACAAGGCACAATCCTCTTTAATCCTGATGGAACAATAGACAGTGCAAACATCTCTCCAAATGACCCACAATTAACTTTTATGCCGGCAGGCGGAGCAGAAACCACAATTATTGATTTGAACTTCGGAGAAGGATTCAGTGGTGTTACACAGACATCTTCAAGCTCTGTTGTAAGTGCTCTTCAACAAAACGGTTCACCTTCGGCTTCACTTTCTAATATGAATATAGATCAATACGGAAACATAGTAGGTATTTTTTCAAATGGTTCTTCTAAAAATTTAGCCCAAATCATGGTTGCTACATTCAATAACTTGAATGGTTTAATAAGCGTAGGCGATAATATGTATTCAGCTTATGCAAATTCAGGCGAACCAAGAATTAGCAGCTTGGGTGAAGAAACAAATACCACAGTGCAGTCTGGCGCATTAGAGCAATCTAATGTTGATTTATCAGAGGAATTTACTAAAATGATCGTTTCTCAAAGAGGATTCCAGGCAAATGCAAGAGTAATCACAACGGCGGATAGCTTACTTCAGGAGATTACTAATTTAATCAGATAAGCCCTATGAGGCAACTCTACCCCCCCGGCTGTCCCGGGGGGATGAGTAAATTAAACACAACTGCGTAATATTAGCCACTCAAATCACCAATCATTCGTTTTAACCCCATTTTTGTCAAATATTATCATGGCATTATTCTTGAAAAGTTATAAGTGTTTTTAACTAAGAATAAGAGAATAGATAAATTGGACGAAGAAAAAAATTTAGAATTGCCCGAGGCAAAAACTGAATCTTCATCAGGGAAAGGGTTCAATATTAAAGTACTATTATTTGGATTACCACTTTTCATAATCCAGCTAATTGCAGTTTATTTTTTAACTGCAAACGTACTTATTCCTAAAATGCAAGGCACATCTAGTGAAGTTGCTGCCGATTCCACATATGCCGAAGTAACAGACGAAGCAAATGTTGAGGTGGGTACGGAGGAAATGGGCAAATTTGTATATGTAATTGATGATCTTATAATTAATCCTGCAGGAACAGATGGAAAAAGATTCCTTCTTTCATCGATTGGATTTGATATTAAAACAGAACAAAATCAACAGGAATTAAAAGCAAAAGAGATTTTAGTAAAAGACGCAATCATATCAATATTAAGCAGCAAAAACGTTTTACAGCTGGGTAATTCACTTTACCGCGATACTCTTAAAACAGAAATTTCAGGCAAAGTAAGAGAACTTCTTCCTGCAGTAACTCTAAATACTATTTATTTCAGTAAATACATCTTACAATAATATGGCAGAGATACTTTCACAACAAGAAATCGATCAGCTGCTTAATAACATAAAAAGCGGCACGGAACAAAAGATTGAGCCAAATAATGAAAAGGAAGCTGTCCTTTTTGATTTTCGCTTACCAAATAGAATCTCTAAGAATCAGCTTAGAGTAATAAGAAGTGTATGCGAAAATTTTGGTGAAAGCTTTTCCTCTTTTCTCGTTACTAAACTACAAACAGCTGTTACAATTAATGTTGCCTCGGTTGATCAGATTTATTATTCAGAATATGTGCTTTCAGTATCTAATCCCGCATGTTTATTCACATTTGAAATTAAAGATACTGATGTAAAAGGGATACTTGAAATTAATAATGATTTAGCATTTCTTTTTGTCGATAAACTCTTGGGCGGAAGCGGAACGGGCTCAAAACAAGTAAAAGTTATCACACCAATCGAGCAGAAAGTTCTAAGAGTAGTTGTTGATAGAATTATGTATGACCTTAAAAAATCTTGGCAAACAATCGATACAATGGATTTTATTCTTGAACGATTTGAACAGGATATCGATTTTGCTCAAATTACTTCCCAAAGTGAATCTGTATTATTAATCTCTTTTGAATTAATGATTGGCGAGCAATCGTATTTAATAAATTTGTGTTTTGCCACTTTTGCATTCGATAATATACTTGCAAAAATGACATCACAGAAACTTTCCACCATTAGAGCAACAAAATATTTCGGTATCACTTCAAAAGAAGTTGTAACAAATCATTTAATAAATACAAAGATTCCGATTCAGGTAGAATTTGGAAATAGTTCTCTTTCGGTAAATGAATTATTGAGTTTGGAAAAAGGCGATATCATAAGACTCAATACAAAAATTGATGATGACCATAAAATCAGAACCGGGAATCGCCTTTTATTTACAGGAAGATACGGATCAATGAATAATCATAAAGCAATTAAAATAACAAATAGAATTTTAGACGAAAAACAATCACTCTGAGGATAATATGAGCGAACAAGATGAATTATTAAATAATTATGAAGACCAACCCGTAGGCGGTTCTTTGGCACAGTTTGAAGAATTTGACGAGTCAACGAGGACTTCCGGTAATGGAAATGATAAACTTAGTTTCCTTAAAGATCTTCAGATGAATATTTATATAGAACTCGGAAGAACTCAAATGCAAATTAAAGACATTCTCGAATTAGAACGCGGTTATGTAATTGAACTTGATAAATTAGCAAGCGAACCGGTGGATGTATTCGTTAATAACAAAAAAATTGCTGAAGGTGAAGTGGTCGTTATAGACAAACATTTTGGAATACGAATCACAAGTCTCGTTGACCCGGCACAAAGATTAAAGGATATCTATTAATTATGTCATTTTGGGAAATTATACAAGGAATGTTTCCATTAATCCTTTTAATTGCTCTCTTATTCGGAGCACTTATTTTAGTAAAAAGATACTCTTTTTCGATTAATGGAAAAAAATCAAAATTATTAAAAATAGAAGTAATGAATAATCAAATGATTCTTCCGAAAAAGTATCTAAGCGTAGTTAAGGTGGAAGACAAAGTTTTGCTTCTTGGCATAAGCGAAAATAATATCACTCTATTAAAAGAATATGAATATGATGAAAGTATGGAAATCGATGATATTTCATTAAATGAGAAAGGGTCATTCATAGATATACTCAAGCAGAATATGGGTATTAAATGAAAAAGCTTTTGTTATTTACATCTGTAATTTTATTGTTATTTGCTTTCAATGAAACAAGTTTAGCTCAAGCTGCTACCGGAGGAACAACTCTCCCTTTTCCAAAAATAGATTTAAATGTTGGAGCTGCTCAAAATGGTGAAGATGTATCTGTAACACTTCAGATATTACTTTTAATGACAGTTCTTTCATTAGCTCCCTCAATTGTAATAATGACAACCGCATATTTGAGGATAATTATTGTATTCCATTTTTTAAAAACTGCATTAGGCACACAACAGATGCCTCCGGCACAGATACTTGCGGGGATAGCACTTTTTATTACATTTTTTATTATGTCTCCCACTTGGAATAAAGTAAATGATATTGCATTAAAACCATTAATGGAAAATAAAATGAGCGTAAACGATGCCTATGATAAAGGAATAGAGCCGATACGTGAATTTATGTTTAAGAATGTTCGTGATGAAGATTTAGAGCTTTTTATTGGGCTCTCTAAATTAGATAAACCGGCTAATCGTAATGAAGTTTCTACATTAGTTCTTGTTCCGGCGTTTGTTTTGAGTGAATTAAGAGCAGGTTTTATTATCGGGTTCTTTATGTTCGTACCATTTGTTATGGTGGATATGATTGTTTCGAGTATTTTAATGTCGATGGGTATGATGATGATGCCGCCGATGATGATCTCTCTTCCTTTCAAGATATTATTGTTCATTCTTGTTGACGGCTGGAATTTAATTATTGGTTCACTTGTTAGGAGTTTTTCTTAAAATGACTGAAGAATTAATTGTAGAAATCTTAAAAGATGCTTTTTATACATCCTTTATAATTTTGTTACCATTATTGGGAGTTGCGTTGGTCGTGGGTATTTTTATCTCCATTTTCCAAGCAGCCACTTCAATTCAGGAAATGACTCTTACTTTCGTTCCTAAATTAATAGCAACAATTTTAGTGTTTATCCTTCTGCTTCCTTGGATCATTGATAAAATGGTAGGTCTTACAACAAGAATGTTTACAATGTTCTTAACTGTACTGAAATGACGGACATATTAGTAAAAGATTTTATTATAGTTGTATTAATTTTCATTCGAATTATCGGGGTATTCTCCACTGCCCCTGTCTTTGGTAATAGAGCAATCCCAATATTTGCCAAAATAGGACTTTCATTGGTCATTAGTTACATTGTTTTCCTTACTATCGATACCGGTAAAATTGTAGTTGATCAAAACCTAATTGCAATCGTAATGTTTGGAGCTAAGGAGTTGCTTACCGGAATCATAATGGGTTTCATTATTAATTTTGTTTTCTGGGGGATTTCATTTGCCGGGTTTTTGATCGGCTTTGATATGGGACTTATGATGTCTGAAGTAATGAATCCATTAGATGACACTCAAGGCAATGTAATGGGCGAAATACTTTTTTATGCCGCAATGATGATATTTTTTATTATTAATGGACATCATTATATAATTACGGGGGTGGTTTCCTCTTTCGCGGCAATACCTATCGGCAAATACACAATTAATGAGCCGGTGGTCAATCTTCTTATTAAATACTCATTTATGGTGTTTACGATTGCAGTTAAAATTGCTTCTCCAATCATGGTATCATTTTTTTTAGTTCATCTTGCTGAAGGAATTATAGCAAAAGTAATTCCGAATATCCAAGTTTTCTTCGTAACGCAACCAATAAAGATTGGCTTAGGATTAGTAGTTATCATAGCCGTAATTCCATTTTATGTTTTAGTTGTTAAATATTTATTGCAGGGGTATGAATATCAACTTCTTGAATTAATTAGAGCGATGGGTGCATAATGGCAGATAATGGCGGACAAGAAAAGACCGAACAAGCCACCGGTAAGAAGCTCTCCGATGCACGTGAGAAAGGACAGGTGGCTAAAAGTACCGAGATTAATTCCCTCGCTGTTTTCGGTACAGGATTAATTATACTATTTATTACAAAAAGTTTTATTGCGGGTGAAATAGGGGATTTTACATCTGAACTATTAAAATCGATAGCTCAAATGAAAATGACTCAAAATATTGTCCAGACTTATTTTTTGAAATGGACGATAGTCTTCTTCACACTTCTTGCTCCCGTATTTGGGGGAGTTTTCGTAGCTGCTTTGGCAAGTAATATTGCTCAATTTGGTTTTAAATTCACTCCAAAAGTTTTTGAGTTCAAATTAAGTAAATTCAATCCCATCGCCGGTCTTAAAAGAATCTTCTTCTCTACTAATTCAATAATGGAGCTCGGTAAATCACTTGTGAAATTATTCATAATTGGATTATTTACTTATTTCATTATTGCAAAGTTAATTGAAGATAGTGTTGCTTTAGTAAATTTGAATCTCTATGACACGGTCGCTTTTATGCTTGATTCGGCTTTTGCATTAATTTGGAAAATAGTCTTATGCTTCACTGTCATAGCAACAGTTGATTTCTTATTCCAGAAATTTAAGTTTAAGAAAGATATGATGATGACTAAGGAAGAGACAAAAGAGGAAAACAAGCAACAAGAAGGTGATCCACATGTTAAGTCACAGATTAGAAAAAAAATGATTTTATCAGCAAGAAACAGAATGATGCAGGATATACCTACCGCTGATGTAATTATTACTAACCCGACACACGTAGCCATAGCTCTTAAATATGATCTACAAAAGGATGCCGCACCCAAGGTAGTAGCTAAAGGTCTGGATGAATTAGCACAAAGAATTAAAAAATTAGGTGTGGATAATAATGTACCATTGCACGAAGATGTACAGTTGGCCCGTGCGTTATATAAAACATGCGAAATTGGGGACTTTATTCCGGCAAAATTATTCAAAGCTGTGGCACAAATTTTGGCGTATATATTCCAATTAAAGAAAACGAAAAAGAGAAAAAGTATAATATAACTTGAAAATCTTCGGTAAAAATAGCGATGTTCTCTTAGCATTTGGATTAATCTTTATGCTCGGGCTTCTTCTTATTCCTCTTCCCGCATATATGTTAGATTTTCTACTTTCTATCAATATTACTTTAGCAGTTTTAGTTTTAGTTGTATCTTTATATATTCAGAGTCCTTTGGATATCTCCGTTTTCCCCGGTTTATTATTAGTAACTACATTATTTCGCCTCGGTCTAAATATCAGCTCCACTCGCTTAATCTTAATAGATGGTTATGCCGGACAGGTTATCGAATCATTTGG
>Ga0209643_1001293_pt1 | contig 24996 bp, 21 predicted proteins | sample AutmiccBRH37_all_FD_187383 | JGI IMG/M metagenome (GOLD analysis project Ga0209643, IMG submission 187383) | Deep subsurface microbial communities from Mt. Terri, Switzerland - Autotrophic microbial communities BRH/37_all (SPAdes) (version 2) | ecosystem: Environmental > Aquatic > Deep... | reverse complement strand
TTACACGAGCCATATTATGGACCTCCTTAAGGTGTTTATTCTGTCTTTGCTAATGCTGAATCTCAAAATAATAGTTATTTAATATAGGCAATCAGACGCTCGATGCGCTTGGCATCAGATTTATGCATGACTGCTGATTTACGAAGATTGCGTTTACGTTTTGGTGATTTCTTTTCTAAAATATGACTTTTATAAGCATGGTAACGAACCACTTTCCCTGTTCCGGTTTTTTTGAAACGTTTAGCAGCTCCACGATGTGTTTTCATTTTAGGCATCTGTGAGCAACCCCCTTTTCATTATTAGTCGTGTTTATGTGTAGGGACAAGAATCATTATCATATTACGGCCTTCTACTCTGGGTTCACGCTCAACAGTAGATATATCAGAAAGTTGTTCTGCCAAACGCAGACACAATAATCTACCTTGTTCAGGATGCGTAATCTCACGTCCACGGAACATAATAGTAACTTTAACTTTATCTCCGTCGTTCAGAAAACGCTGAGCATTACGGGCCTTGGTCTGAAAATCATGGTTTTCAATATTTGGACGAAGTTTAACTTCTTTGATTTCCACGACATTCTGTTTCTTGCGAGCTTCCTTATCTCGTTTAGACTGCTCATATTTAAACTTACCATAGTCCATTAATTTACACACTGGTGGTTTGGCTGTTGGTGCAATCTCAACCAAATCAAGTGCTTTTTCTGTAGCAATGAGCATGGCCTCTTTTAAAGGAACAATCCCGAGTTGTTCTCCTTCTTCACTGACGAATCGAACTTCCCGAGCCCGGATTTCTTCATTAATCCGTAGATCTTTGCTAATGGGGAATCACCTCCAAAAAAATATTTTTCAAAACAAAAAAGACGGTATCCATCCACCCGTCTTCCGCAAACTAATATGAGCGTACCATTCTTGGGAAATCACTCAATACCTCAGTAACAATTGCTCAGAGGTGAGAAGCGGATGGCTTCTACTTTGCATAAGTATTATACATACCCCAGCAATTATTGTCAACGTTTAATATCCGCTTATTATCGCTCTCTAATAAATCTCTTATAATGTCAAAATATAGTAATGGGTCTTTTTCATATATTATAAATGATAATAATATATTTTGAAGATATTAAGTATGTTTTTAGTGATACTATTCCTATTACTCATTATTCAATTTATAATTAATACCATACTGAGTATCAATGGTAGTTTTACTACTGAGGTGAGAAATGGCTCCTTTAAAAGGCTTCGGCAAAAGACTAAAAGAATCCGTCAAGCATAGTTCTTATACCCAAAAACAGCTTTCGGAAATTCTCGGTATCAATCAAGATACCTTTAGTAATTATGTTAAAGAGGTGTACTACCCTAAAGCTGACACTTTATATGATTTGGGGAATCTATTAGATGTATCTTTAGATTTTCTGGTCTCTGGAGAAGGAACAGCTCGCAGCCGTAACGAGAATCCTCTAATAGCCTCTGATTTCTCGAATATTAATACCTACGAAAAAGAACTCTTATATAACTACAGATTGCTTTCAGAAAGGAATCAGGGTAGGGTGGATCAGTATGTCTTTTCCTTAGCAGATGAGGAATGAGTTAATTCGTGACGAATTTATGGTAATCATTCTCGTTGTCTGGAATTATAATCTTACCGGAACTAATCTGCTCTTTATAATTAAGAACACTATTATATATTGCTTCGGAGATCATTTCTTCTGTGCTTTCAGACAGGCCTACCGCCTCTTCTGCTAATCCATACTTTACCTTTTTACCCAAGGTAAGTTGTCCTTTTTGAAACTGTTCTACCAAGTCATATACAACTACATCGTTATTGATAACGACTGAGGAAATAATATTATCGGGTGCTAGCGAATGCTGGTCGACAATTGAACCTATCCCATATTTATCTGCTTTCTCTACGGCCTTAAACATACCGTTCCCGGCTATCCCTGCAATATGAAATATGACATCTGCTCTGCTATCTAGCATGCTTTCAGCCATCTCTTGGACTCTATCTCTATCAGTATAAGTAGCTGCCGTACCTTTCATAAATTCACAATTTGGGTTTGCTAATCGCAATCCTGCCTTAAAGCCAAAATGATAACGCTCTGAGGTTTCATCATTACGGCCCGTAATAAAACCAACAACATATGACTTAGTCGTTCGACCAGCAATAATTCCTGCTAAAAATGCTGCTTCTTCTTCTTTATAAGAGATCACAAGAACATTAGCCGGAACCGCTTCCTCAGTCCTAGCATCGATGATAACATACTTAATCTCTGAATTAGCTTTAGCAGCTTCTATCACACTCGCTACTGAATCATTCCCGAAAGTCAAGATAAGTCCTGCATCTTGATTCTTCAACTCCTTGAGTCTAGCTGTATATTCTTTTTGGTCTTTAGCCTTTAAGTAGGCGATACCTACGCCAAACTCTTTCTCAGCCTTTTGCAAACTCTCCCATACTTGAGAATAATATGAGCTTCCAGTACCCTCTTGATCTGTGATTAGGCCTATTTTGATAGATTTATCAGCAAAACTTCCTATAGGGTTACCAAGAGGTTTCTTTCCACAGCCCGTTAAAAGAAGAACAACTACCATAAATACTATTAGGATTCTTTTATAATCTAACCATCTAAGTTTCTGCATCTTCTTACACCTCATTATATCTGAACAAAAATAATATTTTTAACTTCTTACACTAATTTAATTATTCCTCGTTAACCTGTTGTTTTTCACTTTTATACAGTTTACGGTTATTCAAAACCCATATTCTATCTGTGAATTCACCTGGTTGAACTTCTCCTAAAGCTTTTTGCATATCGAACATCCTAGCATCTAGTATATCCAAATAGTGCAACACTTCAGCTTCCGGAATCATAGGTTTTTTGGGACTACCAAATTCGGGTTCATAATGATGAGAGAGAATCATATGTTGAAGTAAGATACTGCTTTCTTCATCTAACCCGACTTTATTTGCCGCCTTTTCGATTCTTTTAATCCCTTGAATTATATGACCTAATAGCTGTCCCTCTGCAGTATAATCTGTAGCTAAACCTAATTTATTAGCATCTATCTCATTTATCTTAGCAATATCGTGTAAGATAATTCCCGAAAACAAAAGATCCTTATTCAGGAAGGTATATATCTCGGCTATCTTCTCTCCAGCTTGCAACATGGTAAGTGTATGATAAAGGAGACCAGATTTGATGGCATGATGATTCTGCACTGCTGCCGGATGGGTGAGCAGTCTTTCCCCTGATTCTGCAATAATTAATTGTACCATTTCCCTGGTCTTTTTATCCTTAATCTTGAGGGTATATTGAAAAAGTTCGTCATACATATCTTCAGAGCTTATCGGTGCCACGGGAATGAATTCGTTGATATTTACCCCATCCTCCTCGATGGCCGGACGAATCTTATCTACCTTGACCTGTTTCTTGCCCTGCCACTCTACCACATTCCCTTTAACTTTAACAAGGGTATTCTTAATAAGTTGTTTTTCATCTTCCGGGGTACAATCCCACATCCTAGCAGTTATTTCTCCACTGGAATCTCCAAAGAGCAAGTCCAAGTATCTACTACCATTATTGGTATTCTTACACTCTGCCTTACGGATGAGGAAAAATGCCATGAAACTTTCCCCTATCTTAAAATCATTAAGTTTTCTTTCCCACATGACTACTCACTCTCTTATTATCTACTAAGTATTTACTCTTAGAAGACAATACAAATTTAAATACTATTATGTATTATTTTACATGAAACAATTAAAAAGATATACCCCGAAGCTCAATCCTTCAGTTCAATTATTATACCTTCTGCTATAGAAAAAGGGTCCTCCTGGAAGGACCCTTTGACCTATTCTTTATTATCTGCACCAGTAACTTTATTTTTTATCTCAGCTTGTATCAGAAGTTTGAATTCGTCAAGGCTCATTATATTTGTTTGCTGTTGTCCATAGCGTCTTACCGATACCGTGCCCTCGTTAGCCTCTTTCTCTCCTATTATCAGGGCAAAAGGTATTTTTTCAGTCTGGACTTCTCTGATCTTGTAATTAATCTTCTCCCGTCGGTCATCTATCTCTACTCGAATATCCTCTTCTATAAGTGCTAACTGGATTTTACTGGCATACTCGGCATGTTTGTCACTGATAGGCAGAATACGCACTTGAACAGGTGAAAGCCAAGTTGGAAAAGCTCCTGCATAGTGTTCGGTCAGAAGTGCGATGAAGCGTTCGATACTACCATACACTACCCTATGAATCATCACCGGACGATGCTTTTCTCCATCCTCACCAATATAGGTAAGATCGAATTTCTCAGGCATCTGGAAATCTAATTGGATAGTGCCACACTGCCAAGTCCTGTCTAGACAATCCTGAAGATGAAAGTCTATTTTAGGCCCATAGAAGGCTCCATCTCCAGGATTAATCTTATATTCTATCCCTTTGGCCTCTAAGGCTTCTTTTAAGACATCGGTTGCCATCTGCCAGTCTTCATCCGAGCCCATTGAGTTTTCCGGACGGGTAGATAGTTCAACTTTATAACTGAAACCAAATATTTCGTAAAAGTGATCTACAAGCTCGATGACTGCGATAATCTCATCTTTAATCTGTGAAGGTAGCATAAAGATATGAGCATCATCCTGGGTAAAGTTCCTTACCCTGAGTAAGCCGTGTAACGCTCCAGATAGCTCATGTCTATGAACAAGGCCTAGTTCACCGCAGCGGATAGGCAAATCCCTGTAGCTGCGCAACTTAGTTTTATACATAATCATTCCGCCTGGGCAGTTCATGGGTTTAACCGAATAATCCTGGTCATCTATCTTGGTAAAATACATATTTTCTTTGTAATGATCCCAATGTCCTGACTGTTCCCAAAGACCACGATTAAGGATTATCGGGGTTCTGATTTCTACATATCCTCTCTTCTGATGTTCTTTTCTCCAGAAGTTCTCTAACTCATTTCTCAGAATCATACCTTTAGGATGGAAAAACGGGAAACCAGGACCTTCATCGTGGAGGCTGAAGAGATCCAATTCTTGTCCAAGTTTCCTGTGGTCACGTCTTTTGGCTTCTTCAAGTTTAAACAGATAATCCTCAAGATCTGATGCCTTGGCAAAAGCTAGGCCATAGATTCTTTGCAGCATCTTATTCTTTTCGCTTCCACGCCAGTAAGCCCCTGCTACACTTTGCAGCTTGAAAGCCTTCAGGATCTTTGTAGAAGGCAAATGAGGTCCTGCACATAGGTCAGTAAAACCTCCCAGCGTATACATAGATATCCTTGCTTCACCTGGAAGATCATTGATAAGCTCCACCTTATACTTTTCACCATTTTGTTGGAAGTAATCTATAGCTTCCTCCCTGTTTATCTCCTTGCGCTCAAAAGGAAGATCCTCTTTGGCTAATCTTTTCATTTCGTTTTCAATCTTTTCCAAGTCTTCAGGGGTGAAAGTATGCTCGGAATCAAAATCATAGTAGAAACCGTTAGCAATCGCCGGTCCTATACCAAGGATTGTCCCCGGGAAGAGATTCAGAACTGCATGAGCAAGAAGATGTGAAGCAGAATGCCTCATTACTTCTAATCCCTCTTCACTATCCATAGTGACAATCTCTATTTGGGCATCCTTTTCTAGGGATGTATTCAGGTCTTTTATCTCGCCATCAACCTTCCCTACTATAGCCACTCTGGCTAACCCAGCTGAAATTGCAGCTGCTAACTGAAGGATAGTTGTCCCTTCCTCCACTTTTCTTACTGAACCATCTTTCAATTTAATGTTTAACATTTTATTAATTCACTCCTTATAGCGTTTTTCGGTTAAATAGTTTCGTTTAAATAGTTAATTAAAAACAAAAAAACTCCCTTCCCGTATGGGACGAAAGTATGCTTACCCGTGGTTCCACCCAAATTTAAGAAATGTGATTACGGCAACTTAACCGTTCAACAAATTCCCCTTTGAATCCTTAACGCGGACTAAACGGCTTAGCCTAATCAATTCAGCTAAACATTCAAGGGCGGTCTTCATCTGAACATCCCAAAAATGCTCCCAGCCAAAGGCATTTATCTCTTAATGTTTCTGTTCAGAATACTGTCCCCATCATTATTTTAAAGCACCTATTAAATTTTATTAAACCACTTATAGATTATCCTACTTGTCTACTGTTGTCAATTGCTCTCTGGACAACATAACGGGCACCTTTTACAGAAGCTTATCTTTTCCAGGAAAACTTCCTGGAGAATCTGCAACAAATCCCCATGCTGTTTGGTAGCTGTATGGACAACAAGCTTACGCGGAGCACACTTTAGCAATGCACTTATTAGAAAATCTTCATATAACTCCATATTACTCTGTCTATCTCCCCCATTATGTTTATCTGCCCGATCCGAAAAGTATGCTTCATTTTCATCAAGACATTTACTATTGATGTTTTTACCACATTCATCAAGAAATTTGACTTCGCCGTTTTTTTTCAACACCAGATGCATTGTTTTATATATGGTATGTTGAGAATCCAGAAATCTCTGAAGCAATGAAATGAAACTATCATGTTCTTGTTCCAAGGCATATTCATTAACCACTTGAGCAATCTGCTTCTTTAACTCCTTCTTGTAAAGGTCTGCTCGAAAGTTCATAAACCCTTCAATATCAAATCTCTTATTGATATCAAGATACTCTAGGATTGATTTTACCAGAACGTGTTTTCGGTTTTCTGGAAGATAAGATTTATCTTCACTGTTGAGAAAATGACGGGCCATCTGCAAAATGCTTTCGACCTCTTGATTAGTTAAGTTATATTCTTTTTTGAGCACTTTTTGGACAAATAAACCTTCCCATCCCTGAAAAATTATTTCTGCCAATGCCCTCGCAAAATAATAGTTGTATATTCTAGCCGTCAATGAATCTTGTTGTTGACGTCCTTTGATATTAGTAAAAACACATCTTACTAGATACTGGGCATCATCTCTAAGCTCGTGTATATCTATAGGAAGCCCCTCTCTGCTCTGGAGTTCGCTGAGCTTCCTATAAAGGTTTTCTTTGAAACTGATTGTGCCAACTTCTACATAATATTCTTGCAAAAAAAATCCCCCCACCGAAATATATGCTCATACTTTCCTAATATTTCCTTGCAAGGGATCTCTTATTCAATTTAAAATGAAACACTTAAAAATACATTTAACCCAAAAATAATTCATACAATCATTTAGGTATTATTCCTGAGTAATTAGAGGCGGCTAAGCTATCCATCAGGTGGTGAAATAATGAGAAAATCAAAAAAGCTAACGACACTACCTATAGCGGGAGCTTTTATAGGGACAGTAGTTGGAGCCGGTTTTGCAACCGGCCAAGAGGTTTTCCAATTCTTTACTGTGTTCGGTTGGTACAGTTTTATTGCTATTTTCTTAACTTCTATTCTTTTTTCTTTCTTTGGAATGACAATTATGAAGTTATCCAGAAAGATACATGTTCGTTCTCATCTTGATCTCGTCAAGTCTATCGCTGGTAGGAAGCTTGGACTTTTCCTAGACTGGATTATTACCTTGAGTTTTTTTGGGGTTCTCGTTGTTATGGCTGCAGGTGCTGGAGCCATAGCGAAAGAACAACTTGGTCTACCCCCTTTTATAGGCAGTTTATTTATACTACTGTTAACCTTTTGCGTCGTTTTATCTGGGTTAGATAATGTAATTAGGGCTATCGGCTTAGTTGTACCTTTTCTTCTACTTTCGGTTCTTGGTGTAGCTTTATATTCCATAATCGCAAATCCAATAATCCCTCAAAAAATCCAATTTCTTTCATCTCTTACCCCGTCTACAGCCCCTAATTGGTACTACTCTTCCATTCTTTATGTATCTTATAATATTTTCCTATCTGTTGCCATTCTTTCCTCTTTAGGGGTGATGGCCAAAGATACGACTTCTCTTACCCGAGGAGCTTTATTAGGAGGCTTAGGCTTAGGGATAGGTCTTCTAGCTATCAACCTGGCTTTAGTTAGTGGCCTGCCGCAAATACTTGACTATGAAGTACCTATGATTTATCTTGCTTCCTTCTTTAGTCCCTTGCTAGCCCTGTCCTACGGTGTTATTCTGCTCTTAGAGATATTCACCACAACAGTTAGTATCTTATTTGGCTTGGTAGTAAGGTTGGCGACCACTTCTACCCAGAGGTTTTTCTGGGCTATGACTGCTTCTCTTTGTGCCCTGCTAGCTTCTCAGATAGGATTCTCAAAGGTTGTACTTATGATCTATCCAGTTATGGGTTACGTAGGTGTGATTCTGCTTCTTTGTCTTCTAGGAGCACTGAGAAAGACTCATAAGTAAATCTTCATCCAGTAGTTTGCGACAGTAAGACCAGACAAAGCTTGACTGGTAATCAGTTTTATTAGTATTATACGTATGTACATATGCACATGCAGTTATACTATATGTAATACTAATTACTGGAGGAGGCATAGCTCATGCCGGTATTTCAGCCACCAGGAACAATCAATGCTCAAACCCATCTTCCTAATGAGGATTTAACCTTGGAACTAGCTGACTTTTACAAAGTATTTGGAGACTGTTCCAGACTGAGAATCCTTTTTACCTTATTAGATAATGAACTGTATGTAAACGAAATTGCAGAAATTCTTGGTATGAGTCAATCGGCAGTATCCCACCAATTACGTATTCTACGTCAACATAAGTTAGTTAAAGTTAAAAAAGAAGGTAAAACAAGCATTTATTCTCTAGGTGATGATCATGTTTATAGGATCCTTACTCAAGGGTTAGAACATTTGTCTCATTAAAGTACTTAAATAAACCTAACAATATTAATTATCTAAAAAACATTAGGGAGGTGTAGTTTTGGATTTTATATCCTTATTAAATAGTGCCCTCACTTTTGCAGTGGTTATGGTTCTCTTTCTACTATTTGATAGAGTAGCAAAAACGAATAGGTTTAAGAACCGGAGCTGGAAATTCTGGGCAGGTCTTTTTGGGATCTATATGGTTATTACTTATGTACTTAGAATGATTGACTACATCTAAGTAAATTAACGTAAACTCATCGTTTATGCAAAGATCTTGAATATTAATTCTCAACAAATAAGGGATTGACTAACGCACGTATGGTCAATCCCTTATAATATTTCTATTGTTCATAGGGTATAGTTAAAAATTCTTTGATTCTACCCATGAAATCTTCTTTGACTCTTTTCATGGTTTCGAGCAAAGCTTGCGGAGAATCATCTTTAACACAAAAATAGAATCTAATCTTAGGTTCCGTCCCTGAAGGTCTAGCCATCACAAAACCGCCTTCAGCAAAAGAAAATCGTAAAACATTAGCTTTGGGCAGGTCAATCTCTTCTTCTCTGTTTTCTCTAATCAGTTGTCTTCTGGAAATATAATAATCCTCTCTACTCTTCAGAGGAATACCTGCTATTTCGATTTTCTTATCCTTTCTGAGTGTATTCATAATATTGGCTATACATTCTTTCCCGGCTTTCCCCTGATAGGTTAGGGCTACTTGTTCATCCCTATAGTATCCGCACATCTTATGAATCTCATCTAAGACGTCGGTTAGATTCTTATTCTCTTCTTGTCTGTAATATAGCGCAGCTTCTGCCAACAGGGCTGCAGCTACAACGGCATCTTTATCTCGTGCATGGGTTCCCGCTAGGTAACCAAAACTCTCCTCGAAGCCAAATTGATAGGTTCCCCAGCCTTTTTCCTCCATATCTCGAATCTGTTCTCCAATATATTTGAATCCTACAAGAACATTCACTGTCTTGACCCCGAATTTTTCAGCTACAGCATCTCCTAAGTCCGTCGAAGCTACGGTCTTGACTACTACAGCGTTATCAGGGAGATTTCCCCTCTTCTTTCTCTGGGACAGAATATAGTATTGAAGCAGCACCCCAATTTGGTTCCCATTGAAACGATGGTAATAACCTTCATCCCCTTTGACATATAAGCCTAGCCTATCGGCGTCAGGATCGGAGGCCATTACGATATCTGCATTCTGTTGAACTGCGTGAGTAAGGGCCAACTCAAAAGCGGCAGGATCTTCAGGGTTAGGAGATTTAACGGTTGCAAATTCCGTATCTGGATCTTTCTGTTCGGGAACTACGAAGAGCGAAGAAAATCCAGTATCCTTTAGTATCCTGCTGATAAGCATCCCACCCGAGCCATGAAGAGGAGAATATACTATCTTAAGCATTTTCCCTTTATCAGCTACAAGTTCAGGATAGAGCAACTGTGCCTTAACTTGTTCCAGATATGCCTTATCGATATCCTCTCCAATTGTCACCAAAAAACCATTGCTTCTGGCCTCAGTCTCACTACTTATCTCTACTTCCCAGCTTTCTCTGGCACTCATTTTGGAAACAATTATATTCGCTTTATTTGGAGGAATCTGTCCTCCATCCTCCCAATAGACTTTATATCCGTTATACTCCTTGGGGTTATGACTGGCTGTAATGTTCACTCCAGCCATAGTATGCAGATATCTGACAGCAAAGGATAACTCAGGTACAGGACGCAGACTGTCAAAGAGATAGGCCTTTATTCCATTGGCTGCTAACACCAAAGCTGTTTCCAGAGCAAACTCTTTAGAGTACCGACGAGGGTCATGAGCGATTACTACGCCTTTGGCACAGGCTTCTTCTCCATGATCTTTAATAGTATCGGCTAATCCTTGAGTCAGCCTGCGGATTACATATTTGTTCATCCTGTTCGTTCCTGCCCCGATAATACCTCTCATTCCACCGGTACCGAATTCAAGGTCGGTATAGAATCTGTCTTCAATCTCACTGGGATCATCGAGTGCTAATAACTCATCTTTAGTTGCGCAGTCAAAACAATCGTTATTTATCCAGCGGGCGAATTTTTCTTTGACTGAATCCTCTATCAACATAATACCGACACCTTTGCTTTCTTATTGCTATTGTTTAACACCTAGGAGATTAATTACTCCAGAATAAATCTTTAAAGGGGTTGTTCTCCCCTGTATTCTTCTCTCTCTTCACTTCATGGCCAGGGTTGTTTACCAAATGAAGTAGTATTTTATACAGGCTTTCCATATCTTCTTCTCTATCTATATTATGGGCTAGTTCTAATATTGTATATCTTTTACCTTGATTAGATTGTAAGAAGCTTAATATTTGATTTTTCATCTTTATGATTTCCCTCGCGCCTTTTTTCCCCATTTCTACTGCTGGCTGATGATAAGCATTGATATTTACCAAAAAAGCGTAAAAACTAACTGCTCTCTCAAAGAGAGCAAGGAGTACCCCGAGAGAGAATTCATCAATCTTTTGAATTGTAATAGTCAGAGATTCACGACCCTTAGTCGTTAGTGCTTCTCTGGTACCTAACAAAAAAGCATGCAGGTAATCCCCGCTGGTGCTTTTCTCAGCAATTATTGGGGAAATACCCTCTCTATCTTGCAGGACCTCAATAAAAGTTACAAAGAAGTTATCTGGACCTTCCAAAAGCTGTTGCAGATAGGAATGCTGATCTGTAGAACCTTTGTTACCCAGAACTGCTATGCCCTGTCTAACCACTTTCCCATCTAAATCTAATTCTTTGCCTAGAGATTCCATAATTAGTTGCTGCAAGTATTTTGCGAGCAATTCGAGGCGATCTTTATAAGGAAGCATCACCATCTGCTTACCCCCTTGCCCACCTGTACTGGTATACCACATCAGGGCCAGAAGGGCGGAAGGGTTCTCACTTGTATTCTCCTTACGGGTAAGCTCATCACATCTCTTTGCCCCTTCAAGGAGTAAGTCAATATTTATTCCCTGGAGTGCCAAAGGTAAAATCCCAACAGCAGAGAGTACTGAAGTTCGTCCTCCAATCCAATCCCACATAGGAAAACCCATCAACCACTCTTCTTTCCTGCTGATACTAGCCAGCAAGCTTCCAGGTTGGGTGATACTAATCGCATGTTTGGCGAAGTTCAAGTTTTTAAGGCTATAGAAATACTTAACTTCTTCCATACTGTTTCTTGTCTCTATAGTCCCGCCGCTTTTGGAGACAACTATAACTAAAGTCTTATCCAATTCATCCTCTAAATGACTAAGCACCCTATCTATACCATCGGGATCGGTATTATCCAAAAAGTATGGTTGCAGTATATTCCTGTCGCTCCCTAAAGCTTCGGCTATAAAACGGGGCCCCAAGCTGGAACCACCAATACCGATTACCAGTAAGTTTTCGAATAATCTTCCCTTTTCACCGCGTATTTTACCCATATGGATATCTTTAGTAAACCGTTTTACAGACTCGATAGTTTGACTGATTTCTACTGCGATACTTCTATCAGGAGCTATTTCTGGATTTCGCAACCAATAATGCCCTACCATCCGATTCTCATCAGGATTAGAAATCGCACCTTTCTCTAATTCCTGCATTCTTGTGTAAGCCAATTTCATCTTTGGCTCCATATCCTTAAAAAAACTGTCTGTAAATTTTATTCTGCTAATGTCTAATTGCAACCCTAATTCCTCATCGATAAAAAGATATCGGCTGAACCTATCCCCATATTTTTTTTTATCCATATTACACCCCGGATCAAGTTATTTATTATTACTCAATCTATGATAATCTCTAAAAATATGTATCTTTTCAAGTTTTCCACTGCCTGAAGAATATATTCCATAATCAATCTTCTTAAAATAATTCTCTTTTTAATTCAATCATCGTTACCTAACCAAATCAAAATTTGGCTTAATATTATCCTTTTTCTTAGTTTTGTGCAAGCGTGAGCAGAATCTGACATTTTATATAACTTGCGAAGCGTAACATATGTTACCGCTACAGACCTAACTCTCAAGTAAAATAAAATCACAAGATGCTTGTAAAGAAACTGAATAATAAATAAGGAGGAAGTCAATATGTCGATGTTCTGTTATCAATGTCAAGAAACTGCTCTCAACAAAGGGTGTACAAGAGCAGGTGTCTGTGGAAAACCAGCTGATGTAGCTAATTTACAGGATTTGCTACTTTTCGTAGCCAAGGGGGTCTCCTTCTATAATCTGAAAGCGAGGGAAAACGGCATTAAAAACGTCCAAGCAGACTCTTTTCCTGTCGAGAGCCTGTTCATAACCCTCACCAATGTCAACTTTGATAGAGACGCTATCATCAAACAAATCAAAGCAGGTCTTAGAATCAAAGATGCCCTTCAGATTCAATTAAAGTATGCCGGAGTTACAATTGAGAATGCTCCCGAAGCAGCAACTTGGACCGGCAATACCGATGAAGAGTTAGACGCTAAAGCTGCTGAAGTCGGAGTGCTTGCTACAGAAAATGAAGACGTGCGTAGTCTGAGACAACTAATTACTTATGGTGTCAAAGGGATGGCCGCCTATTATCATCATGCTGATATACTCGGTGTTACAGATGAAGAGATTGTCCTGTTTATCCAAAAAGCACTAGCTGCTACCTTAGATGACAGCTTGTCAGCCGATAAACTGGTTGCTCTTGTAATGGAAACCGGAAAATATGGCGTCAATACCTTAGCACTGTTAGACAAAGCGAATACAGATACTTATGGTAATCCAGAACTCAGTAGTGTAAATATCGGAGTGAGACAAAATCCTGGGATTCTCATCAGCGGCCATGACTTTAAAGATTTAGAAGAACTTCTTGTTCAAACTGAAGGAACAGGAATCGATGTTTATACCCATGGAGAAATGTTACCTGCTCATTATTATCCTGCTTTCAAAAAATATGATCACTTTGCAGGCAACTATGGTAACGCCTGGTGGAAACAAGCTGAAGAATTTGAAAAGTTCAATGGTCCTATCCTAATGACCACCAACTGCATTGTTCCACCCAAAGATTCTTATAAAGACAGACTCTTCACTACCAGTGTTGTTGGCTTTGAAGGGGTTAAGCATATTGCCGACAGAGATGGCAATGAAGCGAAAGACTTCCGTCAAATCATCGAAATGGCTCAAAAATGTGCTCCTCCGACAGAACTGGAAAACGGTACGATCGTAGGTGGATTTGCTCATAACCAAGTACTGGCACTTGCCGACAAAGTAGTAGATGCTGTGAAAACCGGAGCAGTGAAAAAGTTTGTAGTCATGGCAGGGTGTGACGGAAGAATGAAGAGTAGACAGTATTACACTGATTTTGCTGCCGGTCTACCTAAAGATACTATTATCCTGACAGCAGGTTGTGCAAAATATAGATACAATAAACTGGAACTAGGCGATATTGGCGGGATTCCCAGAGTATTGGATGCCGGTCAGTGTAACGATTCTTATAGCCTAGCAGTAATCGCCTTGAAACTCAAGGAAGTCTTTGGTTTGGAGGATATCAATGAACTGCCCATAGTTTACAATATAGCCTGGTACGAACAAAAAGCTGTACTTGTACTCTTAGCCCTTCTCTCCCTAGGAGTTAAAAATATCCATCTCGGACCTACCCTTCCAGGTTTCCTCTCTCCCAATGTGGCCAAGATATTAGTAGATACCTTTGGGATTGGTGGTATATCTACCGTAGAAGAAGATATCGCTGCGATGATCGGTTAATCAGTCAGATAAGAGGGTGCCCTACAAGGACTCCCTCTTACTTACATATATCTCCACAAGAATAATATCGCTACTGCTCATCCGTCATATTTCTGCATATTATACGTCTATTAATGTAGAGAATAGAGAACACTATAAATATACGAAGAGATGATTGGAGGGATTCGAAATGCGGAATATGTTAACTGTTATGTTTATCGTAATAAGTCTTACTTTAGCGGGATGCCAAAGTCAGCCACTCGACAACTCATATGCTTTGATTTCCTCCCAAGAGAACCGCGGGAATCCTTCCAATTTGTTTTCTTTAATAGACGAGGAACAATATGTAATTACGAATTCTGACAAGATAGATGGTTGGCAAGAACTTAAGACTAAAGTCTTTTTAAATGAGATGACTTATTATGGAGATCAAAAAGTATTATCCCAAATAGATGAAGATAAAATGATAGGATATTCTATTAACTTTCCTGATAGTTGGACGCTTAATAATACAGTTCTGAAGGCCAATCAAAAAAAGATAGCGGAGTTGATTCCTATATTCTTGTTGGAACTAAATGAGGACTCAGAATTCCTGGATTTCATAATACCTGAAGAATATACCGAAAATGAACTGGTATCAAAAGAGATGATTACTATTGGGGGATACCGCGGATATAAAATCGTCCTCGAAGTGACAAACTACGAAACTTGGTATCCACATACTTATTATCTAACAGATGGTAACTATGTTTTTGGGATCTCTCTCTACTCCTATTCCCCCAAAGAAGATAGCGTTGAACAGAAACTCTTTGACGATATTGTAAGTTCTTTTAGATTTGATAGCTATAATGATAGTGAGTCAACATCGGGACAGGAGCCTGTCTTCTCTCTTTCTCACACAGTCTAACGGTAACTTGTCTAGTCAAATAAGACCAACAAAGTGGTGAAAGAGTTAAATAGAGAAGTCCGTAGCACTTAGATATGGGCTTCTCTTTACTCTCCTCTATTCTTTTCTAGATACATAGTAATCAAGGTATGTCCGGTTTCGGGCTGAATCTTTTCTCTTTTCTGGGTAAACCCGTACTGCTCATAAAAACCACGAGCATGTGTATTTTCCTTATAGACATCTACAAACAGGCTACCCTTTGATTTATGTACAAAGTCCATTAGAGCACTTCCAATTCCTTGCCTTTGGTATGACGCATCAATAAACAAAGCCCCAATATAATTGCCGATAATTGATATAAAGCCTAGTATACTACCATCCCTTTCCGCTACAAAAGTATCCGACTCAGGTAGATATTTATTTCTAAGGGTCTCAAGGTGTCCTTCCCAAAACCGAGCGGCAATAAAAGGATGCGATCGTATAGATTCATTGTACCAGATTCTTAGAATATGTTCTTGGTCTACTTGACGATAGGGGCGAATGAAAAAAGATTTGTTCATAAACTCTCCCTTTAACTTTTCTGATAGTCTATGTTACTTATTAATATACTACCGTTTCTATCAATTAATCGTATACTCCCATTTCTTGATCTCGACAAAAGTAACTTTTTTGTTCTAAAAGTCACTAGTTTAGTTTGTACTATTCATCACATTATTCTATGCCCTTAATACTAATCCCTTCTTTTCTGCATTGAATAAACCCAAAAACTATTTCGGTTTTTGGGTTTCTAAGTTTGGCCTTTAAAAAATTGCAGGTTTTCAATCCTCTGCTCTGGTTAGAAGCTCCCTAACGTAATTAGGAAGAGCAAAGCATCCCTTATGAATATCCGTGTTGTAGTACTTCGTTTCTAGCCCAAGACTATTCCAAGCCTGTTCATCTAAGTCTGTCAGAGGGTCGTATTTCTTAGAAGCAAACCCAAACAACCAGTGCCCAGAAGGATAAGTTGGGATATGGGCCTGGTAAACCCTGCAAATCGGGAAAAATTCGCGAATTCGTTTATGAGCTCTTTGCATTGATTTCGCATATCCATCGTAATAGGGGCTTTCATGTTGATTAACAAGAATGCCATCTTCTTTCAAGGCTTTAAAGCAGTTACCGTAAAACTCTTTAGTGAAGAGTCCCTCTCCAGGTCCAAAGGGATCGGTAGAGTCAACAATAATCAAGTCGTAGGTATTTTCCTTAAAGCGAACAAATTTTAAGCCATCTTCAAAATAAAGTTGTACTCTTGGATCATCCAACTTACAGGCGGTCTGAGGTAAATATTCCCTGCAGACATCAACTACTAATTTATCTATTTCCACCATATCTATTTGTTCAATAGAGGGATAACGAGTTAGTTCTCTTACCGTTCCTCCGTCCCCAGCTCCAATAACTAAGACGTTCTTAATTTTAGGATTAGTTGCCATTGCTATATGAACAATCATGTCATGATAGATAAACTCGTCTTTTTCAGTAACCATCATTAATCCATCCAAAGTAAAGAAAGTACCGAATTCCTTTGACTTGAAAACATCAATTCTCTGGAATTCGCTCTGGCCTGTATAAAGATGGTTATCCACCTTGATAGAAAAACGAACATTGTCTGTATGTTGTTCTGTATACCATAGTTCCATGATTTATTCCTCCACTATTCTAATATTTTCTATGGCCATATCCTCAGTCCCGGTCAGAAAGCTGCCCTTCGCTTTGGAATAGGTAATATAATTAATAATTTCTTCTGTTATCCGTTCTCCAGGGGCCAAGATAGGAATTCCGGGTGGGTAAGCCATGACAAACTCTCCACTTGTATACCCTGCGCTGGCTTTGATACTTACAGAATGTTGTTCTGAATAAAAAGCTTGCTGTGGTGGGATTACCACTTCCGGGTTGATATACTCATAATCAAGCATTCCCTTTTTATCCTTCAAATAACGTCTTTTTATTTCAGCCAGAGAGGACACAAGACGCTCTAAGGCTAACGCCCGATCACCTACAGAAATAATGGCCAAAATATTACCGATATCTCCAAATTCAATTTGAATATCGTAATCATCCCGAAGAATATCATAGACCTCTACTCCCGCTAACCCTATTTCCCTTGTATGTACAGAAAGTTTAGTCCTATCGAAATCAAACACCGAATCGCAATTAATAAGTTCTGAAGAAAAAGCATAATATCCGCCAATCTTATTAATTTCCTCTCGGGCATAGTCAGCAAGTTCAGTAGCTTTGGCAAAAATATTTTTCCCGTCTAGGGCTAAGTTGCGTCTTGAAATATCTAAAGAAGACAAGAGTAGATAGGAACCACTGGTGGTCTGGGTCAAATTAATAATCTGCCGCACGTGTCCTCTGTTCATTTTATTACTGATGAGCAAAAATGAACTTTGGCTTAAAGATCCACCGGTTTTATGCATACTGACTGCAGCCATATCAGCTCCTGCTGCCATCGCACTCACAGGCATATCTTTTCCAAAATAAAAATGTGTTCCATGAGCTTCATCAACTAGAACAACCATATTATGCTCATGAGCAAGTTTTTTTATAGTAATTAAATCTGAGCAAACACCATAATATGTAGGATTATTAATAAATATTGCTTTGGCATCAGGATTTTGCTTGATTGCTTTCTTTACTTCCTCAACTGACATGCCCAATGGTATACCCAGCTTTTTATTTACACCTGGATTCACATAAACGGGAATTGCCCCACAAATTATCAGGGCATTAATGGCACTTTTATGGACATTACGCGGCATGATGATTTTATCGCCCCGTTTACATACGCTCATAATCATAGCCTGAACAGCTTGAGTCGTTCCGTTTACTATGAAGAATGCATGATGAGCACCGAATGCCTCTGCAGCCAGTTCCTCCGCCTCTTTAATTACCGAAACAGGATGTCCTAGATTATCCAGCGGTTTCATGGCATTCACATCCACAGACAGGCATCTTTCACCTAGAAATTCTCTAAGCTCGGGGTTCCCTCTTCCTTGCTTGTGTCCCGGTACATCAAACGGTACGACCCGCATTGATTTATATTTTAAAAGCGCTTCATAAATAGGAGCTTTTCTTTGCCGAAATTCATCCATCAAATCACCAGCTTTCCTAGCTTTATCTGTTAAACATTATAATCCTTTACAGTGATTTTTTTAATACAGAAATTATTAATAGTCTATTAAAAGCAATAAAGTTAATATATTAGACAGGCTAAATATTGTCAATCAAATATCTACCCAAATCGCATTACTTTTTTCCAGCTAGCTTATTATTAACTATTTCTTAGGGCCACATACTCCCTCCAAACATTGATGTACTGGTCAGGATAATAGGTGTAATCGATGCTCGCTGACCTTGTTCCTGTCTTATTATTTTTCAGGAATATTTATACACTCTTGTCTTTTCCAATCTATATTATAGCAAAATAAACCCCGAATCCTCTGGATAAAGGTTTCAAGGTTTAATGATAAGAATTTTAATCTAATTTGTGGTGGGTTTGAGTGGACTCGAACCACCGACCCCTGCGATGTCAACGCAGTACTCTAACCAGCTGAGCTACAAACCCATAAATGGTGCCGAAGACCGGAATCGAACCGGTACGAGGGGTAAACCTCGCGGGATTTTAAGTCCCGTGCGTCTGCCAGTTCCGCCACTTCGGCTTAGTGGAGGCGGCACCCAGATTTGAACTGGGGAATAGAGGTTTTGCAGACCTCTGCCTTACCACTTGGCTATGCCGCCAGGAATATTAATGGAGCGGGTGACGAGATTCGAACTCGCGACTTTCACCTTGGCAAGGTGACACTCTACCACTGAGTTACACCCGCATCAGTGGTGCCTCAGGACGGAATCGAACCGCCGACACGAGGATTTTCAGTCCTCTGCTCTACCGACTGAGCTACCGAGGCATACTTCGAGGTACGATGTTCGAGAATCGATATTCGAACTCTCGTATTCCTCTTAGAATAATTTATTCTTTGTTCGCCATTAAGTTCGCCTTGCAAAGAGTTACCTTCACTTTCGACCTTCGAATCGCGAACTTCGAATATCGATAATGGCGACCCCGATCGGATTTGAACCGACGATCTCCTGCGTGACAGGCAGGCATGTTAACCACTACACCACGGGGCCGTAATTTGGTGGGCGATGACAGGATCGAACTGCCGACATCCTGCTTGTAAGGCAGGCGCTCTCCCAGCTGAGCTAATCGCCCATTCATAATGTGACCGAATTACAGTATACACAATATTAGATTTTATGTCAAAGGATTTTTTGGCCAATTATTAGGCAATTTTTGTCTTTAATTTGTATTTATTTCTTCTGAATGCAATATATCTAGATTTAATCATAATTCTATATATATACATTCTTCTTATCAAAGTAATTGTCTATAATTAACAAGAAATACTATTTCTTTAAAAAAGCAAGTATTCCTTCACGGACAATTTTTGCAGCTAAAATAGCTGTCCGCTCACTAAAATCAAGATGAGGACTGACCTCTACTAAATCGAATCCAACAATGTCTAGTTGTCCTAGGAGATGTATAGCTTGAATAATCTCTCTAGATGTACATCCTCCTGGTTCTTGTGTCCCTGTCCCTGGGGCGTAAGCTGGATCAACCACATCTATATCTAGAGAAACGTAAATTGGTTTTCCTTTTAGCTCACTGAGTGTTTCTTGAAGAGGCTTGACCACTTCCTGGGGAAACATTCGCGTATTCTTCTGGGCATACTCGAATTCCTCTTTAATTCCGGAGCGGATGCCAAACTGATAGACTCTGCCTGGCCCAAGTATCTCAGATGCTTTACGCATCACTGTAGAATGTGAACTTTCCTCACCATAATAATCCTTCCTTAAATCTGCATGAGCATCAAAGTGTATAACATGCAAACCAGAATATTTTCTTGCAAAAGACTTAATTATAGGGTAGCTAACTAGATGTTCTCCTCCAAGAAAGATCGGAAACTTTCCATCCTCTAACAGATTATCTGTAGCCTCTTCTATCATTTCTAGAGAAGAGCTTACATTACCAAAAGGAAGCCCTAAATCTCCTAGGTCGCAATATTCATAATCTTCTAGATTACGATCAAGATATATACTGTATTCTTCAAGAGCTATAGAGACATTGCGAATAGCCAAAGGACCGCTTCTTGTTCCAGGTCGGTAACTCACAGTATAATCCATGGGAATACCAATTATGATACCGTGTGCCTCCTGATAAGAGGCCTTCGCCCCAATGAATATCCCTTGTTTTTCTATCATTGTAGAAAGATTATTTTCCGTCATTTTTTTCTCCTTACATGTTTAGCCGGTAGCATTATTACCCGCTTATTTCTAAATCAGACATCAACTTTATTATATAATTATATATTAAACATTAAGAAACTGACAGCTTACTGTCAGTTTCTTAATGTTCTTGCTTTCATCAAGTCTTTTTAGGTCGAGTTTGTTGAAACTTTTTCTTCAGCTAACATTTCGTTATAACTAATGGATCGAGTGTGCACTGTATGATCCCATTCCTTACGGTTACGGTGCATAAACCCTGCAAATATGATGATTATCCAACTGTACATAAATATCGGGTAAAGAATCAATCCCCAATAAGCTTTCCATGGTACTTTATCAAGATATAAGGCGATAATAGGGAAGACTGTTATCGTCCCCGAAATCACCTGCCATAGTAATCCTGGAATAAAGTCGATAAATAAATTTACATAATACGGTTGCATGAAAGGCATTGTTTGTATGAGCAAAAAAAACGTAGCAATCATAATAAAGAAGGGCTGAAAAAGATGTAATGCAGCATCTACATACATCCATTTTTTCTCTTTGAGGCCTTTCCTTAATAGGATTATTAAATATCTGCTTGCAACATCAATCTGTCCTTGAGCCCAACGCTTACGCTGTCTACAAGACTGCATGAAGGTAAGAGGTTTCTCGTCATATACGACAGCATCATGGGCCCAACTTGTCTTAATACCATAGGCCAATCCTTTCATAGTAAACTCGAGATCTTCAGTGAGAGAATGTGCACCCCAACCTAGTTTCTTTAAAACTTCGTAGGAGATACACATACCTGTGCCAGCTAGGGTATTCGAGATGCCTAGGTTATAACGGGACAACTGAATGAGTCTATTCATAAGCCAGAAAGCGATAGAGAAAGTATTGGTAACCCAAGTATCATAAGGGTTCTTAGAATCTATATAGCCTTGGATTATCTTTTCGCCTTCACAGAGCTTATTGTTCATTTCCATAAGAAAGTTTGTCTTAACTAAATTATCTGCATCAAAAATAACAACAGCATCATAATTATGATTCAAGCTAAAAAGCTTTTTAAACATCCATTCTAACGCATATCCTTTACCACGTTTATCCTGATTGAAACGTTTATAGACATGTGCACCTGCTTTCGTAGCTAAATGGGCAGTTCTATCTGTGCAATTATCTGCAACAACGTAAATATCAAAAAGGTTCCGCGGATAATCTAACCTTTTAATATTATCTATTAGAGGTTCAATTACTGGTTCTTCATTATGGGCAGCAATGACAATGGCAAATTTATTACTTGGAGCGAAACCTTTATTCTCCGGCTTACGATGGAGTCCTATAATTGCTAGAGAAGAGTAATAGAGTGTAATAAATATTATTAGAATCTGAATTGATATTAAAGTTAGATTAAACATGTGTTCAAAAATATCTGTAATAGTTATCAACATTAAACCTCCTCAATTACATATATTTTATTTTTTCCTTCTGATTACTAAGTAGGCTTGTACATTACAATGCTAATAAATCCTATTAAAAACATCTCTTATAGATAAATATTTCGAGATGATTATTTATCTTTTCCTACCACTAGAAAACTTAAAATAAAGTATGCAAAGAAAGGCGCTAATAAAAACTATTAGAAAAACACTCATTTTCAAGGCAAAAATTATAGAAGACCAATACGTTCCAGCTACCGATGTTCCAGTTACGAGAGGCATCATATTTCTAAACATTGCTGCAAAAGCTTGGCCGATAATTACCATCACGATAATTCCTGATGTTATTAACAGTATTCCCATTACTCCAAGAGGACTATCCAGTTTCCATTTTTTACCAACATGCCCTCTGCCAGTGTGTCTTCGCCACCAATAATATTCTATAAGAATGTCACGACGAATACGCTCCCACATGAAACGTCACCTCATTACAGCTTATGAAATCATCTCTGGCTAAAGAATCAAAGCAGAAAAAAAGTTGGCTGTCATGTGGTATCAGTCGCTTCCTACATTCTGGCATTCTTGAAAATGGCTAATAAAAAATGAACACTTTTTTCTAACTCGTCAATACTTATACACTCGTCTTTACTATGCGGTTTTTCATTCCCTAACCCTAGGGCAACACAGGAAATACCACGAGAATTGAAAACGTTAGCATCAAGCCCACCACCAGTGCCTTTAAGTGTTACGTCTATTCCTAGCTTTTTGCCAGCTTCCAGTGCACTTCTTACAACTATATGGGAAGAGTCGATAGCAAAAGACTCGTAGGCCAGTTCCTTGGTGTATGAAAATTTAGACCGTTGTTCTTTAGATACTTCTTCAAATTTCGCAATCAACTTCTTGGTCTGGTTCTCCAACTTCTCCATGCTTCGACTGCGTACTTCTGCCTTAATCTCAACTTTATCAGGAACAACATTGGTCCTAGTTCCCCCGCTAATAACTCCAATATTGCTAGTCGTCTCCTCATCGATTCTCCCTATAGGCAAACTACTAATAGCCTTAGATGCCACTACAATTGCATTGATGCCATTTTCAGGCTCTAGTCCAGCATGTGCTGCTTTGCCTTCTACTATTAGATCTAAACCAATTTGAGATGGAGCTGCATTGATGACCGTACCTACTGGACCGTCTCCGTCGAGAACATACCCATATTCTGATTTAAGCTTATAGTTTAAGTTCTTTACCCCGATAAGTCCTACTTCCTCTTGAACTGTCAAAACAATTTCTATGGGGTTATGAGTGATACTTTTATCTTCACTCAGCATACTTAACAATGCGAGAATAACAGCAATACCAGCCTTATCATCTGCAGCTAAAACGTGTTCTCCATCACTATAAATTATTCCATCTCTAATTTGAGGGATAAGGCCTTCTGTAGAAGCTATACTGTCCATATGAGCAGCGAGCATTATGGTAGGAGCTGTCACCATGTTACCTGGATAGAAGGCTATCAAATTTCCTGTATCACTGCCCGTTATAAGAGCTGAATCATCTTCAATTACTTGTGCATTCAATTCGTTTAATCTTTGTTTTAGATATTTCGCTAAAGCACCTTCCTTCTTTGAAGGACTATCAATAGTAGTAAGCTTAATGAACTCCTCAACAACGTTTAATGCCATTTATATCATCCTTCCACTTAATGTTTAATGCCTATGGTAATTCCATTGATGATTTACATTAGAATAACGAATGTCACTACGAATATTTTATGTTTCAGCCAATTTTAATATCTTATCTTTATAATTCAACGAAAGGATATTCAATATGTAAGATCTCTAATAATTTTTCCTTTTGATCAAGAATAATAGTCATCCTAAATAAATATATATTGGTAATATTTACAAGTAAATAATCCTTTGGAACTTTTTCCCTACATGATTTTACAGTGTTCCCAGAATTTAGTCATAATCACAAATAATAAAACTATAACTTTCTAACTAGGGCATTATTTCCTTTTTTATTCTCATGGCAGGAACGACACTAGGAACATCGTGTTCCGTCGCAACGACTTACCTTTCCGCAAAGCAGTATTCTCAGCCCTGGAGGTCTTAACTTCCGTGTTCGAGATACGAAACAGTCCGGTGGACTGTTTCGGCCAAGCCGCACACCACAAAGGGATACTATACGGCGCAACGAAACTGTTAAGTGAACAGTTTCGGCCACACGGCAAACTATCAAAGGAATACCCATTCCGTGTGAGCTCGAACGGGTGGTACCCACCCCAAGAATTATTCTCTAAGTCAACTTAGTCTTTAGCTATATAGCAAAAAAACTGCCGTAATGACAGTCTTCTTACTTTTTACCTGGGCCGCTCCTTGCCATCCATGGCATTGCGGCACTCGTTAAGGCCATCTAAGGCCTTAACGCATCCATGGGCGTCGGTCGTGCCTTATGCCGTCCATGGCAGGCACGACACTAGGAACATCGTGTTCCGTCGCAACGACTTAAATGCATGCACGGGAAGCTAAGTCGTTCTTATTAATCAACAAAGAGTACTTGTTATTCACAAGTACTCTTTGTTCTTTTTACCTGGCAACGACTTACCTTCCCGCAAAGCAGTATTCTCAGCCCTGGAGGTCTTAACTTCCGTGTTCGAGATGGGAACGGGTGGTACCCCTCCGGTATTGTCACCAGATTATTCAGTTATGAAAGGCTTCAAGAGGTTTTTCAATCGGATGTTCAAATTCTATGCCATCTATGACGAATTTGAACGAACCTAAATATCTGAAGTTCAAATTTTTGCCGTCCTGGCAAATTTGAACGAAAGAACCTCCTGTTCTTTCAAAACTGCACAACATATTTTAGCAAAAGTGCGATTCACATATT
>Ga0209643_1001292_pt1 | contig 25041 bp, 18 predicted proteins | sample AutmiccBRH37_all_FD_187383 | JGI IMG/M metagenome (GOLD analysis project Ga0209643, IMG submission 187383) | Deep subsurface microbial communities from Mt. Terri, Switzerland - Autotrophic microbial communities BRH/37_all (SPAdes) (version 2) | ecosystem: Environmental > Aquatic > Deep... | reverse complement strand
GGTACCCTCTCGCTGCTTCCTGATGATCTCCCCGATCCCGTCCACGTGGCCCAGGACAATGTGTCCGTCAAGGCGCCCTCCGACCTCAAGGGCTCGCTCCAGGTTGACACTGTCACCGGGGGCTAAGTCCCTGAGGGTTGTGTTGCGAAAGGTCTCGGGCATGACATCGAAGGCAACCAGGTTTCCCACCTGAGATGTTGCGGTTAGACAGACGCCGTTAATAGCAACGCTGGCGCCAATGGCCACTCCTGGGGCAAGGTCGCCCAGGTCCACCTGGATTGAGGCAGACCCACTCCCCGACACAACGCGTTTGACCTTACCAATCCCCTCAATGATCCCCGTAAACACCCTGGTCACTCCCTTTCATTTCCCGGACCCATAACATATCCTTCCACAAGAATGTCGCCGCCTACCGGGCTGTATTCAACCTCCGTCAGGCGCCACGCGTCGTCCATCCTGATGACCCCGGCACCCCCCAGAGGAGAGGGGGCACCCCTCCCACCGACAAGCTTGGGGGCAACGAAGGCCGCTACCTTGTCTACCAACCCCGCTGCCAACATGGAGTAGGCCAATGTGGAACCGCCCTCCAGAAGGACGCTGTTGACACCCCTTCCAGGTAGCTCTCTCAAGAGCGCCTTCAGGTCAACCCTACTATTGGTTGTTCCGCAGACTATAACTTCAGGGCTTGCAGTGGAACTGCTGGTAGCGAAGGAGCCAGCAGAAGAGGGGCCACCGGCAGCGATGCCCTCCCGGAGGCGCTTTGAGGCGTCGTCACTGCCCACCGCCACTATCGTTGGCGCCGTGGACTCAAGGTGGAAGACCCTGCTGGTAGCCGCTATCCTGCCCTGGGTATCGACTATGACACGGGCCGGGTCCCTTCCCCCAGCGATCCGGCAGGTGAGCCGGGGGTTGTCAGCAACCACCGTTCCGCTGCCAACCATGATGGCGTCGTACTCGTTGCGCCACTGGTGGACCAGGAGCCGCGCCGCCGGGGAGCTAATCCACTGGGAGTGCCCGGCGCTGGTAGCGGTCTTCCCGTCAAGGGTCATGGCGTACTTATAGAGCACAAAGGGTAGTCCGGTCTCCATCACCTTGTTAAAACCTTCGTTGAGCCTTCTCGTCGCTACCTCCAGGACCCCGGTGCTCACATCAATCCCGGCAGCCCTCAGCTGCTCAATCCCCTTGCCGGCAACCCTGGGGTTAGGGTCAATGGAGCCAACCACAACCCGCCTGATGCCGGCGGCGATGATCCTGTCTGTGCAGGGCGGCGTCTTGCCCTGATGGCAGCAGGGCTCAAGGGTCACATAGAGGGTAGCCCCCCTGGCGGCGGCACCAGCCTCCTCTAGGGCAAATACCTCGGCGTGGGGGCCTCCGGCCTTGCGGTGATAACCACGGCCTACCACCCTACCATTACCATCATTAGAAACCACCACAGCCCCGACGGCGGGGTTGGGACTTGTGCGCCCCTTCCCCTTGAGGGCCAGCTGTATGGCCAGCTGCATCATTCTCTTATCGATGTCCAAAGCTCTTCCATTGATGTCCAATTGGGTCTCCCTTCTGCAGCATAGAAAAACCCCCGCGAGCCGCTCCGGGGGCAACAGGTCAGACGAATAGGACCTACATTACACTACACTCAGCTGACCGCCTTCTTCCATCCGGACTATACCGTCGGCCCTGGAATCTCACCAGATCTGCTTCTAAACAGCTCGTGGGCTAGCGCGTGGTTAGTTCTTGGACACCCGCGCATTACCACCGGTAGGGAATTGCCACAAGCGCGGCTCACCCGACCCCCGAAGGCTCAATATTAACTTAAACTCAAGGTGCAACCCGCATGGATGCTCCCGACTATCCAGCATTACATGCAGCCTGCCCTAACATTCTAACCCAAGAAACCGCTTCTGTAAACCTGGTGTTTAGCCATCAATTTGTCCAGCAACCGGGCGTTCGACTCAGCGCTAGCCTTGGTCAAGACAGCGCTAGATTCCAGTTTTGGTCCTGGCGGGAAGCAGGATTCCCATACCGACCATCGCTGCCAACAGGGATGCAAGGAGAATACCCAGTTTGGCCGTGGCAAGGAGGCCGGGAGCATCAAAGGCCAGGCCAGCAATGAATAGGGACATGGTAAAGCCAATTCCCGCCAGAGCAGCTACCCCTACCAAGTGCCTCCAACTGGCTGCCTCGGGCAGGTCGGCAATGCCCACCCGCACCGCTAACCATGAGAAAGCGGCGATTCCCACCGGCTTACCCACCACCAAGCCCCCGATGATCCCAAGACTGACCGGACTGAGCAGGGCTTGCAGATCAAAGCCAGCAAGGGCCACACCGGCATTGGCCAGCGCAAAGAGGGGTAAGACACCAAAGGCGACCCAGGGGTGGAGATTGTGTTCCAGGTCCTGCAATGGGGTTCGCGCCCCTTCAACCAGCTCGTCCAACTCGTGGAGCACAGACTGGCGAACCCGGTCACTGATGTCTGAGGGTTTGCCATCAGCGGTCCTCAGGTCAGCTGCAATTCGCTGAAAACTGCCCTGAAACTCAGCCCAGTCATAGCGTTGTCGGGCCGGTATGAACATGGCCAGGGTCACCCCAGCCACCGTCGGGTGGATTCCCGACTTGAGCACAGCAAACCAGAGGGACACGCCCAGGACCAGGTAGGGAAGTTGGCGGCGCTGGCCACTGGCATTGAGGATAGCCAGACCCAGGACGGCGCCCCCGGCCCACAGTAACCAGATGACCTTCAGGTTCTCAGTAAAGAACAGACCGATGACAAGCACCGCCCCGAGGTCATCGGCAATTGCCAATGCCGCCAGGAAAACCCGGATGGATGTGGGAAGCCCTCTCCCAAGCAAGGCAACGGCCCCCAGAACAAAGGCAATATCAGTGGCCATGGGTATACCCCAACCTACAATCGTGGGACTGCCGAGATTGAAGAGGACATATACCAGGGCAGGTACGATCATCCCGCCCAGGGCCGCCGCCACCGGAAGGATGGCCCGCCTCACTGAAGAGAGTTCCCCTGCCAGGAGTTCTCGCTTTATCTCCAGACCGACTACAAAGAAAAAGATCGCCATCAGGCCGTCATTGATCCAGAGAAGCAGTGGTTTGGTCAGTGCCGCTTCGCCAATGCCGATGGTTAAGGGGATTTGCCAGGTTGCTGTGTATGCATCTCTCAATGGCGAATTTGCCAACACCAAAGCGGTGATGGTAGCCAGGATCAGAAGCACGCCAGCGGCAGATTCAGTGGCGAAGAAGGCCCTGAAGGGACGGGATAGAATCCCTATCAACCGCTCTCCCCTCCTGAATGCGCCCCAAGCTCGTATAATCATCAGTAGCATCCCCCTTATAATCGGTGCCTTAAGTCACCTAAGCCTTCCCTGGACTGACTCGCGGCAGTAAATCGACCTCTCTTATTTCCTCTATCTTATCACGACAGGAGTGGGCCTAGTTTGCATGCTGTCGCTATCCATCACGGCATTAACCGCACCATTGCCCTTGCCAGCCGCCTGATACCTTCCTCAATCTCACTGCGAGGCTCCGCCGCAAAGTTTAACCGCAAGTAGCTATCGCAGTCAGAACCACCGGGAGCAAAGGCCCTGCCCGGAGCAAAGGCGGTGCCTTCTTCACAGGCCAGCGGTAGAAACTCATTGGAGGATAGACCTGGGGGCAGGCGCAACCAGATGAAGAGTCCGCCCTGGGGCGGGTTGACCCGCGCCCCTGTGGGCAAGTGCTTGTCGATGGCCTCCAGCATGGCGTCGCGCCTTCCCCCATAGATCCGGCAGGAGCGGCGCAGGTGCGCCTGGTAGCGCCCAACTGTCACGTAGTCCTCCAGGGCCCGTTGGATAAGGCTCGAGGTGGCAAGGTCCACTGCCCGCTTGTGGGCGGCCAGGGCTTCACCCACCGGCCCTTCAGCCACTACAAATCCCACCCGTAGTCCCGGCATCAGCATCTTGGAGAAGGTGCTGGTGTAGATGACCCTGCCGCCGGGGTCGATGGCCTTGAGGGCCGGCTGGGCGCGTCCGTCGTAGCGGAGATCCCCGACAAAATCATCCTCCAAGATAGGGGTATTATAGCGGTCTGCCAGGGCAACCAGCTGGCGGCGACGCTGGCCGCTCAGGCAGGTCCCCGTCGGGTTGTGGAAGTTCGGGATTGTATAGATCAGCTTCGGGTGATGGCTCTGAAGAAGCTGCTCGACCCTGTCAACCTGCATGCCCTCTTCATCAACGGGCACATTCACCATCCGCAGACCAAGGGCGCGAAAGAGATCCAGGGCCCCGGCATAGGTTGGGCTCTCCACAAGGATAGCGTCACCCGGCCTGAGTAGGAGCTGTGACACCAGGGCCATGGCCTGCTGCGAGCCGGAGGTGATGAGAATGTTATCTGGACCTGCCTGCAGGCCCTGGCTGGCAAGAACACTGGCGATGGTACGCCGCAAGGGGGTGTAACCGCCAGGTTCTCCATAGCCCAGGGCCGTCGTGTCGTCGCACCGCATCACGGCCTGAATTGTCTTGCGAAGGTCATCCACAGGGAAGAGACGGGGGTCACCGCTGCCTCCGGCGAAGGAGATTGGGTTGGGGTGTCCCCCTGCCCGGAGCAAATCTTCCGGGGTTTTGCCCTGTGATGATTGACTGCGAGCTCGGATGTCCTGCTGCCAGAGGGGCCAGATCTCGCTGGCCTCGCTGGCCTCGCCGGCCCTGCCAGCGTCACCACTGTTCCCTGCAAAGGTTTCCGGCAAGGGCCAGGGCGGAAGCACATATGTCCCGCTCCCCATTTGCCGGCGGACAAGGCCCGCGGCCTCCAGTTCCGCGTAAGCGTTTTCTATTGTGATGCGGCTGACACCCAGGTCGTCGGCAAGGCGACGACTGGCTGGCAGACGCGTATCCGGCTCCAATCTCCCTGAGACTATGCCTTCACGAAGGTACTCAACAATCTGCAGGTAAAGCGGTGTGTCGCTTTGATGGTCAAGGGGAATTCGCATCCACCGACTCCTCTCGCGCCAGGCCTAGCCCCGTGCTCGGCCCCTGGTTGGCCCCAGTTTTGCTCAGCTGTAGCTTGGGCTGGCCTACAATTGGTAACTTGATTATAGCATGAAATGAGCATGTCGACATAGCCAATACCGGAATTGGCACTATCAAATCTTGCCCATTTTGGCCCTACCCACCTCCCCAAACACCCTCTACGATAGAAGCAGAAACAACCAACTTGACTCTATAGTACAAGGAAGTGACCCCTGTGCCCAAACCCAGCATCACTGATCCCGCCAGTCTAACCCGGGGATACTCCATCGCCCTGGCCGCTACCGTCATATTATCTACCACAGCCATCCTCATCAGGCACCTGACGGAGACCTATCATCTACCGCCCTTGGTACTGGCCTTCTGGCGCGACGCCTTTACAGCCCTGGTCCTGCTGCCAGTGCTGTGGCTGTTCTTCCCTACTCTGTTACGCCTCAAACGCCAGGACCTCACCTACCTTCTTGCCTACGGCCTTGTGCTGGCCATCTTCAACGCCCTCTGGACCCTGTCGGTGGCATTGGTGGGGGCGGCTGTTTCCACGGTATTAGTCTACAGCTCGGCAGCCTACACCGTCCTCCTTGGCTGGTGGCTGTTGAAGGAACCCCTGAACTGGGTTAAAGGGCTGGCTGTAGTCTTCAGTCTGGGGGGTTGCGTTCTTATATCAGAGGTGTTGACCCCCACAGCCTGGCAGGCCAACCTGGCGGGCATCATGGCGGGAGCCCTCTCGGGACTATGTTACGCCGCCTACAGCCTGATGGGCCGATCGGCGTCGCAACGGGGGCTGAACCCCTGGACCACCCTGTTATACACTTTTGGATTCGCCGCAGTCTTCCTGTTGCTGGTGAACCTGCTGCCGGGCCAGCTTCTACCCGGCACCGCCGCCAGTCCAGTTGACCTCTTCTGGTTGGGCGACTCCACCGCGGGCTGGGGATTCCTGCTCCTCCTGGCGGCGGGCCCAACCCTAGTAGGGTTTGGCCTCTATAACGTCAGCCTCGTGTACCTGCCCTCAAGTGTTGCCAACCTGATCGCCACCCTGGAGCCAGCACTGACAGCTGTCCTCGCCTACCTGCTCCTGGGTGAGTATCTCAGCGGAATGCAGCTCATCGGCAGTTTGCTAATACTGTCAGGAGTCGTCTTCCTGAGGGTTCAGGAAGATATAGGCACCAGGGTCCTTTCGGCCCCGGGGCAGAAGGCCCTCGAGGCAGTCCAATGAAGGATAGCCGCTTTTCAACACCAGGGGTGCTGGCTGCATCCCTGGGGCACTTTGGCATTGACTTCTATATGAACTTTCTTCCAGCTCTGATACCGATTGTTGCCATCAGACTCGATCTGGAGGTTGCCCTCTGCGGGCTGGCGGTCTCCATTACCTCAGTGGTATCTTCCTTCTCCCAGCCTGTCTTCGGCTACTTCGCTGACCGCTGGGGTAAGGGGTGGCTGTTGGTGGTATCAGTGGCCTGGGCAGCCCTGTTTACGAGTATGCTTGGGTTTGCCACCAGCTTTGCCCTTCTGGTCATCTTCCCTTTGCTGGGGGGTCTCGGCTCCGGAGTATACCATCCAATCGGAGCGGCGTCTGTAAGCCGGGTTGGTGAGAAGAGCAAAGGATTGGCCATGGCCCTCTATTCCGCTGGGGGTAGTCTTGGGTTTGCATTAGCCCCCGCCCTGATTGTGCCTTTAGTGGTAACGCGAGGACTTAATTCACTGGTGTTTCTTGCCCTGCCAGGGCTGGCGGTTGCAGGCATTCTGGTACTGACGGGACTGCACAGGCTGAACCTCGGCTTGGAAGGCAGGATGGGCGTCGACTCGCCTGCCACCCCTAGTGAAGAGGGGAAACGGCAGACGCAGGATCAACAACAGACACAGGGCAACGGGCTCAACGAAACGGGCCCGCTAACCTCCACCCTTCGACAAGTCGTTGAGGTCGTCGGGGATGTCCCACGGCCCTTGCGCCTGCTGACCCTTGTCGCCTGTCTGCGGTCGTGGTTTGCGTACATGGTTGCTGTCTTTGCCCCACTCTATCTGGTCAAGCAAGAGCTTCTGCCCGAAGTCGGGGTCGGTGGGTTTCTCACCCTCTACCTGATCTCTGGCACCGCCGGCGCCCTGGCTGGTGGATACCTATCAGACCGGTACGGTCGTAAACAACTGATAACAGCGTCGTGCATTGTGGGCTTTGCTGTCTTCACAGTGTTTTTCTGGCAGCAGACAACCAGCTTCATATGGATCCTGGTAGCCCTAGGCGGTTTTACCCTCCAGGCGGCGTTGCCCGCCAGCGTGGTGCTGGCCCAGGAACTATATCCCAAAAGATCAGCGATGGCGTCGGGGATTATAGAGGGGGTCGCTTTCGGCCTCGCCGGCCTGGGAATTAGCATTAGCGGCCTGCTTGCTGAGATGATTGGCCTTGGGCCCGCCCTGAAGCTCCACCTGCCGCTCCTGCTGCTGGCAGCCGTTGTTGTCCAGTATGTACCTGTTAGCTCGTCACCTCACCTTCCAGTCCATAGGGACCGCCTTAGTGGCGACCCTTTGATTCCCATGCCGTAGGAGTGCGGACACCTATAGTAAAGACAGGATGCAAGTGACAATTTCATAGAGAGAAGGTGGTCCAGTTAAGAGGGCACGAAACACGAAAAGCAGGTTCGATGGAGAACCTGAAACAGACTCTGGATTGACAAGAAGAATGACTCAACGCATTTCGCGAAGACTGATATTGGACTCGGTCAACAAGGACCATAAATTGGCTTCGACTAACCGCTTTCGGATTGTCTGAATAAGGAGAGAACCTTCTGTTTCCAAGATTTTATCGTTCTCCAACTCACCCATAGCCTGAGCTACGATTCGAGTCACCTCACCAAAAGCTTCGAGTTCCTCAGCTTCAACGTGACCATCTGCTCTCGCATCGTCAACAGCGTTAATCAGCGCATCACCAATAGCATAGAGGAAGTCACTTGTTGTCTGTGGAAACGGCTCTCGCAATGCCCAAGTTCCCGCCTGGTAGGCCAGAACAAGGTCATAACCGTTTTGGAGGAACGCTTGTCGCGTGGCGCCCTCCTCATCAACTGCTCCCGTAAAGCGGAGTCCCGCTTTACTTAAGTTCTTACGTGCGAGGGAATATGTCGTTACCTGTATGGTCTCATTGTCTTGGAAAACTTGAACAAACTGTGAGTAGAGGTATCCGTTAAAACCAGTGCTCAAGGTTAGAAGAATGCCGAGAACGACTAGAGCCAGACGCACCACTACACCCCCTTACTGAAACCTAGCAATAAGGAGGAGGGAGGTCCCCCCCCCACTTATATCTTACTTTACCATACTGTCTGGACTTCTTCTTCAACTCTCGCCGTAGCTCGTTGAGAACATGATCCCAGTCCCGGGTGTCGTCTACATGGTCTTCTTCCGCGAGACGTTCCCTGATAACATCCTTGTGCCATCCAGGTACTGGGAGATGCCGGGATTCGGCGGCCATCCGATCCCAAAGGGTCTTCACATACTCAAGTTTATCGTTAATCCCACAAAAGCATGAAGCCGTCATATTGCAGCCTTTCGTTCCCGCATTGAGGACAATGCCAGTTGGCATCTTTGTTGTTCCTGTAAACGACCCTCAACGTTTCATGATCGGGTTTCAAATCTGCCCGTTTTAACAGGGTCTTACAATGGGAACACCGATAGTCTGGTTCGTATTCTTCATCCTCCGCCTGAACCCGGAAATAAAACCTGTTGAAAAGATGGTGGCACTTGCGACAGACATAGAGCTCATGGCCGTAGTCATCAGTCGGGATAGCTCCAGCCTCAAGCAAAGAAAATGCCCGCTCCTTGGTGTCCTTGCTTCTTACCAGCTCTTCAAGTAACGGCCTGCCGGGCTCGCATAGGCCGTCGGGGAAAGCTATGCTCCAGTTCTGCGATTCATCGTTACAACAGCCATAGAAAACGGCATGCGGCGAATACATCATCCCGACTCCCTCTTTGACTGAGATACTGTAGTTACAAGAGGTGCACTTTACTCCATAGTGCTTTCCCAATGATGCTCCTCCTCAGACTTGCTCGGCACCATTCTCGAGGGTTTCGCAAATGCGGTGGCACTGGGTGAAGAACTCAGCCTCGGCGCTAATCATGTCTCTTAGAAACGACGCGGCGAAGGTTTGCCTGCTGTATCCCGAATGTCGTGATCAAAGCGATCTTGCTGCTTGCGCGACGGACGGGGGCGCTGCTCCCGCCGTACTCGCTCGATGGCTTCGCGGGCCAGGGTGTCACACCGCTCATTCTGCGGGTGCCCCGCATGACCCCGGACCCAACGCATCTCCACCTCGTGTTTGTCCAACAACTGTAGAACGCGGCTCCAAAGGTCGGAATTGAGGGCGGGCTTGTTCTCACCGCGCATCCAGTTTTTTGCGCGCCACTTCTTGGCCCAACCCTTACGAATGGCATCGGCCACGTATCTGGAATCGGTGTGAATGGTTACCCGGCACGGTTCCTTGAGTGCCTCCAGTCCCTTGATGACGGCCATGATCTCCATGCGGTTATTGGTTGTCTCGGGCTCACCACCGGACAACTCCTTTGTGTGCCCCCGGTAGTCGAGAATTACTCCCCATCCCCCGGTGCCCGGGTTTCCAGAACATGCTCCGTCGGTGTAGATGTTTACCTGCTTCACCAGACAACTCACCCCTCACGTCTGGGCGGCTCAGGATCTTTGAAGATACTCGCGAAACCATCTCGCGCTTCTTCGCCGGTCCTCAAGCATCCGAAGAATATCCTTCGGGAAGACCCCTAATCTGTGCTCAACGAGGTCGGGTACGAGCTGTTGACAATGCCCAGCAAGCTCTTCATCGGAGGCGTCCGCAAGCACGACGACAGCCAGTGTCAGTTCATCTGGCAGGTCGTCAGGGTCGGTAGTGTCAAGCAGATACCGTCGCAATGTTCGTTCGAGATATCTGAACGCTATCTTTTCATGTAAGTAGGCGCGAACCAATGAGCCGGGCCGGACATTATCGATGACTCCCGACTGGAAATCGGCTCGACTCATGGAGGCGGGAGCGTCACTTTGAACAAAGGACCGAACGATATCCCATGGTGGGTCAAGGACATCCAGAGTCTCCTGCCACTGCGTACCCCAAGAACTCAATCCGTACCTGAGCGCAACGACACGCGCCGAAAAAACGCAAAGAACCTCTACGAGATCTGAGTGTTGGGACAGAATCGAGAAGAAAGGAGGTACTGGCCACACCAGTCCCTGACGGAAGGTGGTCCGACCATGCGCGATTTGGTTCCTTGTTTTCACCAAATCCTCCACAAGTTTATGTATTCGAGGTTCCAATACATCGTACTGGTCCAGCATGTAGAGCACACGCTGAGAGATGGAGAACGTTTCCGGCGATAACAGCAGCTCCTTTAGGCCCTTGACTTTGGCTTTCATTGCTTGGTCCAGTTTGGGACCTCGCATTTTTAGTGTCGAGGCAAGCAGGTCGGTCACAAATTCCCTCAGTCGTTCCTCGGCTTCTACTCTCTGGTCGCCAGCGTATCGCATGGCCAGCAGTTCTAATACATGAAAGAAGCCAAGATACGCTTCCTCATGATGCAGACCTGCTTCGCTCTCCTGCAGTAGAAACTGGGCGCGTCGCCACCGATCCAAGAGCGAGAATAACAAGTTCCTCTCATCTTCAGGTTCATCTTGGATGGCTTTGACCAGCATCTCGAGATCTAATGTCAAATCGGTACCCTCGTTTAGTAACCATATGGGGACATCTCCGTTCGAAGACAGAGACAGGTCATCAATTTCTGCTGGTTCCTTAGCGCTACGACTGCAAACATTGTCATAGACGGAGAAATGATACCCCGTGAGATAACTGAGGATACCAAGGATCACAAGCTCACCAGGGCGGGCGTACCGGGCTGCTTCATGTGCGGAGTCAAAGTCTTCCACAGATACTCGGGACGAGATAACTACAAACCCGTAACCAGCGTCCTCACCTTCGACGTCATTCAGTTTCCTCGGATCCTCTGCGGTAAATCCTACGGAGGCCCCAAGTACCGAAAAACCTACATCAAGTTCACAGGGGGCTGCGAACCAAGAGACGTTCACAGCGTTAATACCCATAGATTACCTTCCCCCTCAAGATCCCACCCAACCTCTTGCGTATCAGCAACGGCGCTTGCGAGCTCCCAGCCAAAGCACCATGCCATCCGCGACCGGACCATACGCTTATTGGGCTGGCATCTGGCTAGTGCTCTTGGGGATTGGCTTCGCGATTTGACGGCCGATTCCTGCCGGATCTTGAGTATAATGGAACGTTCTGGAGGGTAAGGAGAGGGGTGTACACTGACTGATACCTGAATCCCGAAACCAAGGAAGGGAATCCCCGGCCAGGGCATCCTGGACTGTTGCTGAAGAATCAACGCTTCTCGATAAATCAGCCGGTGGCTTGCGGGCTTTCCCGCACCGCCCGGAGTGCCCGGTTGAAGAAATGCCGGATGGCCTGGTCGCGCGCCTGTGCGTCGCTCAGCACTATGTTCTTCATCTCGTTGTCCCGCTGGAACATGCGGATTGCACCCCTGTAGAATGCCTCTGAGAAAGCAGAAAACACCACGTCCGGTGGATTGTTGCGCAGCATCTCGGTCATGTCCTCGTCGAGGATCTCCTGGTTGACCTGCTCAAAGCGGAGGAAGTCCGCTTTGGTGAACTCGGTTCCGTGCCGTTCATTGAAGGTCCTGATGATCTCTGACAGTGAGCGCTCCTCATCATCAGTGTAGGGCTTGGCACCAAACTCGCTGATAGGACCTAGCTCCTGGCGATCTCCTGGGCTAAGCGACGCATCGTAGGGTCCCTTTGTTTCCTGGACCCGAAAGGCGGCGAGACGGATCATGTCTTCGGTGATTTCGACATGAGCAGGGATCTCCCGACTGGGCAGGAGCCGGACTAACCAGGTGGCATAGGAATAGAGCTTCTCCAGCCAGGTGTCACCGAGACGCACCACCTGAGCCAGAAAGCTGTAGAAGCGCGTGTAGCTTCTGAGAAGCTGACGAAACTCCTCCTGCCGTCCTTCGTCTTCCTCCAGTGTGTAGCGGTCGACAGCCTGCCGGACGAGCCCCTCTAACCGAATGCGGTCCTGTCGACTGAGCGCGCCGCGATAGTAAGTCTCGGCAAAGCGTTCAACTTCACCCCGGTCGATGATGCCAAAGGTTCTGATGCGGTCCTCCAGCTGGTAAACCTGGTTCGGGTTCGAGACCGCTTCCAGTTCCGTTACCTCGAAGTATGGCCTGAAGGCGTCCTGAATGTCTTCGATGGTGTTCTGAAAATCGAGGATGAAGGTCCGCTTGTCGTGGCCGCGATAGACCCGGTTTAACCGTGACAGGGTCTGTACCGCCTGCAGTCCGGCCAGTTTCCGGTCCACGTACATGGCGCAGAGCTTCGGCTGGTCAAAGCCGGTCTGGTACTTCTCAGTGACGATCAACACCTGATAATCTGGTCCATCGAAGCGGCGTGGCAGCTCGGTTTCGGAGAAGCCATTGATGGTCGTCTCGGTCCAGGTCTCGCCGTCCAACTCCAGCTCGCCGGAGAAGGCCACCAGGGCTTTGATGTCCGAGTAGCCGTTTCTCTGGATGTAATCTCGCACGCCAAAGTAGTAACGCAGCGCGTGTTCCCGGCTTTGGGTCACCACCATTGCCTTGGCCTGGCGGTCCAACTCGCCCGCAACGTGGCGGCGAAAGTGCTCGATGATGACCTCCACCTTCTGGCCGATGGCCGTTGGATGGAGGGAGGCAAAGCGGGCCACTTTGCGCTGCCCGCGCCGGCCGCTGAGCTCCGGATCATCCTCAATGGCCTTTTCCAGTTGGTAGTAGGCCTTATAGGTCATGTAACGCTCCAGCACATCTAAAATAAAGCCCTCCTCGATGGCCTGGCGCATGGAGTAGAGGTGGAAGGGATGCGGCAGACTGTTGGGCCCACGAGTGCCGAAACGCTCAAGGGTCACATTGCGCGGCGTTGCCGTAAAGGCGAAGAAACTGATGTTGGGCTGAGGACCCCGCTGGCGCTGGTAGTCGGCGATCAGGTCTTCGATATCGCTACTGCTGGTTGCCTCGCGGGTCAGGGTATCGGTGAGGGCCTGGGCGCTCTTACCCGATTGGCTGCTGTGGGCCTCGTCGATGATCACGGCAAAGGACCGGTTGCCCTGTCCGGAAATCTCCTTCAAGTGGTCGGTGGAGAATTTCTGGATGGTGGTGACGATGATTCGCGCCCCGCTCTGGATGGCCTCCTTGAGCTGCCGCGAAGTGCCGTCAATCTTCTTTACCACCCCCGCTGTCTGCTCAAACTGAGATACAGCCTTCTGCAGCTGGCGGTCGAGGACGATCCGGTCGGTAACAATGATCGCCGTGTTGAAAATGGGTTGGTCGGCCTCGTCATGCAGGTTAATGGCCTGGTGGGCTGTCCAGCCGATGGTGTAGGATTTGCCCGATCCGGCCGAATGCTGGATCAGGTAGTTCTGACCCGGCCCGTGGGTGCGGGCATGCTCCATGAGCCCGCGCACCGCATCGAGCTGCTGGAAACGGGGAAAGATCATCGTCGCCCCACCGTCCCCAGAGGTCTCCAGGTGAATGAAGCGGCCAATGATGTCGAGGAGTACCTCGCGGGAGAAGACCGCCTTCCCCTCGGGCTGGTCGGCGTAGAGATAGGCGACCCGGAATTCGTCGGCTATATCCGGGTTGCCGGCGCCGCCATTGCGTCCCCGATTGAAGGGCAGAAAGCGCGTCGGCCCGTTCATGAGCCGCGTGGTCATGGAAACATTATCCTCATCCAGGGCGAGGTGAACCAGGGCGCCGCGCTTAAAGGTGAGCAGTGGCTCACCGGCGGGAGAGCGCTCCCGGCGGTACTGCCTCTCGGCGTGTTTGAAGGTGGTACCGGTGAGGCGGTTCTTTAGCTCCATGGTGGCCACGGGAATGCCGTTGACGAAGAGCACCATGTCGATGGCGTTCTCGCCCAACGCCTTCTCCGCTTTTACACCACTACCTAAGACTCTATAAAGCTACACAGTGAGAAGCGGATCCCTGGAACCAGCTTGAGCCCGCTTCTCAGCACATCCAGGGTGCCCCGCTGCTTTAGTGCCTTCTCCAGCTGGGTGAAGAACTCGGCTTCCGCAGAGGCGCCGTAGTGGGCTTCGAGGTTGGCCCACTCCTCGGCCTGCGACTCCCGGACAAAACGCAGCACCAGCTCCCGGTCCAGAGCGGCGGCGCGGTCGTAGTCCCCCGGGCCACGTTCCAGATAGCCCTGCTGGGCCACAAGCTGGGCGACCAAGTGATCCTCAAGGACGATTTCGTGATGGGCGTTATCTGCGGAGTACCTTGCGGTCATGCGCTTACTTCCTCCTTGATGTCGTCCAGCCTAGCGAAAGGTATGTCCTTCGCCATCTTCTCGCACCAAATAAGGTAAATAGACTTAACTTAACAGCGCCTTAAGTTAAGGAAACGCCTTTTTCTTTAACTTAGATGGCCGTCTCGCCCACGCATTGGGTCAACTCAGTCTATGTTATGGCAAAAGCCAACGCTGACACCGGTACTTTCAGCTTTGCAGCAATAGGAGTGTAGATGTCTACGTCTTCGGCTGTTGTTGCAATTGAGGCGATTAGACTATAGCGACTCCGACGGTTCCAGCGTCCCAGATAAGACCTTTCCTTCCACCAGCCAATCACTGGGTACACTGTGATCGCATCCGAGGAGGCAAGCTCGGCAGCTGTGCCTTTCCATATGTCCGAGTGAATTGACCCCTTGTTTCTCGCATTGGCACCAATAACCCAATGATCTGCAGCGCTTGACGTTCCCGGAGCCCCTTTCTCCTCTGTGCGAACAGCCTTGTTTATCCGGCGGACAAACTCGTCCTTACTCTCGTCGGGCGCCTTAACATCGAATCGTAGGCCGAAGGAGGCATATCGATAGCGATCCTTCCAGCCAATCGCTCCTGGCCCTGGCTCCGGGAAATAGGACAGTGTGACGCGCATCTGCACGTCAACATCATCTGGCAAAGACAAGAGCACTTCCTTAGGCCAAGGGAGGTGGTGGACATGCATGTCGCGGGTCCGAAAGCCATTGCCACTCTTTCTCCTATCATATGGTTGGATCTCCTTTTGAGCTATTAGAGTAACGGCATCAGACGCGCTATACAGTGCTCGAGATAAGTCCGGCACACCGTAGCCGCAAACCCGGAGGAGCTTTCCGTACGCAGTCTTGGATTCTCCCTCCAAGAACTGCTCTTTCAACTGATCTGACCATGTGGCTGAATGAACCATCAATGCTCGTACTGTCTCCGGCCAGACATCCGGATAGGCACATTGAATCTGAGCCGCGAGCCATGACGCCTGTGCTGTGGCGGCGCTGGTCATGCTGTGCGGCGCGAAATGTCGAATAGGAGGACTGTGAGATGTAGAAAGGACGGACAGGTCGTCGCATTGATCTACTGCACCTTTCCCATCGTGGGCTAGGTTGCCACCTTCCATAACGATCTCAGGCTTAAGCGGCCAGTCCCTATGCCAGGTGTGCGAGGTAGTAGTGAAGGGCGAGAGTTGTCCGCGACCAGCGATCGGTGAGTAGTCTTTGAGACTAGGATCTGTTATTTTGTCAAGCTCAGTGTAGGCACCGACTGTGAGCACGTTCCAGGCCTGCGCGGGATCGTGCACAGAATCTGTTAATTGAGCGTCAGGGTAATTGACAGCCTTTCCTTGGTCAATGTTCCCCGCGCTAACTACGAATAGGCGGTGGATTTCATCTGTTGCACCGGAGGCTAGCTGGTCCAGGCTGCCAGACCATGAACTGGGTCGACCTTTGTCTCTAGTGTCTCTCGATGTGACCGCCAAGCACAGCGTGCGCTTTCTCCCCGGAGCCCCTGTATCTCAGCCCGGCTCACACCTTGGGCTGTAACATGTCCCCACAGCTCTCTGGGATTCTCTTGCGGTGGAGGGGGTAGGATCTTCACCGACTCCAGACAGTGTTTAAGCACGATTGGCTCACTAGCTATCAAGTGTTGCCGCAGGTCTCCGAAAGCGGCTACCCCTGCCATTAACGTACCGTGACCCTCGTGATCGTGGGCTCCCCAATGCTCATCCACAGTTAGGCAATCCGCATCGCTCAAAACAGGCGCGAGGAGTGGATGGCCATTGTTGATTCCGGTGTCCAGAACACACAGCGAGACTCCAGGGCTGTCTTTCACCTTGATCCGCTGCACCAGATCCTCAACCCAATCCACCTGCTCTCTGTTCTCCATATTCAGCCAGAAAGCAGATGTCTCTTTGACTCGGCGGTACTCTGCGATACTATCGGATACTTGGCTTAAACGCTCCAGGTCCTGCCTATTGGCCTTCACAGCCATAACTGTCCGCTCGGGGAACGTGAGAAACCCACTCGCCGACTCTATCCGTTCTCGCTCTAGTACCTCCATAAATGGCCCACGGATAATTTCGGAATCGCTACTCAGCCATACCTCACACCATTCCTTCCGGGTGCCAGGAATCTGGTCGCGGTCATCTTGCCAAAAAGACTCCACGAGCAGTGCCTTCCTCACATCCGCAATGCTGTTTATCAGGTCCGCGTGTCGGGGTTTCCCCTTTTTTGTCTCCTTAGTGGCATAGGCCTCTATTCTCTCAAGGAAGTGGCGCCGATTCTCACTGGCAATGTATACTGTGGCGTAGGTGGTCTCCTTGCCGTCTTCCTCTTCCGTTCGAACGTTGAGGAGGCGAACCTTCTTTGACCGCAAGTCTTCCAGGCTCTTGGTTACGAGTTCAGCTCCTGGGTCGCTAACAAACTCAATGTATGCGCCTTCTCTCCCTGTTTGAACTACCGCACGCTCACCTTCCGCCTGTTTCCATGCTTCCTCGAACCGTCTGGTCAGGTGACTACTGTGGGACTCACGATCGCGCTCAGGTATGTGTCGACTGCTGGGACCCTTACTCGGAGTCGTATACTGATAGGAGTCAGGTGATTGGTTCAGAATGATGTGCTTGTACCGCTGCCCTCGCACAAGATCACGCCTCTCCACCCAAATATGCGTTCTGCCTCTCCTTGATCAGTCGCACAAGACTCTTGATAGTTACGCGGTTCTTATCACTCAGGACTGTTTCCTTAATCGCATCTCTACAGGCTCGATCAATCTCAGCGTGACTAAGACCGGACGCTGCTTCCGCTGCTTTGACCAAAGGAAACCTCTTGTCATGGAAGGTCCCAAGCAGATTAGATATCAAGCGGCGGCGTTCTTCTTGTCCAGGCAAGTTATACTGAAGAACGTCGTCAAAGCGCCTGAACAGTGCTCGATCCAACAAGCGCAGATTGTTTGTGGCTGCTACGATCAGATTGTCGGAAACGTCGTTCTCTATAAACTGCAGGAATGAAGTTAGAACGCGACGCATCTCACCCACATCGTTGTCAAGACTACGTTCTCCACCGATTGCATCAAACTCATCAAAGAGATAAACCCCGGGCACCACGCGCAAGTGGTCAAAAATGAGGCGAAGCTTGGCACTGGTCTCTCCCATAAACTTGGTGACCAGCCTATCCATTTGAACGATGCGAAGAGGCTGCCCGAGCTCATGGGCTAGTACCCGGGCAGTCAGCGTCTTTCCTGTGCCAGGTGCCCCGGACAGAAGGATCTTACGTCGATGACTGAGACCATGGCGCTTGAGCTTATTCCTTTGGCGAAACTCAACAATGATTCGCTCGACTCTGGCATGCAGTTCCTTGTCCAGTATCAAGGCCGTTGAGGGTACATCGGGCTTCTCAGAAAGAACCAAGCCGCTCAGTTCGTTCGGAAATTGAACGACGACTGATGCCCCCGCGTTTGCCTTCGCGTCGTCAACCAGCTCGCGAATCTCCTGCGCTAATGCAGTATGGCCCCGTCGTGCTTCATGAGCAGCCACTTGCAGAACAAGAGTAGTGAACTCCTCACGACTATCGCCGTAGTGTGAACGGATGAGTGCCTTGATCTGTTTGCCAGTCGCCATAGCAACCAGGCCCCTTTCAACCTATACATACCCTCAGTATATCAGTTGAGACAGCCGGTACAAGGTGCCCCCCTCAAAAGCAGTAATGCTCAGAGCCAGACCTGTTACGGCTCTCACGCAAATGCTTCGTTGAGTAACCGGTTTCTGTAATCGAGATCGGTTGCAGCTTCGTACACCACGGGCTGATGAAATCTGTGGACTGGCGAGCTCTGGGCTCGCTGTATTTCGGATCGTGCTGCGTCAAGCCAACACTCTCTCACTTCTTGCGACTCTAGAATTCTCTGCGCACTGTCAAAGCCGATAAAGTGCGGGGTCTCCGCGGGATCCTCACCGTAGAGGGGGTCAAACCGCCCGATTCTGGAGATCGATGCCTCAAGTTCAGGCGTTGGTTCAAATGCTGGGCTCAGGATTACTGAGATAGATAGCGAGCCCCCTTGCCTTTTCGGCGCCAGTACATAACGATTATTTACCGAAACAGGTAAGAACCATTTTGCTCCGCGGGGAATCGAGGTGACTAGCCTCGGGTCGCCGTTTGGCAGGCCCAAGGCATTGATCAGAACGCGCATCAACTCAAAGTAGTCATTCATCCATCGGGCATCTGGTGCGATCTTCACCTGCTCAACCAGGCGGTCGTAACCTGCCTCTTTATCCATGTCAGTTATTAACTCAATCTCGGTCTGATAGGTAAGAAGAACATCCGAGGACAGTCTTGGTGCAGGCCAGACGTTTACAGCCAGATCCGAAAGCCTGTCAGCCCGACTCCGGATGGCTTTTTCATCCCACACTTCGAGTGAGCTGAGACCCTCGTTGAGCCTTAGCGGACTCTGCTTAAACCCTCCGGGCATGTCACGCTTCTCAGCGAAAGGGCGGTCACCGTACTCAGAGTTGTAGCCGGTAAGCGTGAGGTTACCAAGGGTGTGGAGCCATGTCTCCTGGATCCGCTGCCACTCTGGGCCGAGGTCTTCCTGCCATTCCTCAGAGAGATTGTCGTTCTGCGGCATGATGTGCTCGATGGTGTACTCAGTGACCGGAACCAGTTCTTTGCGCCCGTAATTCTCAAGCCGTCGAAGCCAGTAGCCACGTCGTGGAAAGCTGTAGAGATCACGCACCTTGAACTCACGCTTGAACTCGTCATCACTGGGGAAGCGGCGATAGGAGCGAAGCTGAAGCAGATGGGCCTGGATGCTCTCAAGATAGCGGTCTTTCTTGAGTGCCCCTCCGAACTCGGCGAAGGTCTTGTTGAGGGAGTTAGTTGGGATAGCGCAAACGGCACGGCGAAAGACATACGCCTCCACAAGCCTTATGGCCTTGAGGAATTCATCCTTGGTCAGGAGGTTGGCCGCGTAATCCTGATAGAGCTCGAGCAGCAGTGGGTAGGCCACATCCACCCTAAACTCACGGAGATCATGAAAGGCAATGCCCAACTCCTTGTCTGGTTCTTGGTCGAAGGCCATTGCACAGTAGTAGCCCGCATAGGTATGGATTTCTGCTACCAGGGTATCTATCCCAGAGGCATCTACATCAGGGGTTCGGGCGTAGGTCTTGAACGCCTCATAGACTTCACCGATCTTCGGGATGGTACCGGTCTTGAGGGTGAGGAAGTGGCGCATGAAGCCATCGAACTGTACGCTATAGGCTTCCTGACCGAAGGCCAGCTCCATTTGCCGCCAGTGGTCCTCATAAAGCTGCTTCTGATGCTCAGGTTCAAGGCTCATCAAAATGAAGTTGCGGATGAGGTCGGCTTGGCTTAAGGCGCGACCTGTTGAATTCATGCTCTCAAAGATGAGTTGTGGGTTATCCTGGTCGCGATTTAGCGCGATATCAACAATTACCTGCTTGGAGAGGCCCTTACAAAGAGCAGTGAGATCATCCTTGCCGAGGGCCTTAATCTGACCCTCAAAGAACTCGAAGTTTTCCTTTAGCCGGAGTGAGTGGGCTCTTGGCCACGGCTTCTGCTGCACCAAAGCAAGCAGGCTGTCCTTGTCTGTCCGGGTGAGTAACAGCTTGAAATTACGCTCACCGTCCTCCAAGGGATTGAGCAAATAGTAGCTCCGTATCTTTTTGGTTGAGAAACCATCGACAGGCTCGGAAGCGCCAAGACGGCGAGCCAGTGCCTCAAGTATTAACATTACAGTTGTTAGGCGCTGCTGGCCGTCGATTACAAGCAGCGGCGGTTGCCTCATCACCTGGTAGAGGCCCTTCTCGATGTAGACAATTGAGCCGAGGAAGTGTGCTGAGATGTCATCATTTGTCCCTGTGCGCAGAATATCATCCCAAAGCTGCCGGCATTCTCGTCTTGTCCAGCTATAGGTACGCTGGTAAATCGGAATGATGAACTGCGGCGATCTCTTGAGAAAGTCCAGCAGTCTGGCTTCAGTTGCCTTCACAGTCCATTCCCCCCACTCCTGCAGTGGATGCTATTAACGGTCAATTCGATGTTACACGCTCAGCTCTTCTCCCATGGTGTCCAGGTGCCGATCGGTATCACCCCGCCCGCCCCAGGCCTCCACACCGATTTGGCCGGTAACAGCAGCGGTGATGATGGCGGAGCGGAACTCCTTAAGTATCTCGATGGACTTGTTGGTCTTATCCTGTATTGCATCAATACGGGTGATTTCTCGGCCGAGAAAACCGGCGATGGCCAGCTGTTCAGGCAGAGGAGGCACTGGGATACGGATGTTACCAATGACTTCGACCGAAAGCCCAGGCTGGGCAGCAGACATCGAATGCTGGTTTAAGTTCATCGCTCGCAATAGCTCCCCGAGCCAGATCGTCACTACTGGCCTTACCGGAGAAACAACTACGGCGTGTTCAGATGCGAAGAACCTGCCTTGCGTGTAGTTGACGTTTCCGCAGAGAGCGCCTTGCCTCCCAATCAGCACATAAGACCCTTCATGCGTATACGAGGAAGTGTAACCCCGCAGCCCATTTCCGCCGAAAACCGGATACTCACCACACTCTTCGATGGAATCCGCAGTGATCGAATTGCCGCTCTTGAGCCCTGCCAGGTGCTTCAGGGCGAAAACCCGCCAGTGTTCTGGCACTTCACCCAACCACTCGACACCTGAATCCCTCATCGACACATCGGGACTCAGACCCCTGGTGACAGCGGCGGTAATGGTCGCGGAACGCTTCTCCTCCAACAACCCCACCAGCCTCTGCTTCTTCTCGATCAACTGATCGATGCGGGCGGTCTCCCGGTCGAGAAAATCGGCGATGCGCTTTTGGGTGAGGAGGTCAACCTTAGGAAATGGAGTCTCTTTGACTTTCTCACCTGTAAAATGCGCTAGAGTGGCCTTTGAGGAAATCAGATCGAAGTAACCGGCTGATTTGAGATGATTAAACCAGTATAGTGCAAAGCGGTTGCTGTTTCCGGGGAGAGGCCGCACCCGATGGATGGAGTTTTGAAAACCAACGTTAGGCATCGCAGAATCCAAAATAGCACCACGGCCGACATCGCCGCCCTCGAGAATAAGGAGATCGCCCGGTTTCACATCATACTTGATAATCTCGGAAGGGGAAAACCACATAGTCTTAAGGTCGTCTGTATCTATCCTGCCCTCCAGTACGTTAGCCGCCCTGAGATAGGGGTGTACCCGATCAACAAGGGTTTTAGCCTTAGGCTGAAGCATTTTTCCCAACACGGTTTCGTAATGGTATTTGAAGCGCGAGGGCTCGTACCACCCTGTGAACCTCACCCCATCACCTCCCTCATCAACTCTGCGATCTCTGCTTCAAGCTGCTTCAGTTCGGCGTCGATCTCCTCCAAAGGGCGGAGTGGCACGTACTCGTAGAAGTAGCGGTTAAAGTTGATCTCGTAGCCCACGCGACCGACCTCGCCGTCGCGGGCGTCACGGTGGCCTTCATCCACCCAGGCATCGGAAACGAAGGGCTCAACTTCGCGGGCGAAGTAATCCCGCCAGTCCTCCTTGAGCGGTACCAGTTCGTGGTCACGTAGATCGGTATCGGGTTCGGGGTTACCCCTCTTGTCGTTGCAGATATCAGCTTCTTCATCACGCTCTGAGAGGGCGGAGAGAATAGCCTTCTTAACCGGTGCCTTGAGCGTCAGTCCTGCCGCCTTCAGGGCCTCGTCCAGGGCTTTTTCGAAGGCGTCACGGTTAGTGAAAAACGTGTCCGGCAGATTTGTCGTGAGGGCGGCGAGAAGGGCCACCTGCTCGCCAGCATCAAGCTTCTGGAAGACCTTCTCGGCTTTCAGGGCTTCGAGCCGGGCTTTGCTGACCTGGAAGTTTAGGCGCAAGGGGCGTTCCACCCGGATCTCGCGGTAGCCAAAGTCGGTCACATCAAAGACCTTCGAGTACTCGCTCCAGTCTTCAGAGCCTTCACCGTTTAGCATCTGCTGGTAGATGCGCACGATCTCTTCGCGAGCCTCTTTGGGAATTTCTCGCCGTTTGGAGCCAAGGGACTTGCGCAAAGGCTGCCAGAAGCGCTCGCCAGAGGCGTCTATGAGCTGTACCTTGCCCTGCCGCGCCTTTGACTTGCGGTTGGTCAGGAGCCACACATAGGTTTGAATACCGGTGTTGTAAAAGAGGTCGGTGGGCAGGGCGACGACGGCCTCGACCCAGTCGTTCTCAAGCATCCAGCGGCGAATCTCACTCTCTCCGGAGCCTGCCCCGCCGGTGAAGAGCGGGGAACCATTCATTACGATACCGATACGCGAGCCGGCTTCGTCGTCGCGCATCTTTGAAATCATATGTTGCAGAAACAGTAGCTGGCCGTCGGAGACGCGAGGTGTGCCGGCCCCGAAACGACCATCAAAACCCAGGGTGTCAGCTTCTTCCTTGATCGGTCCCTGGTACTTCTTCCAGTTGACCCCGTAGGGGGGATTGGAGAGCATGTAGTGAAAGCCCTTGCCCTGGTGGGCGTCTTCCGTCAGGGAATTGCCGTAGGCAATGCGTTCAGGGTTATGGCCGGATACCAGCATGTCCGACTTGCAGATTCCAAAGGATTCGGCATTGACCTCCTGCCCAAAGAGCTCCACACGGATGGACGGGTTAAAGCCCTTCAGTGTCTTTTCGGCCAAGGCCAGCATGCCGCCGGTCCCGCAGGCCGGGTCGTAGACCTGACGGATGATGCCCCTACCACTCAGTTTCATGTCGTCGCTGGCAATAAGGAGATCAACGATCAGTTGGATTACCTCGCGGGGGGTGAAGTGCTCCCCTGCGGTCTCGTTGGAGATCTCCGAGAAGCGGCGGATCAGTTCCTCGAAGAGGTAGCCCATCTCGATATTCGATACCCGCTCCGGGTGTAGGTCAATCTGGCAAAAGCGGTCGAACACTTGCCAGAGAAGGCCTCGATCCTCAAGGCGTTTGAGTTGGTCGATAAACAGGAACTTGTCCAGGAAGATGTCACGGATGTTGGGCGAGAACAGGCGGATGTACTCAATCAGGTTGTCATGCAACTGACCCGGATCCTGACCGCGCAGGCTTTCGAAGGTGAAACGACTGGTATTGTAGACGCGAATGTTGTCCCCGGCCGCCTCAAAGAGGATCATGTCACGGGTCTCCTCGTCTACCCCCTCGAGGAGTCCTTCCTTTGCCTTCAGGACTTCAGCCTTGGTCTCTTCCAGGATGCAGTCCAGACGCCTGAGTACAACAAAAGGCAGTACCACCTTGCCATACTCCGACTGCTTGAAGTCACCGCGCAGGATCTCCGCGATGGACCAGACAAAAGAACCGAGGTTGCTGATCTCTTCTCGTGCCATGTTTCCTCCTTGAACGATCCTTCTTTTCTCACCTGTACCCCCGGGGGCCAGCCTTCGCCTGTAATCTTTGCCATATACACGGAATTCACCTGCCTTCACCGCAGGCTTCAACAACGTCATCAGGAATGGCGAGGATTAGGATATGGCAGCTGAGGGCCCATCCCTCAATTCAGCAATCTGGCGGCTACCCTTGCAATAGACGAATCCGCCTCAATGTTGAGCGGTAGTGCCATCACTTCAAACCGTTCGGCAGACAGGAGCCTCTCCAGATTAGTCAGGTTCTCTGCTATCAGTATGTCGCTATCTAGTAGCTTCTTGTGGACCGGGAAGGGGTAGCGATCCGGTGAGGGTGAGTCCAGGCCCACCATCTTTACACCCCTTCTAATGAGAAAGTCGGCTAGCTCTGGTTCAAGCACAGGATAGGACGTGAAGTATTCCTCTTTGCCGAATAGGCGGGAATGGCCGGTGCAGAACAAGACAATGATGCCTTCCTGGATTCTGGCGTGATACTCCTTCTCCATGGTGATGAACTCTCTGCCTCGTACATCGATAGCACACCCTTCGCCCACAAACCTATCAAGGGGATAATCCGAGATGTATCGAGATCCCCTGGTCAGGTGCATAGGGGTATCGATGTGGGTCCCAGAGTGCATGCCGATCTCCAGGTAGTAGTTGTTATAGCCGTCCTCATCTAGGTGCTTGCATGGGACTAACCGCGTCTCCCTATCACCGGGATAGGCAGGCATGTTGTCTGTCAGTATGTGGGTCAAATCAATTAACTTTGCCACACCACTCATCCTCCCTTTTCTCAGCCCATGCTTAGCATATCATCAATCATGTAAAACCTGACTCAAGAGGTGCCGCTCACTCAAGTCCTTCCTACTTATAAACCTTCCCTCTACCTTTTGACCTTCCTGCTGCTACGCTCCCTTTCTGTCCGGTCGAGTCGAAGCTTGTCAACGGTGGGGGGTGGGCTCTTTCGGTTTCCGAAGCCCATGTAGATATAAACATATCTAAATCCATTGATATCGATCAGAACCCCAGTGTAATGGCAGCCCCAGCGGATAAACCACTGCTAACGGTTGTATTCAAGCGCATTTAGATACGTACATATGTAGATGCCTTGTGGGGGTGAGAAGAGGGGGGACCCGGGCTGTCGACAGATTTCGCGGTTGAGTTCCCGTCACTGTGGCCTTTCAAGCACAGCGCAAATGCCTCTTATCAGTATGAGTAAATAGTTTGTGGGGTCTTTGGGGGTGAAAAGGAAGGCGAGAAGCCACGTATCCCGAAGTGTTAAGCGACACCTAAACACAAGGGAGGGCTCCTCGCAATGAATCAACTTCGTCAGACG
>Ga0209643_1001291_pt1 | contig 25042 bp, 27 predicted proteins | sample AutmiccBRH37_all_FD_187383 | JGI IMG/M metagenome (GOLD analysis project Ga0209643, IMG submission 187383) | Deep subsurface microbial communities from Mt. Terri, Switzerland - Autotrophic microbial communities BRH/37_all (SPAdes) (version 2) | ecosystem: Environmental > Aquatic > Deep... | reverse complement strand
GCTTTTCTGATTTATAAAATGTACGGAGGAATTTTGGGAAAAGGCGTTGGAATTATCTCATTTGTCGAAGAAATAGGTATTTTCGGAACTGATTTTTTGCCCACATTTACCTTAACGTGGATTTACAAATACCTTACAAAAAAAGAAAAGTAGCTTAGGCTTCTTTAAAAAATCTTTTAAAACCCATTCTTGAAAGCGTTTTTTTAGAAAATGCTGAAAAGAATTTAAATTGTCCGAAAAGAAACCCAACCAATGGCAAAGTGAATTGATAAATCAAAAAGATCAACACAATTCTAACCGGCCAAAATAACCAAGGATTTGTGGTTTCTCTATCTAAACCTATTAAGTGAGTTAGTGGTTTTGCAACCCAGGCGGCAAATGAACCATTCACGGAAAAAACGATAATGATTAAGAGAACTTGAAAGTTTGACGTTAATCCCCAGCGTTGTTTTAATTTTTCCATTTATTTTATTTTCGGGGCAAAAATACATTTATATTTTTAAATAAATCTTCCTTAATTTTTTTAAAATTTGGATTATTTTAATCATTAATTTTTTTAAAATTTGGATTATTTTAATCATTTATTTAGCGAACCTGAAAGTGTGGTGCCGTTTTTTTTTGAATTTTTCACAAAATATAATGACAGAATTCTCGTTTTGATAATAATTTTAAACAGAAATATGTTCAACAGGATAATTTAAAAACTCAAAAATTATGAAGAAAATACTTTTTATGTCGGCTTTCTTAATAGCTACAATTTTTACTGTTAATGCCCAAGACATTGCCAGAAATGCACTGGGTGTGCGTTTGGGTGACAACGATGGTTTTGGGGGTGAAATATCTTATCAGCGTGAATTGGGTGAAATGACCCGATTGGAACTGGATTTGGGTTTTAGAAGCAATAAGTATTCAGACGCTTTTAAATTAACCGGAATCCACCAATGGGTTTGGAATATCGATGGCGGATTTAATTGGTATGCCGGTTTTGGCGCTGGAATTGGATCTTGGAGTCACGACAATAATTATATTGGAAATGATGATGAAGGCATATTTATAAATGCCGACGGAAATATAGGCATTGAATATGATTTTGACATTCCTTTGCTTATTTCATTGGATTTTAGACCCGAAATAGGTTTAATTGGAAATTATGGAAAAGACACTGATTTAGATATCGCACTTTCTTTGCGTTACCAATTTTAATCGATTAAATAGTCATAAAAAATGCGCCAGATGGCGCATTTTTTATTTATTGTCTTCAAATTTTTTTATCTTACCAAAAATTTTAAAACTTTTTGAATGAAAAAATTAGCATTGCACTGGCAAATATTGCTGGGAATGGTTTTGGGTGTTTTGGTAGGACTCATAATGACACAATTTGATGGAGGCAGTGAAATTGTCAGGGATTGGATAAAACCTTTTGGGACTATTTTTATCAATTCACTAAAACTTATTGCAGTGCCGTTAATTTTGGCTTCGCTTATAAAAGGAGTTTCCGATTTAAAGGATATTTCAAAATTGTCTAAAATGGGCGGAAGAACCATAGGCATTTATTTAATAACGACTGTAATTGCTGTTTCAATAGGATTGTTTTTGGTGAACATTATCAAACCTGGAAATTCAATTTCTGAGCAAACGCGACAGGAATTGGTTCAAAATTATAGTGGTGATACCGATAAATATAAAGAAGAAGCATTTAAACAAAAAGAAAGCGGACCATTGCAGGCATTGGTGGACATAGTTCCTGAAAATATTTTTGGGGCTGCAGGAGAAAACAAAAATATGCTTCAGGTTATCTTTTTTGCCATTTTTTTTGGGATAGGATTAATTTTAATTCCTGAAAAAAAATCAAAACCCGTAAAAAAATTCTTTGATGGATTTAATGAAGTCATTTTAAAAATGATCGATTTAATTATGCTCGCCGCGCCTTTTGGTGTTTTTGCGCTTTTGGCGGCTTTGGTGGTTGAATCGCCAAGCATAGATTTATTTAAGGCGCTTATTTGGTACGCTTTTACCGTTATTTTAGGTTTGGCATTAATGATTGCTTTTTACAATGTTATGGTATTATTGATTGCCAAAAAAAGTCCCTCGTACTTTTTTAAGGGAATTTCACCAGCGCAATTACTGGCATTTTCAACCAGCAGCAGTGCGGCAACGTTGCCGGTAACAATGGAAAGAGTTACAGAACATTTGGGCGTTGATGAAGAAGTGAGCAGCTTTGTGTTGCCAATTGGTGCCACCATTAATATGGACGGTACAAGTCTGTATCAGGCTGTGGCAGCTGTTTTTATCGCACAGGCTTTTGGAATGGACTTGTCTTTGGGTGTGCAATTGGGAATCATTGTTACCGCAACCTTGGCAAGTATCGGATCGGCGGCAGTGCCGGGCGCTGGAATGGTGATGTTGGTGATTGTTTTGGCGCAAGCCGGAATTCCGGAAGCTGGTTTGGCCTTAATTTTTGCTATTGACAGGCCGTTGGATATGTGCAGAACAACGGTTAACGTAACCGGAGACGCAACAGTCTCTATGATTGTTGCCAAATCACTGGATAAACTTCACGAACCTAAAGTAAAAGATTGGGACGATCATTATAAGGATTGACCTTATTTTCTGCTATTTTTTGCCTAAAATTTTATTAATGGATTGATGCGATTTAAACTGCATTTAAATTTTATTTTGTAATCCTGAATTCACTATATTTCGGGGATTTTTAAAATGGTAAAATGAAAAAAATAGCTTTGCACTGGCAAATATTGCTGGGTATGGTTTTGGGTGTTTTGGTCGGACTTATTATGACACAATTTGAGGGTGGCGGTCAATTGGTCAGGGATTGGATAAAACCTTTGGGCACCATTTTTATCAATTCATTAAAACTCATTGCAGTGCCGTTAATTTTGGCATCGCTGATAAAGGGTGTTTCCGATTTAAAGGATATTTCAAAACTTTCCAAAATGGGCGGGCGAACCATCGGAATTTATATAATTACCACCGTTATTGCAGTGTGTATTGGGTTATTGTTGGTTAACATTATTAAACCCGGAGCTTCTATTTCTGAAAATACCCGACAAGAATTGGTTCAAAACTATAGTGAAGATGCCAATAAATATAAAGAAGAAGCATCAAAACAAAAGGAAAGCGGGCCGCTTCAGGCATTGGTGGAAATTGTTCCGGATAATATTTTTGGCGCGGCTTCAGAAAACAAAAATATGCTTCAGGTGATATTTTTTGCCATCTTTTTTGGAGTTGGTTTAATTTTAATTCCTGAGAAAAAATCAAAACCGGTAAAAAAATTCTTTGATGGGTTTAATGAAGTCATTTTAAAAATGATTGATTTAATTATGCTCGCCGCTCCTTATGGCGTTTTCGCCCTGTTGGCTGCTTTGGTGGTTGAATCGCCAAGCCTGGATTTGTTTAAAGCCCTTATTTGGTATGCGTTTACTGTAGTTTTAGGTTTGTCGCTCATATTGGCTTTTTACACTGCGTTGGTATGGATAATCACAAAAAAAACGCCATCCTACTTTTTTAAAGGAATTTCTCCTGCGCAATTATTGGCATTTTCAACCAGCAGCAGTGCCGCAACGTTGCCGGTAACCATGGAAAGAGTTACAGAGCATTTGGGTGTTGATGAAGAAGTGAGCAGTTTTGTGTTGCCAATTGGCGCTACCATAAATATGGATGGCACAAGTCTGTACCAAGCTGTAGCAGCGGTTTTTATCGCCCAGGCTTTTGGAATGGAATTGTCTTTATCAGTACAATTGGGAATTATTGTTACCGCAACCTTGGCAAGTATTGGATCTGCTGCCGTGCCGGGAGCTGGAATGGTGATGTTGGTGATTGTTTTGGCGCAAGCCGGAATTCCCGAAGCAGGTTTGGCACTAATTTTTGCCATTGACCGGCCTTTGGATATGTGCCGAACAACCATAAATGTTACGGGAGATGCTGTGGTTTCAATGATTGTAGCAAAATCATTGGGGAAACTTGACAATCCTAAGGTAAAAGAATGGGATGACCATTATCCGAAAGCCTAATGATGCGCATTTAATCCAAAAATCTATTTTTTAATTTTGCGGAAGGAATTATACAATTTTCCCTTTTGCCAAACCATCTATAACGGTTTTTTGCAATTAAATCATAAATCCAGTCTCTAAAATTTTTCGGCAATATTAAAAATGCATAAAACAATTTAAATCCGCCATCTAATCGTTTGGCGATTTTGAGCGCTGCTGTTGATTTATCGTATAATTTTTGTCCCTCAACCAAAATTACTGTTTCTGAATCGAAATTTTTCAAATTGAAATGTAACAATATTTCTTTTGCGGCGTCTGATTGAAATGAAGCAAATAAAAATTGTGCTTTTTTGTCGTGTTTGATCACAAAATTTACTGATGCATTGCAAAGGTTACAAACACCGTCAAAAAGAATAATTGATTTGTTTTCAAGATTGTCCATAAAGCAAAATTATTGATTTAAAATGAAAGTATCTTTTAACTTAATATTAATAATCACGCCCAAAAACAATTTTTAAATTTGTTAAAACACTGACCAAATGATTAAAATTGAAAAACTTCATAAATCTTATCCAATAGGAAAAGGTTCCCTCCATGTATTAAAAGGTTTGGATTTACATATTAAAGAAGGTGAATTTGTATCGATAATGGGCTCTTCCGGTTCCGGAAAATCGACATTGTTAAATATAGTTGGTTTATTGGACAACCACGATACTGGAAATTATTATTTAAACGGACAATTAATTGAAAATTTAGATGAGAAAAAAGCGGCAATTCTCAGAAATAAGTTTTTGGGTTTCGTATTTCAATCGTTTAATCTGATCAATTATAAAAGTGCCTTGGAAAATGTTGCCTTGCCCTTGTATTATCAAGGAATTGGCAGAAAAGAAAGAAATAAAATCGCTTTACAATATTTAGACAAAGTAGGCATAAAAGACAGGGCAGAACATTTGCCGAGTGAACTATCAGGAGGTGAAAAACAACGTGTTGCCATCGCACGCGCTTTGGTTACAAATCCGAAAGTAGTGTTGGCCGATGAGCCAACCGGTGCTTTGGATTCTGCAACCACACATTCTGTAATGGAATTGCTGAAAGAAATCAATCGAGAAGGAATGACTGTTTTTGTAATTACGCACGAAGAGGATGTTGCAGCAGAAACAGACAGAATTGTACGATTAAAAGATGGTATCATAATAAGTGATGAAAAAGTTCAAAAAAAAAGCAACCGAAAAAGCTATGTTTGATTTAGACCGTTGGCAGGAAATTTTTCAGACAATCAGTAAAAACAAATTAAGAACGCTTCTTTCTGGTTTTACTATTGCATTTGCCATTTTATTGTTTACGCTGCTATTTGGCATAGGAAATGGTTTGAAACACACTTTTGAAAAACAATTTGCAGGAGATTCCCAAAATTCAATCTATATAAGATCGGGAAATACCACAAAACCTTATAAAGGTTTGCAAAGCGGAAGACAAATCCAATTCAGAAATGACGATTCTAAATTTATCAATGAAAAGTTTGAAGATGATATTCAGTTTTTTAGTCCGAATATAGAACGATTTGCCCAGGCATCCTACAAAGGAGAACAAAATCAATACACCGTAAGAGGCGTTTATCCTGATTATCTTCCGCTGGAATCGGCTGTGATTGAAAAAGGAAGATTTTTAAGTGTGTTGGACATCAAAAACAAAGTAAAAGCGATTGCGATAGGAAGATTGGTTGAAAAAGATTTATTCGGAAATTTGTCGGCATTGGGAAAAAATATTGTGCTTGATGGACTTTCTTATAAAGTGGTTGGTGTTTTTAGCGATCCGGGAGGCGATAATGATGAACGATTTATATATGCGCCTTTTACAACCTTGCAGGGAATTTATATGCCCAATGATGAATTGGATAGGTTTGGCTTAACCTTCAATCCGAAATTAAGTAATGATGAAGCCATTGCATTTTCAAATTTATTGACACAAGTCCTTAAAGAAAAACACAAAGTTGACCCTCGAGACCAATCGGCCATACGCGTTCAGAATTATGCAGAAGGCGCCAAAAACGTGCAACAATTTATGGGCGTTTTAAATATCATCATCCTTTTCATTGGAATAGGAACTTTGATTGCCGGGGTTATCGGTATCAGTAATATTATGGTGTACATCGTAAAAGAACGGACCAAAGAATTGGGCATCAGAAAAGCATTGGGCGCAACCCCAAATTCTATTATTGGGATGATTATGATGGAATCCATTTTTATTACTGCTTTGGCGGGTTACACAGGTTTATTAATCGGTGTATTTGCTTTAAAGGGATTGGGAGACAGTTTGGAAAAGTACTTCATTTTGAATCCGAGTGTAGAAACTTATGTGGTTGTAGGCGCAACAATTGTGCTAATTGTTGCAGGAACCATTGCAGGATATATTCCAGCAAAAAGAGCGGCAAGCATCAAACCAATAGTAGCATTAAACGACGAGTAATATGATAAAATTTTTATTTGACACAGATACTTGGCAGGAAATATACAGCAGTATTCGCAAAAATAAAACACGTACCGCAATTACCATTATTGGCGTTATGTGGGGTATTTTTTTATTGGTTGTTTTATTGGGCGCCGCAAAAGGCGTCGAAAATAATTTTAATAGGTTATTTGGCGATTTTGCGACAAACAGTGTATTTGTCTGGGCCCAACAAACGAGCAAACCTTTTAAAGGTTTTCAAGAAGGGAAATCACTGACCCTAAAAATGTCAGATTTGGAGAGTATCAAAAAAGAAATTCCGGGGTTGGAATTCGTGGTGCCGCGGCTTCAAGATCAAGCCTTGGCCGTCAATGATTTTAAATCGGGAAGATTCGGCGTTTTTGGTGATTATCCGGAGCTTGATGAAGTTCAGAAAATGGATATGGTTTATGGAAGGTTTATCAACCACAACGATATTATAGAGAAGAAAAAAGTATGTGTGATTGAAGAAGAAATTTACAAGCAGCTTTTCGATAAAGATGTTCAGCCTATAGGAACTTATATTAAAATAAACAACATCAATTATAAGGTCATAGGAATGTATAAAAAGGGACAGATTGGCAGTGGTGGTCCACAAGGAAATATTCACATTCCTTTTACCACATTTCAACAAGTATATAACAGAGGAGAAGATGTTGGTTGGATGATGATTACCGGGAAACCAGGGTTTGACATTACACAAATTGAAGCAGATGTGAAGTTATTGCTTAAAAATTTGCATAAAGTACATCCGGAAGATGATAGGGCATTCGGTAGTTTTAACTTAGGAAAAGAAATCGCAAAAGTGACGGGCTTTTTAACCGGAATGCAGTTTTTAACTTGGTTTGTGGGCATTGCAACACTAATTGCAGGTGTATTTGCAATCGGAAATATTTTGTTGATCACCGTTAAAGAACGCACAAAAGAAATTGGCATCAGACGTGCTTTAGGCGCAAAACCTTGGGAAATAAAACGACAAATAATTTTGGAATCTGTTTTTTTAACCAGTATCGCAGGCTCACTGGGAATCATTTCCGGAGGCATTGTTTTAATGATTATTGATGTCACTTTAGGAAAGGGCGATGAACCAGCTTTAACAAACCCAACGGTTGATATTCCCGTAATTTTAATTGCGGCCGCAACTTTGGTCATATTAGGAACTTTAATCGGGTTGATTCCTGCGCATACTGCTGTAAGCATACGGCCTATTGAAGCATTAAGAGAAGAATAAATTCATTGACAATTAACAATTAAATAAAATAAAATAAACTGAAAATCAATCACTAATGAAAAAAACTATAATTTTTGGAGCCATAGGAGTAGCACTTATCGCTGTTTTGGCTTGGTTTGGGGCAAAAAACAGCAAATCTCCCATTGAGTATGAAACAGAAAAAGCATTTATAACCAATATTGTCAGAAAAACAGTGGCTACAGGAAAAGTAATTCCTTTGGAAGAAGTAGAACTAAAACCAAAAGTTTCGGGAATTATTGATCGTATTTATGTGGAAGAAGGCGCAAAAGTTAAGGTTGGCGACTTAATTGCCACCATTAGGGTGGTGCCAAATGTACAATCCTTAAATAGCGCCCAAGGCAATGTGAGAACGGCTCAATTGCGTTATAACAATACCAAAACTTTATACGAACGAAATAAAGGCCTTTTTGAAAAAGGGGTGATTTCTAAACAAGAATTTGAAGCAACGGAATTAAACTTCAATAGTGCAAAAGCTGAATTAAACAATGCCCAAAATAATTTGGATATTATTAAAAAGGGTTCAGCCGCCGGAATGGGAGAAACAGCGAATACTTATGTGAAAGCTGAAATTTCTGGAACTGTATTGGAAATTCCGGTGCGAATAGGAAATCAGGTGATTGAGAGCAATACTTTTAATGCAGGAACTACCATTGCAACCATTGCTGATATGACAAAAATGATTTTTGAAGGCAGGGTTGATGAAGCTGAAGTGGGGAAAATTAAAAAGGGTACCGTTTTGGAAGTTTCATTGGGTGCCATTGAAAAGAAAAAATATCCGGCAAAATTGAATTTTATCGCGCCAAAAGGAACAGAAGAAAATGGCGCAGTGCAATTTAAAATTAAAGGCGACGTCACTTTGGATGATGAATTTTTTGTGAGAGCGGGCTATAGCGCAAATGCCGATATCGTTTTGGAAAAGAAAGACAGTGTGCTTTCCATAAAAGAAGCCTTGTTGCAATTTGATAAAAAAACCGAAAAACCTTATGTTGAAGTTAAAGTTGGCGATCAAAAATTTGAAAGAAGAGACGTGGATCTTGGTATTTCAGATGGTGTTAACGTAGAAATTTTATCGGGTGTAACTATCAAAGATGACATAAAAATTTGGAATAAAACTTCTGAAAAAGAGGATGAAGAAAAAGAAAATAATTAAAAATCAATTTTACTGCAAATTTAAAAGCGTTTTAATTTATTTTAAAACGCTTTTTTTGTAAATTTATCGGACAAGTTTTATCAACAGTTTTTTTTACGCAATTTCTATGATTTTTATCAATAGAAAATCAAAAGAAAATGACGAATTTTAGCCTAATATAAATTAAAACCGATTCGAAAATGGAAAGTCAGTTAGTATTCTTAAGTGATCTGAACTTCAACCTGGATGTTTGGAAAAGAGAGTTGAAGTTTCAAGAAAGTGAAATGGATTATTTTGAAGAAAAGTTAGAGCATATTGTGATGCGGAATCCGGGCACTGATGTTCTGGTTCAATTAGAAGGTTTTCAAAATAAAATAATCCGTGAACGAGAAGTTATGGGTCATTTAAGGCATAGAATTAGAATGAAAAGGAGAGAATTGGCACATCAAGGTAAAATAGAAAAAAATAATGAGGCGCAATATCACGAAAAACAGGTTTTGTTAAAAGATGAAATGAAAACATTTGTGAATATGCATTACCAGCTTAAAGAAAAAATGATGGATTTTTTCCTGAAATATTTATAGAAATTGAATGAATAAACAAAAAAAATCGGAGTTTTCGCTCCGATTTTTTTTGTTTAAAAGTTAAAAATTAAATTTTATGATTTGAACTCTGTAATTGTTTTTTTAATGATAGAAACGCAATCCAATAGTTGTTCTTCATTCATCACCAAAGGTGGCGCAAAACGAATAATGTTGCCGTGTGTAGGTTTTGCCAACAAGCCATTATCTCGCAGTTTTAAGCAAATATCCCAAGCGGTTGAACTGTCTTCAGTGTCATTGATAACAATGGCGTTTAAAAGGCCTTTACCACGTACCAATTTTATCAGGGTTTGGGTGGCAATAAATTTTTGCATTTCACTTCTGAAAAGTTTCCCCAATTTGTCGGCATTTTCTGCCAAATCTTCATCTTTAATCACTTTAAGCGCGGCAATGGCCACAGCGGCAGCCAAAGGATTTCCGCCAAAAGTTGATCCGTGTTGTCCGGGTTTTATGACATCCATAATGTGATTATTGGCCAAAACTGCCGATACCGGATAAACGCCGCCACTCAATGCTTTTCCTAAAATTAAAATGTCCGGAATTACATTTTCGTGATTTACAGCCAATAATTTTCCGGTTCTTGCGATACCGGTTTGCACTTCATCGGCAATAAATAAGACGCCGTATTTTTCACACAAAGCTTTTGCTTTAGACAAATAACCTTCCGCAGGAACATAAACACCGGCTTCTCCCTGAATGGGTTCCACTAAAAATCCGGCAATATTTTTGCTCGATTTTAAAGCCTCTTCAAGTGCCTCAATATTATTGTAATCAATTTTTATAAATCCTTCTGTAAATGGTCCGAAATTTCTGCGCGCTTCTTCATCATTTGAAAATGAAATGATGGTGGTTGTTCTGCCGTGAAAATTATTCTTGCAAACAATTATTTGTGCCTGATTTTCTGTAATTCCTTTTTTCTCATAAGCATATTTCCTGCATAGTTTAATGGCAGTTTCAACAGCTTCCGCGCCCGTATTCATTGGTAAAACTTTGTCGAAACCAAAAAAATCGGTCACGTATTTTTCATATTTCCCTAGTACATCATTATAAAATGCCCTGGAAGTCAATGTTAAAGTATTTGCTTGCTCATTTAATGCTTTAATTATTTTTGGGTGACAATGCCCTTGATTAACCGCTGAATACGCCGATAAAAAGTCGTAATAACGCTTGCCGTCCACATCCCAAACATACACGCCTTCACCTTTGCTTAAAACTACCGGCAATGGATGGTAATTATGTGCTCCGTAATTATTTTCTAAATCAATAGCCTGTTGTGATGAAATTTTTTCTGAAACCATCTTGTAAAAAATTATATTTTAAAATCCTAAATTCCTCCTTTAGGAGAGAAATCATCCTCATATTTTTGTGCAAATTACAAAATATTTCAAACTAATAAATAGCCTTAATTGTTTATTTTGATTGTAAAATTGCCTTTGGAAAAAGATTGGCAAATTATTGTAAAGTTTATGGTAAAAATTACATACTCATTGAAATTAATTGAATAAATTTGCCTAACTAAAAATAAAATTTTAAAAAATGAAAAAATCAATATTGATATTAGGCTTGGCAGCTTTCTTTTTTGTAAGCTGTGGCGAAACAAAGAAAGAAGAAGTGAAAAAAGAAGTTGAAGCGCCAGTTGAAGCGCCAGCCGAAGGAAAAATTAAAACGTCGGATGATTATCTTGCGTTAGGAAAAGAATTATTCACATCGAAAACTTGTGTAACTTGTCACCAGCCAGATGCAAAAGTAATTGGTCCGTCAATAAAAGACATCAATAAAATTTACACTGAAAAAGGAGGGAACATTGTTGCCTTTTTAAAAGGTGAATCTCCTGCAATTGTTGATACAGACCCAGGCCAAGTTGCCATTATGAAAGCAAATTTAGATGGTTTTGTAAAAAACTTAACCTCAGAAGAACTTGCTGCACTGGCGGTTTATATGAGCAGCGTAAAATAATCAAGTTAAAATTATTATTTGAGAGCATCCCGAATTTCGGGATGCTTTTTTTATGCTAAAAATGGTACATTTGCAAAATGGCAAGAAAAAACAAGCAATTTATTTTTGAAAACATTGAAGTGATCGATGCAGGAGCCCAAGGCAAAACAATTGCAAAGGCACCAGACGGATGTGTTATTTTTTTATCCAATGCGGTTCCGGGTGATATCGTCGATATTAAAACAGGTAAAAAAAGGAAGGCCTATTTTGAAGGCAAAGCCATAAAATTTCATAAATATTCGGAAAAACGCACGCAACCTGTTTGTCAGCATTTTGAATTTTGCGGTGGTTGCAAATGGCAGGATATGGCTTATGAACATCAATTGGCCTATAAAGAGAAGGAAGTCATCAACAACTTAAAACGCATTGGGCATTTGGAATTGCCTGAGCCAACACCCATTTTAGGATGTGAAAAACAGTATTTCTACAGAAATAAAATGGAATTTTCTTTTTCCAATAGCCGATGGTTAACGTTGGAAGAAATAAATTCCACAGAAGAAATTGACAACAGAAATGCCTGCGGTTTTCATATAGCAGGAATGTGGGATAAAATTTTGGAAATTGAAAAATGCCATTTACAGGAAGAACCTTCCAATCAAATCAGAAATTTTGTCAAGGAATTCGGAATAAAAAACGGACTGGAATTTTACAATCCGCGGGAACAATCCGGACTTTTGCGCACCATAATGATTCGCATTTCATCAACAGGAGAAATGATGGTGGTGGTTCAATTTTTGCAGGAAGAAAAAGAAAAAAGGGAAGCATTATTGAATGCACTAATTCAGGAATTTCCGAAGATTACTTCGCTTCAATATGTGATTAACGGTAAAGGAAACGACACTTTATTCGACCAAGATATTATGTTGTTCAGCGGAAGAGCTCATATTTTTGAAGAAATGGAAGGACTTAAATTTAAGATTGGGGCAAAATCATTTTATCAGACAAATTCTGCACAAGCCTACGAATTGTACAAAATCACCCGTGATTTTGCCAATTTAACAGGCAATGAAATTGTATACGATTTTTATACAGGCACAGGAACCATTGCGCAATTTGTGGCAAAAAACGCCAAAAAAGTGATTGGCGTTGAATCGGTTCCCGAAGCCATTGAAGATGCAAAACAAAACGCGAAAATGAACAATATTGACAATGTTGAATTTTTTGCCGGGGATATGAAAGATGTTTTTAACGATCATTTTATAAAAAAGCACGGACAGCCAGACGTGGTAATTACCGATCCGCCACGAGATGGAATGCATAAAAATGTGGTGGAAAAATTATTGGAAATTTCGCCAAAACGCATTGTTTACGTAAGTTGCAATTCGGCAACACAAGCTCGCGACCTGTCGTTAATGAAAGAACAATACAACATTATTAAAACCCAGGCGGTAGATATGTTTCCGCAAACACATCACGTGGAAAATGTTGTACTTTTGGAATTAAAAACAAAACAACTATGAGAAAATATTTAATCTTGCTATTCATCTTGTCTTTGACACTTATAAATTGTGAAAAAGATGATATTTGTATTGAAACCACCACACCAAAATTGATTGTTGTTTTTTATAATAATGAGATTCCCGGCACAAAAAAACCAGTAACTTCTTTAACAGTTTCGGCCGATGGCAAAGGGAATATTTATGAAAATAAATCTTTGGATTCTATTGCAATTCCTTTGGATTTAACACAAAACAGTACACTTTATAAATTTAAATCGGGAGCCATAATTGATTCAATCAATTTCACTTACGACAGAAAAGATGTTTTTGTTTCTCGTTCTTGCGGCTATAAAACCATTTTCGAAAACTTCCAAATAGAAAGCAGAAGCGTACATTGGATAAAAAATGACACCATTAAAAACACAACCATAGACAATGAAACAGCTGTTCATCTTACTATTTTTCATTAGTTTTCTAGTTTCGGCAACAATAACTGCCCAACAAAAAACCGATACCATAAAAACAAAAGAAAGTTATGGCATACGCGTTGGCGTTGACTTGAGCAAGCCTATAATTTCCTTTTTGGATGAAGACACAAAGGGATTGGAATTGGTTGGTGATTTTCGAATTTTAAGAAATTATTATGCGGCCTTTGAGTTGGGATATGAAGACAAAATCACCAAGGAAGATTATATTAATTTTACCACAAAAGGTTCTTATATAAAAGCCGGCGTAAACTACAACGCCTATAAAAACTGGGTAGGAATGACCAATGAAATTTATGTTGGAATGCGCTATGGATTTGGTTTGTTCAACCAAACATTGAACAGTTATACACCAAACGTAAAAGGAACTTATTTTATTCCTGTTGAAATGCAACCAAATACCGAGTTTAAAGATTTATCAGCACATTGGGCCGAATTGGTTTTTGGAATGAAGGCAGAAACGCTTAAAAATTTATATTTGGGTTTTAGTTTTAGTTTCAAAAAAATGATCAGCACCAAAGAACCTGAAAATTTTAAAAATCTCTACGTTCCCGGTTTTAACAGTGTGTTTTTAAACGATACCGGATTTGGGATGAATTACACCTTAAGTTATCTAATTCCTATTGTGAAAAAAGAAAAATAATTTTTTTTTAAAATTTAAACCCCTATTTGATTTATGAAAAATATCCCGAGTGTGGATTTGTCTGATTTTTTGTCGGAAGATGCTGCAAGAAAACAGAAATTTATCAAAGAAATTGGAGAAGCTTATGAAGAAATTGGATTTGTTGCGCTTCGGGGTCATTTTTTGTCGGATAAATTGACCGAAGATTTATACAAAGAAGTAAAAAGCTTTTTTGATTTACCAGATGTGGTTAAACAATATTATGAAATTGAAGGAATTGGCGGACAAAGAGGTTATACTTCCTTCGGAAAAGAAAGCGCAAAAGGCAGAAAACAAGGCGATTTAAAAGAGTTTTGGCATTTCGGACAAGAAGTGCAAGGAAATGAGGCTTTAAAAGCGAAATATCCAAAAAACGTGTTTGTAAAAGAAATTCCAAATTTCAACAGTGTTGGAATGGAAGCTTATAAAATGCTTGAAAAAACAGCCATTTACGTATTGCGGGCTTTGGCCTTGTATATTGGTTTGGATGAAATGTATTTCGATAAATATGTGATAAATGGCAACAGTATTTTGCGCCCAATTTACTATCCGCCAATTATTGGAGAACCAAAAGGCAATGTGAGAGCAGCTGCGCATGGAGATATCAATTTAATCACCTTTTTGATGGGCGCATCTTCATCAGGATTGGAAGTGCAAAATAAACAAGGAAATTGGATTCCCGTAACTTCATTGCCGGAACAATTGGTGGTGAATGTAGGTGATATGCTTGAGCGGTTAACAAACAACAAATTGCGATCAACTTTTCATCGTGTGGTAAATCCACCCCGTGAAGATTGGAATAAACCGAGATATTCCATTCCTTTTTTCACACATCCAATAAGTGAAATGAAATTGAATTGTTTGCCTTAATGCATTGATGAATTGCGTCCAAAAGTGTATGATGACATTACGGCCGGTGAATTTTTAAATGAACGTTTAATTGAATTAGGATTGATAAAATGAGGACAAACAAAGTAGTTTCATTTTTTACATTTGGACTGTTTTTGATAATTACTGGCATTATTTCAAAATTGTTTGATTATTCACAATCGAATTTATTGATGGCCATTGGCCTCGTTTTTGAACTTTTGGCAGCCTTACTATTTGCTTGGAAAAAGGTGAATAATAAATAATGTTTTCCTAAATTAGCCGATATTTTTTTGCGTTTATGATGAGTAAGAAAAAATCAAATAGTTTAGAAGATTTAGGAGGATTTGTTTTTTCGACAAATGACAACTTCGAATTTGAAAAAGAGGAAGCACAAGATTTATTGTCCCCTAAAAAACAGTTTTTGGAAGCCAAATTTTCCAATAAAGGAAGAGGAGGAAAAACCGTTACCGTTATTACGGGTTTTGTGGGTGCTGAAGAAGATTTAAAAAATCTGGGAAAATTGCTAAAAACGAAATGCGGTGTTGGCGGAAGCGTTAAAGACAATGAAATTATCATTCAGGGAAATTATAGAGATAAAATAATGGAAATCCTTAAAAAAGAAGGATACAATATAAAACGCGTAGGCGGATAAATTATGAATAAAATATCAGCATCAGAATTATTTTTGAACTCAGACGGAAGTGTGTACCACTTAAATTTAAAACCCGAAAATATTGCCTCCAACATTATCTTGGTTGGTGATCAAAATAGGGTGCCAAAAATAGCAGCGCACTTTGAGTCTATTGAATTTGAAATCCAAAAAAGGGAATTCAGAACCATAACAGGCACTTATAAAGGAACAAAAATTTCAGTAATATCAACAGGTATCGGTCCCGATAATATTGATATTGTGATGAATGAGCTTGACGCTTTGGTGAATATCGACCTAAAAACTCGAACGGTAAAAACATCACACACCAAATTAAATATTGTCAGAATTGGCACTTCCGGATCTTTGCAAGGCGATATTCCGGTGGATAGTTTTGTGTTGGCGAAATACGGATTGGGTTTTGACGGATTGCTTCATTCTTATGATTGTGAGGAAATTTTAGAGCCTGAAATGGAAGATGCTTTTATAAAACACACCAATTGGAGTCCGAGAAAAGCGCGGCCTTATTTGGTGAAAGGTAGCGAATTATTGATACAAAAATTGAAAAGCGACAACGTTTTTGTTGGAGTTACCGCAACGGCCGGTGGATTTTATGGGCCCCAAGGGCGTGTGCTTCGTTTGGCAATACAAGATCCATCATTAAACAGTAAAATAGACAATTTTGAATTTGATGGTTATAAAGTGACAAACCTTGAAATGGAAACCTCGGCCATTTATGGATTGGCTAAATTATTGGGTCACGAAGCTTGCTCTATGAACGCCATTATTACCAACAGGGCAAACGGAACTTTCAGTGAAGATCCTTATAAACCGGTTGAAGAATTGATTGTTTATACATTAAATAAATTAATTTCATAAATTAATTTCATAAAATAATTAGTATATTTCAACGTTGTTAAAATATTAAAATCATACAAAGGATGAAAAAAATAGCTTTATATACCTTAGGAATTGCCTTTTCAGCAGTGTTTTTTAGCGCTTGCAATGCTTCCAAAAAAGGCTGCGGATTAACGAGCGATGCACATAAAATGGAACAGGCAACTTCACATAAAGCTATTGTTAAGGCTGAAGTTTAATGCCAAATTTCTATAATTGATTCAGATAAAATCCGCCAGATGGTGGATTTTTTTATAAACCATTATGAAAAGAATAAATAGATATTAAACTTTTCATTTCAAATGAAAGGACGTATCTTTGCTTCCTTAAAAAATTAAGAAAATGGATAACGGATTATACGCAAAATTTAACACCTCAAAAGGTGAAATACTGGTAAGTTTAGAATTTGAGAAAACACCGGGAACAGTGGGCAACTTTATTGCTTTGGCTGAAGGTAATTTAGAAAATAACTCAAAACCGCAAGGAATGCCTTATTATAACGGATTGAAATTTCACAGGGTAATTCCTGATTTTATGATTCAAGGAGGCTGTCCATTGGGAACCGGAACGGGTTCTCCGGGTTACAGTTTTGCTGATGAATTTCATCCGGATTTAAAACACAATGCACCCGGCATTTTATCGATGGCAAATTCTGGCCCCGCTTCAAACGGAAGTCAGTTTTTTATTACACACGTTGCTACGCCTTGGTTAGATAACAAACACACTGTTTTTGGCAAAGTTGTTCAAGGGCAAGAAGTTGTAGATAAAATTAAGCAAAATGATATTTTAGAATCTCTTGAAATAATTAGAGTTGGAGAAACCGCAGAAAAATTTAATGCGGTGGAAGCCTTTAGAACTTTTGAAGGTTCAAGAACAAAAAGAGAAGCGGAAGCTAAAAAAGCTATGGCTGCTCAAATGGACAAAGTTGCTGCCGGTTATGATGAAACGCCAAGTGGTTTACGTTACAAAATATTACAAGAAGGAACAGGCAAAAAAGCAACAAAAGGAAGTGTGGTTTCTGTGCATTACAAGGGCCAGTTATTGGACGGAACTGTTTTTGATTCCTCTTATCCACGTAAACAACCCATTGATTTTGAATTGGGCGTTGGACAAGTGATTTCTGGATGGGATGAAGGCATTCAATTGCTAAAAGTGGGCGATAAAGCACGTTTTGTGATTCCTTCTGAATTGGCTTACGGAAGTCGTGGCGCAGGCGGCGTGATTCCTCCCGATGCCACGCTAATTTTTGATGTGGAATTGATGAAAGTTTCCTAAAAATAAAAAACATAAAAAAATCCGCCATTTTGCGGATTTTTTCATGTTTAACTTTAAACTATTCATGAGTAACTACTTTTTTCCAAGGAGGCATCAGCCACAATAAAAAGGTCAATATTAACAAAGGCACAATCAACCAAACAGCCGCCATCACATAACCTTCCAATCCGGAATATACGGCCTTGAAAGAGGTAAATCCACTTAAGCTTTTTGAAAATAACTGTCCGCCAATAACCACATTCCAGCGCATAAAGAAAATCCCGATTAGTACAAGAATGCCAACAAAGAAATAAGAAAACTTTCTGATTTTCTCAGCAGGTTTGTAGACTTGAAAAATCCCAATAACAACGAGCGGAATAATAGTTCCTAACATTACTTGCATAATTAACAACGTGATATTTAACTTACCGCTCACCAATACCTCAATAATATCAAAAGACTCTTCAGCCTCATAAATCCGGTGAATTTGATCTAAAGATTCCAACGTAAAATCAATAATTAATATATAAAACAGGTATTTTGCAATGGTATCCAAACAGGGCATATCTATTTCCACTTTTCTTACCCAACTCACTACCATATAAATCACCATCACCAGAGCAATACCTGAAACCATCGCCGAGAATAAAAATATGACAGGCATTAGTACGGTAGACCACCAAGGATTGGCTTTTATGGAACCAAAAATAAAACCAACATAACCGTGCAATAAAAATGCAGATGGGATGCCTAATACGGTAACAAAATAACCCAACTTATCATCTATTTTAGCTGATTTTTCGTCTGTATCATTAATTCCCAGCGTAATAATTTTATAGAAATACTTTTTGAACCCAGTGCTTTTTTTTGCCCAAAGCACAAAATCTAGCCGATAATCAAACCAAATTTCTAACAAAAGCACCACCATGAGATACCATAAATATACAAATCCGAAAATAGCCATCGCCGAAGTTGGATTGGGAGTCATAAATATTTCATATGATCTTAATGGATGTTGTAAATGGCTAACTAAAGGAAGGGTTGCCACAAATAAAAATGACAAAGCAGTCAATAATGCCAATCCATAAGTTGGTTTTAATACCTTAACGTTAAAAACACGTTCTAAAGAAGCGAGGATAAAAGCTCCCGCAACCAAGCCTGTGATGTAAGGGTATAAAACAATCATCAATCCCCAATGTAAATCTATTTCATTTGGGTAAATATAACCATCAACCTGAGATAGCGCTTCGTATAAATGTTGATAATGCTCTTCCATAATTATTTAACTTCTGAACTTAATCCGTTATAAAATACCCTTGAATGGGTATTTAAATGAGGTTTTAAAACTTCCGTTGGGTTTTCTTGTAAAAATGTAACCAAATCACTTTCTTTATCTCTTAAATTTCCAAATATCCTTGCATCTGTTGGGCAAACTTCAACACACGCTGGTTGTAACCCTTCGTTGATTCTGTGGTAACAGAACGTGCATTTATCAGCAACTTTTGTAATTGGATTCATAAAACGAGCTCCGTATGGACAAGCCTGAATGCAATAACTGCAACCAATGCAATAGGTTTCATCTACCAAAACCACCCCGTCCGGACTTATAAAAGTTGCGCCAACAGGGCACGCTTGAACGCAAGGCGCTTTAGAGCAATGGTTGCACAATTTCGGAACCATAAAAGATTTAAAAATATCTTCGTCAGGAACCGATTGTTTTAATCCCCCAATACCGCCATTAGGTGACTCTATTTTAACGGTACCATCATTTTTTACGGTGTATTGTTCCACCCAGGTTCTGAAATAGAAAGGTTCTTTAGGAACATTGTTTTCTATTTTACAGGCTTCAACACATTTTCCACAGCCAATGCACTTTTCTAAATCAACGCCCATTCCCCATAAAGGAAGTTCGGCTTTGTCCTTTTTTATCTCTGCTTCTTTAGGCTGAGCCAGTGCTTCAAATGGTTTTATAAGCGAATACAATAAGGTTCCGCCAACCAATGCGGCAGAAGTTTGAAAAAACTTTCTTCTGTTATTTATTTTTCTTTCAGTTCCCATGGTGCGTGTGGATTATGACATTCAATACAATTTTGCTTTTCATAATGCTCTTTAAAATCTAATTGCGGAACACCCTTTTCTATACGTCCCGCATTAATGGAATGACATTGTGCACAGAATTTGATAGTCCCTTTAACTTTAGGAGGATTCACTTCACAATCTGTATATGCATCTATTTTAGGATAATGACAACTTTCACAACGAACAGCATCATGTAAATCTGAAGCTTTTTGGTCATATACGTCTTGATGACATTCAGTGCATTTTGCTTCCCCTTTAAAATAAGGGGTTCTCATTTTGTTATCATCTAGAGAATTGGCTCTATAATGTCCATATTCGCCAAATGAATCAGGTGTTAAAGAGCGTTGTATTAAAATAAAAACACTTACAAATACAACAAATGAGAAAAATAAACGAAAAATTAATTTTGGCATATGTATATTTTAATTTAAAGTTAAATCTAATTTAATTTTTTGTAACTTTTGATACATTTGCTTAGACTATAGTTAATATATAATAAGTCTTAATAAATATTATTGCGAAATATTCAATGTTTATTGCAAATACCAATCAAAATACAATAATTTAAATCAATGTTTTTTTAGTATTTACAATTATTTATGGGTCTACAAATAACTCAAACAGTCCTGAATTTATGAAAAAGGCAAAGGGAAGGTATTTGTATAATTCAGATGAAGTCATTTATATTTATTCTGAATAAATGAAATATATTTAGCATGGCGCGATGCAAAGATTTTAAGCCATTAAAAGTTAATGACGCCGCATTTTTTCGTTAAGGAAATTAATGAAAAAATTACTGTCTTATTTCCGAAAGGAAGGTTCATTTAAGTTGCAAATTCTGAAATTAAATAAATGGATTACTTACAATATGGTTTAACACTTTAAGAAACGCGTGAAGGTATTCTCATTCAGAAAATTGTAATGGTAATAGATATTACAAAATATAGAAATGCTAGAAAATGTATTTGGATATTAATTGGTTATCATCATTTGACTCCAAACAAACAACCCATTATGATATTAAACTGAATTGATTAAAATATTACCTCTACAATTATTAATATTAGTTTAGTTATTATGTAATAAGCGGAGTGATATATTGTTTTATTACTGAATTTTAGGCCATATATTTATAAACTATGTAAGATGTGATATTTATCATTAGATATTTAATAATTAGTTTTTAAATTTGAGATAGAAAATTATTAAATTATTTGCCCGTATTATTTATCGAATTACATTTTTACATCAACTAACTAGTTCAAATTATAAAGGTAAATTAAAAAACAATTAGAATGTTTTATTCCTTTTAATACTGTGATATATTCTTAATTAATACCAAAACTCAATTTCGAAAAATCATGAACGATAAAAATTCCAAAATTGATTCCAGAAGAAAGTTTTTAAAAAACATTACTGCAGGAAGTATTATTGCGGTGTCCGGTTTAGGCTTATATTCTTGTAAACAGGATTCTCATGAAAAAACTACCTTATTAACTCCGGAAGGAAAATTAGTACAAGTTTTAAATTCTGAAATTGAAGAAATGGAACATCTCCATAATGGTGCACCTCCCAACGCAGCACGAGAAGGCATTCCGGGGCAAAAATTTGTTATGGTAGTTGACTTGGCGAAGTGTAAAAATGCAAGGAAATGTGTCAATGCTTGCGACAAACACCATAACTTAACTCCTGACAGGCCTTACATCAAGGTGTTAGAAATGAAGGATAATGAAAAATCTGCTCCATACTGGATGCCAAAAAAATGTTTCCATTGTGACAATCCACCCTGTGTGAAAGTTTGTCCGGTTGGTGCTACTTTTAAACGCACAGATGGAATTGTACTAATAGATAATGAGAGATGTATAGGGTGTAGATTTTGTATGGCAGCTTGTCCTTATTCCGCAAGAGTTTTTAATTGGGGATCTCCTCCAGAAGGAAAATTAAAATTACCTTATTCACCTGAAACCAGCCTTCCAAGTAAAATTGGGACGGTAGCTAAATGTGATTTCTGTCCAGATATGCTTCGAAATGGAAAGTTACCTCACTGTGTGCCAGCTTGTCCTAATGGAGTAATTTACTTTGGAAATGAACTTGATGATACGGTGACCAATGGGGAAGAAACAGTACGATTATCTGTTATGCTAAAAGATAAAGCAGGCTATCGATATATGGAAGATTTAGGAACAAAACCACGTGTTTACTATCTTCCTCCTGTAGATAGATTGTTTCCTTTTGAAAAAAACACTAATGAAACTAACGAATCATGAGAAAGGAAGCCATTAAACAGCAAAAGTTTAAAACAGTTAGAGAAAAAGACCTCTTAAGTCATTTGATTTCAACTTCATTAAAATATAAATTATGGATGGTATTTTTACTCTTAGTAATTTTATTTGGATCCTATGCCTATTATCGCCAGATAAGGTACGGACTTATAGTAACTGCTATGAGAGACTATACTTCTTGGGGTATTTATATCTCTAATTTCGTTTTTTTCGTTGCTATCAGTCTAGTTGGTTCATTATTTAGCTCAATATTAAAATTGAATAAAAATGAGTGGGCCAAGCCTCTTATTAGAGTTTCTGAAATTATTGCAGTCAGCGCGATTATTTGTGCCAGTGTGATTATAATAATTGATATGGGGCGTCCAGACCGTTTTTTTTATGTAATTACACATTTTAGAATTCAATCACCGATTATTTGGGATGTAATTATTATTTCAACTTATTTAGTTATAAGTGTCATATTATTATATATTTCTATTCTTCCTGACATTGCTCTTTGTCGAGATCGTTTAACAGAAATTCCTAATTGGAAAAAAAGGCTATATAGAATTTTAGCTATCAATTGGACCAATCATCCCAAACAAATTGCAATCCTTAATAAATTAAGTAAAATTTTATGGGTTGCGGTACTTCCAGTAGCATTTGCAATCCACACCGTAACTTCTTGGCTATTTGCAACAACTTGGCGACCAGGATGGGACAGTACCAACTTGGGGCCTTATTTTGTTTCGGGAGCCTTTATGGCAGGTGCGGCTGTAATTATTTTTGCAATGTATATTATCAGAATTCAATTAAAACTTAAAACTTATATTACAGAAAGTCATTTCGATAATATGGGTAAACTTTTAGTACTACTGTCTCTCATATATCTCTACTTTAATATAAACGAATATTTGGGCCCTGCTTTTAAAATGGTAGGGGTTGAAGGTGAGCATATTACAGAGTTATTTACGGGGAAATATGCTCCATTGTATTGGTTTGTTCAGTTATGCGGGCTTATTTTACCTATTATTTTTTTAGTAATTAAAAGAATGCGTAAACCACTACCAATATTTATAATTTCAATGTTTGTAATTTTAGGAGCATGGTTTAAACGTTTTTTAATAGTAATTCCTTCGCTACAACATCCTTATTTACCTATTCAGGGTGTTGATGAATCATATTTACACTATAATCCAACTTGGGAAGAATGGGCTATAACACTAGCTTCTTTTGCCAGCTTATTACTAATAATTACAGTACTTATCAAATTGTTTCCTGTAATACCTGTTCAAGAAAATGAGCTTGTTTCTAAAACCATTGTTGAACCTAATATTTTGAAAAATGAAGAATAAAAAACATATCTATATTCAATTTTTGAAAATTGTCTCCCTTATAAGTTTACTTTTTTTCAATGCATCAATAATGTACAGTCAGAATGAAATGGAAGACGCTGTAGTTTCACTTTCTTTCTCTGAAGAGAATGATATTAAAACCATCATAGCAACAGTTATTGATCAAACGGGTTTACCTATTGAAGGACTCGAGTTATATTTTTATGTTCAAAGAACATTTAGCTTATTACCTATTGGCGAAGGATTTAATGAAACTGATGAAAGTGGAGTTGTGGAAATTGAATTCCCTAATGATTTGCCGGGTGATGCTGAAGGTAACGTAACAATAGTTGTAAAAATTACAGAATCTGACTTGTATAATGACCTTGCTTTAGAAACCATAAAAAATTGGGGAATTCCAGTTCTGGTAGATAAAGCAGGCGAAAAAAGGTCATTGTGGGCAACTGCCGCGAATGCTCCTGTTAGTTTAATTACCAGTGTAAGTCTTATGATAATCGCAATATGGTATATCATTTTTTACATCGTTTTTAAACTATATAAAATCAGCAAAATAAAACCCTTAAAATCTTAATTTTAAATTAATATTAATCCTAAATTATCTAATTATGAAAAAACAATTTTTAATAATCAGCACAATTATCATAGGAAGTTTAACGCTTCTATCATTAACTTCAGAAAAACTATTGCAAGAGTTTTGGGAAGCCCCTGCAAAATATCAAAAAATGGTGAATCCGCAACTAAACAATGCTGATGCAGATAATATTGGACGAACATTGTATACCAAACATTGTAAATCATGTCATGGAACAAAAGGCAAAGGAGATGGAACAAAAGCTAAAAGTATTGATACAAAAATGCCAGACTTTACAAATGCAGCCTTTAAAAAACAAAGTGATGGGTCTTTGTATTACAAAACTTATATTGGAAGAGATGATATGCCAAGTTTTAATAAGAAAATTACAGATGAAGTAGATCAATGGCTGGTAATTAATTATATTAAAAATTTCTAAAAAAATAAATAATATTCCTATTCATATAAAAACCATCTGATCAAACTTCAAATGGTTTTTTTACGTTTTTTTAACATCAAATAATATTTTACATACTACTAAAACCAGAAATATTTAAGACTGATAAGTATTATTACGAATTTTTTGTTAGAATCTTAAATTTGTAAGAGTTAAAAAAATGTTGATGGTTAGCTTAAAGCAATATAACTACATAGCTATAAATTCCAAAAAAGTCTTTGTTACAAATACCAAGTTTTTTCCCGTTTAAAATTAATCAGAATTAATAGCAAAGTTTCCTAAATAAAATGATATTTGGGTATATATATTATTCCGTTACGTTTCCAAATAATTTTAAATATTGAATAAATTAGAATAAAATAAAAATTGAACAAATATTTTTTAAAATCGTCTAAATTATAAATTTTCAGATGTTTTTTTTATATTTACATACTATGATTTTAAAAAGCAGTGTTACAATTATATTATTTATGCTATTGATTAGTTGCAACTCAAATTTTAACAGCCCTGAATTTATATTAAAAGCAACAGGAAGGTATTTGTACAATTCGGATGAGGTTGTAAAGGTTTATTTTATAGAAAATGAAATGTACTT
>Ga0209643_1001288_pt1 | contig 25167 bp, 24 predicted proteins | sample AutmiccBRH37_all_FD_187383 | JGI IMG/M metagenome (GOLD analysis project Ga0209643, IMG submission 187383) | Deep subsurface microbial communities from Mt. Terri, Switzerland - Autotrophic microbial communities BRH/37_all (SPAdes) (version 2) | ecosystem: Environmental > Aquatic > Deep... | reverse complement strand
CGTGGTGGTCGAGAACTGCGGATAGAGCGGGAGCAGCACCACCTCGTCCGGGCCGAAGGCGGCGACATCGACCGCCGTCTCCTCGGTCAGGGGGTTCCAGTAGCGCATGGCGATGAAGACCCGCACCTCGTCCTCGACCAGTCGGCCGTTCAGCATGGCCTCCAGGGCCTCGGCCTGGCGGCGCGTCTCGGGCAGCAGCGGCGACCCCCCGCCCATCAGAGCGTAGTTGGCCTGGGCACTGGTCTCGCGCCGGCTGGAGATCAGCTTCGCCAGGGGCGTACGCACCACGCCGGGCAGACCGATGATGGCCGGGTCGTTGAACAGGTTGAACAGGAACGGCTTCACCGACGCCTGGTCATCCGGTCCCCCCAGATTGAACAGCACCACGGCGATGCGACGGCCCTTCAGCATCGTCTTTTCCCCCGACTCGGTCCCGGTCATTGGGCGCCGATCCGTTTCAGCACCCGTTCGACATGGTCGATGGGCACGTCCGGCAGTATGCCATGGCCCAGGTTGAAGACCCAAGGTCCCTGCCCCCAGGCCTCCATCAGCTGATCCACCCGCCGGTCCAGCAGATCGCCGCCGGCGCGCAGCAGCAGGGGATCCAGCGCGCCCTGGATCGGCTTGATCTGCTGCACGCGTTTTCCGACCTCCAGGGGGCAGGCGGTGTCCAGGGCGACGGCGTCGACCTCGACCGTCTCGGCATAGCGCTCAGCAAGCGCCGCAGAGCCCCGTGGGAAGCCGATCAGGGGGACATCGACCCCCAGCTCCCGGACACGCTTCACCAGCGCCTGGTGAGGCTTCAGGACCAGTCTTTCGAACAGGTCGTCCGGCAGGCCCTCGGCCCAGCTCTCGAAGATCTTCAACACCTGGGCGCCGGCGTCGGCCTGCATCTTCAGATACCGAGCCGTGGCCTCGACCAGGACCTCGAGCGTCTCGTCCACCCGTTTCGGATCGGCATATGCGTAGGTGCGAGCCTGGGCGCGTTCGCCCTTGCCGATGGTCCGGTGCTCGCCGTCCAGCATATAGGTGGCCACCGTCCAGGGCGCGCCGGCGAAACCGATCAGGGCCCGCTCCGGCTCCAGAGCCTTGCGCACGAGGCTCAGGGTCTCGCCAACGGCCGACAGATGTTCGCCCGCCTCGGGGGCCAGTTCCGCCATCCGACCGGGGATCGGCATCTCGCCCAGCCGCGGCCCTTCGCCCGCCTCGAACCAGACATCCTGGCCCAGGGCGCGCGGGATCAGCAGGATGTCGGCGAAGACGATGGCCGCGTCGAAACCGAACCGCCGCATCGGCTGCAGGGTGGCCTCGGCCGCCATCTCGGGGTTCAGGCAGAAGGCGATGAAGTCCGGCGCCTCGGCCCTCAGACGGCGATATTCGGGCAGGTATCGTCCCGCCTGGCGCATGAACCAGACGGGGGGACGTTCCAGCGCCTCTCCCCGGAGAGCCCTGATCATCATCGGCGTCTGGGAGGAAGCTTGGGCGAGTTCGGTCATGCCGGACGATTAAGGTCACAGCCCCCCGCTCTCAATCCCTAATCAGATTAAGAATTAAAAGATTCGAAGTGGCAGGTAGTGCGGTGGAATGGCGGGGACGAAGTCGGCCTCGCCCCCGGAACAAAAGCGGATATCCACGCCCCGCCCCTGCCTCTCCAGTCCGTCGAACACCCTCGTCCCGTCGGTGGACAATCCCTAACGAAACCTTAACAGGCAAGGCTTCACGGGCCTCTTCGCCTGTGAACGGGGTTAAGCGACATTAACCCTTCGTTAGGATTTTCCACAGCGAGGATGAAACCGGTTTTCCGCCTTGGGATGAAGCCGTGTCGGGCGGGGTGGAGCGTCCACCGTCATCCCCGCTCGCGGCCCGCGCGATCAGCGGCTAAGGAGAAAGGCGCCCCGACGGTCCCTCGCCGTCCCCAGCCGGCGCCGTGTCCTTCAACAGGGAGTCGACCTACCGAATGAGCCCCGCGCGACCCGCCCGTCCGTCCGGCCCCGCCCGCCTGGCCACCTATTTCCATGTGCATCTGGTGTCGGATTCGACCGGCGAGACATTGAACGCCATGGCCAAGGCGGTGACGGCCCGGTTCGACGGGGTCATTCCGATCGAACACATCTACGCCCTTGTCCGCTCGGCGAAACAGATGGACCGGGTGCTGCAGGAGGTGGAGGCCGCGCCGGGCGTGGTGCTGCATACCCTGGTCGACCGCGACCTGCGCGGACAGCTCGAGGAGGGTTGTCGGCGGCTGGACATGCCCCAGATCGGCGCCCTGGACCCGCTGGTCGGCGCCATGTCCCGCTATCTGGGCGCGGCCCTGTCGACCCGCGTCGGCGCCCAGCACGCGCTGGACCACGAGTATTTCAACCGCATCGCCGCTCTGGACTTCGCCATGGCCTATGACGACGGCCAGGGCGGTCTGGAGCAGCTCGAGGGCGCCGACGTGGTGCTGTGCGGCGTCAGCCGGACCTCCAAGACCCCCACCTGCATCTATCTGGCCCACCGCGGCATCCGCGCCGCCAATGTGCCACTGGTGCCGGGGCAGGAGGACGGCGAGCGCCTGACCCACCTGAAGAACCCCCTGGTCATCGGCCTGACCGTCTCGCCCGACAGACTGGTCCAGATCCGCCGCAACCGGCTCGACAATCTGAACGCCGTTCAGGCCTCCAGCTACACAGATCAGGACGCCGTTCGCGACGAGACCATCAAGGCCAAGAGAGCCTTTGAACGCCGCGGCTGGCCCACGATCGACGTCACCCGCCGCTCGGTGGAGGAGACGGCGGCCGCCATCACCAACCTGCTCAGCGAGCACCGCAACCACAAGATCGGAACCACCTGGTGAGCGGCGAAACCCTGATCCTGGCCTCCAAGAGCGCCGCACGCCGGGCCATGCTCGAAAACGCCGGCGTCCCGTTCGAGGTCCGGGTCGCCGGTGTCGACGAGGACGCGATCAAGGCCGTCTCCGCCGATCTGGACCCCGCCGCCCTGGCGATCCGTCTCGCCGAGGCCAAGGCCCTGGCCGTGTCTCGCGATGTCGAGACCGCCTGGGTTCTGGGCTCGGACCAGACCCTGGCCTTCGACGACGGCCTGGTGTCCAAGGTGACCAGTCTGGAGGCGGCTCGCGAACGGCTGAAATCCATGCGTGGACGCACCCATTATCTCCACTCGGGCGCGGCCCTGGCCGTAAAGAGCGAGATCGTCTGGTCCGGCGTCGATACGGTCGAGATGCGGATGCGCGACTTCTCCGACGCCTTCCTCGACGCCTATCTGGCGGCAGAGGGTGAGGCCCTGCTGTCCTGCGTCGGTTCCTATCGGCTGGAAGGAATGGGCTCGCAGCTGTTCTCGGCCGTAGACGGGGACTATTTCACCGTCCTGGGACTGCCGCTGTGGCCGGTGCTGGCGGAGTTGCGGCGGGCCGGAGTGTTGGTGGAATGAGTGCTGGCGGAATGAGCGGGAACCGCATCACCGGGGCAGCCCTTGTCGCCGGGATAGCCGGCGACCCGGTGTCCCATTCGCTTAGTCCGGTGATCCACAACGCCTGGCTGGCCGCCGCCGACATGGACGGCGCCTATGTCCCCTTCGCTCCCGCCGACCCGGCGGGGTTCGAGGCCCTGGTCGCGGCCGGTCGGGCCGGTCTGATCCTGGGGCTGAACGTCACGGCGCCGTTCAAGGAACAGGCCTTCGCCCTGGCCGACACGGCCACCCCGGCGGCGAACTTGACCGGCTCGGCCAATATTCTGGTGTTCGAGGCCGGCCGGGTTCAGGCCGACAGTTCCGACGGTGTCGGCCTGATGCGCGGGCTTCGTGAACAGGCGCCGGACCTGACGGTGGCGGGTCAGCCGGTCGTCCTGCTGGGCGCGGGCGGCGCGGCGCGGGCCGGGGCGGGCGCCCTTGTGGAGGCCGGCGCTCAGGTCCGCATCGTCAATCGGTCGCCCGACCGGGCCGAAGCCCTGGCCGCTGATCTCGGCCCCTCGGTCCGGGTCATGGAGGGACCTGCGGCTCTGGACGGCGCGGTCCTGGTGATCAATGCGCTCAGCGTCCAGCCGGATCTGGATTTCGACGCCGTCGCGCCGGGCACAGTGATGATGGACATGACCTACAAGCCCCTGATCACGCCCTTCCTGGCGGCGGCGCGGGCGCGTGGCCTGCCTACCGTGGACGGCCTCTCCATGCTGATCGGTCAGGCGGCGCCGTCGTTCGAGGCCCTGTTCCGACGGCCGCCCCCGCCGCTGAATCTGCGCGCCCTGCTGACGGCGCACCTGGGCGAGGGGTCATGATCGTCCTGGGTCTGACCGGCTCGATCGGCATGGGCAAGTCGACGACGACGGCCATGTTCGCCGACCTGGGCGCCCTTGTCTGGAACGCCGACGACGCCGTGCACCGCCTCTATGCGCCAGGCGGCGCCGCTGTCGATCCGGTCGGGGCCGCTTTCCCCGGCGTGGTCGTGGACGGTGCCGTGGACAGAACCCGGCTGGCCGAAGCCCTGGGTCGCGACGAAACCGCCTTTCGCCGGCTGGAGTTAATCGTCCATCCTCTGGTCGCCGAAGGTCGGGCGGCGGATCTCGAGGCTGCGAGCGCCGCGGGGGCCAAGCTGGCGGTGCTGGACATTCCCCTGTTGTTCGAGACCGGCGGCGACGCCCATGTCGACGCCGTCGTCGTGGTCACGGCCGACCCCGATATCCAGGCGGAGCGGGTCCTGGCCCGACCCGGCATGACCCGCGAACGGTTCGAGGCCATCCTCGCCCGCCAGCTTCCCGACGCTGAAAAGCGCGCTCGCGCCGACTTCGTCATCGACACCGGCCGGGGGCTGGAGGCCGCCCGCGCCGATGTGGCCGCGATCGTCGAGACCGTGCTGGATCCGGCGTGGATATCTCCGCGTCGGCGCGCGCCCGCTCTTTCGCCGGGCGGCGAACCCCCCCATTAAGGGCGAATGGCGCGCGAGATCGTTCTGGACACCGAAACCACCGGCTTCGACCCCAAGACGGGCGACCGGCTGATTGAGGTCGGCTGTATCGAGCTGCAGGACCTGCTGCCGACCGGTCGCACCTTCCACCGCTTCGTCAATCCCGAACGTCTGATCCCGCCCGACGCGATCCGGGTGCACGGCATCACCGACGAAAAGGTCAAGGACGCGCCCAAATTCCATCAGATCGCCGACGACCTGATCGAATTCATCGGCGACGCGCCGATGATCGCGCACAACGCCGCCTTCGACCGCAATTTCATCGACTATGAATACCGCTTGTGCGGTCGGGCGATCACCGGCGAGGCGCGCTGGATAGACACGCTGAAACTGGCCCAGAGCCGGTTTCCGGGCATGCCAAATTCGCTGGACGCCCTGTGCAAGCGGTTCAAGGTGTCGCTGGTCGAACGCACCCTGCACGGCGCCCTGATCGACGCCCGTCTGCTGGCCGAAGTCTATCTGGAGCTTCGCGGCGGCAAGGAACGGGTTCTGGACCTGTCGTCCGGCCCGGTCGGCCGCCGCTCCGCGGGCGAAGTCGCCCAGGTCGCGGTCTATGGGGCTCGCCCTCGCCCCCTGGCTCCGCGTTCGACCGAGGCCGAACAGGCCGCCCATATCGCCTTCCTGGCCGAAGTGCTGAAGGACCGATCCCTGTGGGAAGCCTACGGGATCAAGGCCCAGGAAGAGGCGGCCTAAAAAGGCCTCCCTTCCCGCGCGGGAAGGGAGGCTCGTCTCGCCTTAGGCCTGGCCGGTCGAGACCGGTTGCTGGGCGATCTGCTGCTGGCGGGCGATATAGATGGCGGCGAAGTCGATCGGATCGAGCATGAAGGGCGGATAGAAGCCGCCGTCCGCCGTCGCGCGGGCGACGATCTCGCGCGCGAACGGGAACAGATAGCGCGGGCATTCGATCAGCAGCAGCGGCTCGATGTCCTGCTCCTGGACATTGGTCAGCTGGAACAGGCCGCCATAGACCAGTTCGACATGGAAGACCGGCTGGTTCTCGTGGGTCGCCTTGATCGACAGCTTCAGATCCAGTTCGAACAGGCCGTCGGGACGGCCCTGGGCCGACATTTCGACGCCCAGGTCGATCGCCGGCTTGCCGTCGACGCGCAGGGATTCCGGCGCGCGCGGGTTCTCGAACGAGAAGTCGCGGACATATTGGGCCAGGATGCGGAAGCCGGGGCCGGCCGGCTGGCCCTGCTGCGGCTGTCCTTCGCCCTGAGCGGGGTTGGTTTCGGCGGGCGGAACGGCGTCGGTCATGGGCGTCTTCGATGGGAAAAGGGCTGATTGGGCCGGGAATAAGGCGCCGCGACTAACACGGCGAGACGCTTGGCCGCAATGTCGCACGCGTCCAGGGGGCGCGCGCCGCCTTGCTTCGTCCTATATGAGCCCCTAATCGTCTCCGTGGCCCGCCCCGCTCGCGCGCCGACAGTCAGGAAGTTCGCTTTGCCCGCCTTGCCGGTCCAATTCCAGATCGTGATCTTCGCCGTCATCGCGGCGTTCGTCCTGTTCCAGCTCTATAACGTCCTGGGCAAGAAGGTCGGCCGTCAGCCCCAGGAGGACGCCAAGATTGCGGCGCCCTCGCCGATGGCCGCGCCCGAAACACCCAAGACTCCTGCCCTGGACGCCGCGACCCTGGCCTCGATCGCCGGACTGAAGGCGCGCGATCCGGCGTTCGATCCCAACCGTTTCATCGAGGGCGCCCGCCAGGCCTATGAGACGATCGTGCGCGGCTACGCCGCCGGCGACCGGGCGGCGCTCAAGCCGCTACTGACCCCCACGGTCATGGACTCGTTCGACGCCGGCATCGCGGCGCGTGAAACGCGCGGCGAAACCGAAACGGTTGAATTCCTGTTCCCGCCCCGCGCCGATCTGGAAGGCGCCACAGCCCAGGGCGACAAGGCCGTGGCCAAGGTTCGGTTCCTCGCCGAACTCCGCAGCCGCGTCAGCAAGTCCTCGGGCGAGAACGCCGATCCCGCCACCGGCGAGCCGGTGGTCGAGGAACGCCGCACGGCCGAACACTGGACCTTCGAACGCACCCTGGGCGCCGCCGACCCCAACTGGGTCCTGGCCCGCGTCGAGCCGGCCAACGCCTGATGCCGGCTCTGGGCCGGCTTGCCCGGCGGCCGTCACTTCGCCTGGCGACCGTGATGGCGCCCGTTCTCGCCGCCGCCGCCTGTTCCACGGCGCCGACGCCCCCCGCCTCCGCTCCTGAGGCTGGACCCGGCCCCCGCCCGTATGTACCCACGCCGGGGCCGGACGCCCCCCTGCCCTCACCCCCGGACGCCGTCAGCCCGGCCGTTCTGCCAGGCTGGGGCGATGAGGATCATCTGGCCGCCTTTCGCGCCTATGTCGAAGGTTGCGGGGCTACGCGCGACGCGGTCGGCCGCGCCGTCTGCGCCCGCGCCCAGGCGATGACCGCAAGGTCAACCGTCACGCCGTCGGACGCGCGCGCCTTCTTTGAAGCGAGTTTCAGCGCCGTTCCCGCCCGAACCGCGGACGGCGGACACGGCCTTTTGACCGCCTATTTCGCTCCGGAATATCCGGCGCGTCGTACGCCCGACGCCGAGTTCTCGGCGCCGGTCCTGCCCAAGCCGGCCGATCCCCGCGCGGCGGGCGACCGGGCGACCATCGAGGCGAACGCCCGGCTCGGCCAGGCCCTGGCCTGGATGCGGGCCGAGGACCTGTTCTTCCTGCAGATTCAAGGGTCCGGCTATCTGACCTTCGAGGACGGCGGTCGCGGTCGCGTCGCCTATGCCGCTGACAACGGCCGGCCCTTCGTCGGCATCGCCCGACCGATGGCGCGTCAGGGCCTGCTGCCCGAGAACGGAACTTCCGGCGAAGCCATTCGCGGCTGGCTGGCCGATCATCGCGGCTCCGAAGCTCAGGCCGTCATGGCCCTGAACCCCCGCTACATCTTCTTCCGGCTGGATCCGGACGATGACGGCCATCCGCCGGGCGCGGCCGGCATACCTCTGACAGAGCGGCGCGCCGTCGCCGTCGATCCGTCCCAGTGGCGGTATGGGGAATTGGTCTGGCTTGAGGCCGACGGCGGAAACCTGCGCGGCGCGACCGCCTCCTATCGCGGTCTGGCCATGGCGCTGGACACCGGTTCGGCCATTCGCGGCCCTGTCCGCGCCGATCTCTATATGGGCCGGGGCGACGCGGCCGGAACCGAAGCCGGCACGGTGCGTCACCCCTTGCGCATGTGGCGCCTGGTCCCGAAGGGCTAGGCGACCGTCAGCGTCACACTGATATTGCCGCGCGTGGCGTGGGAATAGGGGCAGACCGTGTCTGCCTCGGCCACCAGAGCTTCCGCCTCGGCGCGATCGACGCCTGGCAGGCTGATCTCCAGCGCCACATCCAGGCCGAAACCCTTGTCGCTGCGCGGACCGATGCCGACAGTGGCCTTGACCGTCGCCTCGGCGGGGACCTTGGCGAAACCCTCTTGCGTGCCGACGAATTTCATCGCGCTCAGGAAACAGGCGGCATAGCCGGAGGCGAACAGCTGTTCGGGATTATTGCCGACGCCGGCGCCGCCCAGTTCCTTGGGCATGCCCAGGGCGAGATCCAGCCCGCCGTCGGTGGTGGCGACGCGGCCGTCTCGGCCGCCCGTGGCGACGGCGGTGGTGCGGTAAAGGACGTTGAGGGACATGGGGGCTCCTGAGGAAATAAATATCGTACACGATATAATCGCGTGTGATTACCTAGGCGCGGATGTCGAGATCGTCAAGCTTGCGATTGGATCGTGCGCGATTATTATTGGTCCATGAAAGATGCGGCCCCTTCCTGCGAACCCGCCGCCGCGCCCACGCTGTTGGGGCTCGACGACATGCTGTGTTTCGCCGCCTATTCGGCCAGTCTGGCCTTCAACCGGTTCTACAAGCCGATGCTGGACCGGATGGGTCTAACCTATCCGCAGCTGCTGGCCATGACGGTGCTATGGCGCGAGGGCGACCAGACCGTGGGCCGGCTGGGCGAGCGGTTGTTTCTGGAATCCAACACCGTAACCCCCTTGATCAAGCGGCTGGAGGCGGCCGGCCTGGTCACGCGGACGCGCGACAAGACGGACGAACGCGTAGTGCGGATCAGTCTGACCGAAGCCGGTCGGGCGCTCGCCGCCGAGGCCGTGTGCCTGCCTGAAGCGGTCCAATCCGCCACGGAGCTGCCCCCGGAAGCGATGATGCGACTGCGCGACGACCTGGCGACCCTACGGGAGCAGCTGCGGACGGCGTCGGTCTGATCTAGGCCAGATCCTCGATCTCGGCCTCGGTCAGTTCGCCTGGAACGATGGTGACCGGCAGTTTGCGGCCGCCCAGCTGGGCGCCCTGTTTGATGATGGCCGACACCAGCGGTCCCGGGCCTCGAGAACCCGTCCCGGCGGCGAGGACCAGGATCTTGATGTCGGGATCGTCGCCGACCACCGTCTTGATCGCCCCCTGAGCCTCGCCCTTCTCGATCAGGAAGACAGGCGGGGCGCCGGACCGCTCCAGCGCCTCCTCGCCCAGACGGTTCAACAGGGTCTCGGCCTCCTCACGCTGTTGGCGTTCGATCTCTTCGCGGGCGCCGGACCAGTGGGCGTCGCTGTTCGAGGGCAGGACGCGCAGCATCACCACCCGTCCGCCGGTCGATTTGGCGCGGCGGCAGGCGAAACGCAGCGCTGCCTCGAACTCCGGGCTGTCGTCGACGACGACGAGGAATTTTCTCGGCATGACGGCCTCCCCGGCTCGTTTCTTATCGACCGAAGAGGCCGCGAGACGCGGCTCTCGTCAAGCCGCGCCCGAACAGGCGCTCGGTCCGACCGAGAAAGGAGACCGCCCTCAAGAAGCGACCGCGGCGCTGGCCAGATCGCGGATCGTCGCATTGGCGATGGTCAGTTTGGCGAAGGTCCAGCCCGTGCCGGACTGTTCGATCTCGTCCACGGAGGCGCGGACGCCCTCGACCACAGCTTGTTTGGACCCGATCCACCGATCGACGGCGGTTTCCGACGCGTCCTCGCTGATCCCGACCGAGGCGTCCGAGGCGCGGGCCACGGCGCGTGTCAGGGTGGCCTGCTCGTTCATCAGGTCCTCGATCAGCCGGCGCACCGCCAGCCGGTCGAAATGGTCCATTGATGGAATCGAGCCGGCGGCGGCGCGCAGCCGGTCGAAATCGAAAGCGGCTCCGACCTGGTGATAAAGACGCGCCATCGCCGCGACCGGCCAGCCGGTCTCCCGCGCCAGGTCGCCGACGTCGGACGCGGCGACCAGCGGGCGCATGATGGCGATGCGGCGGGTCAGGTCCGTCGGCGCGCCGTGGTCGGCGAACTTCTTGACCCGGGCGTCGAGACAGGCCTGCTCAAACCGCGACAATACCGGCGCGCCCTCGTCCTGCAGGGCGTCGGCGACCGGACGGTAGCGGTCGATCAGCGCCTGGACCGAGACGCCGGCCTTGGCGCGTCGGGCCAGCCAGAAGGTCTGGCGACGCAGGACGACGGCGATTTCGCGGTACAGGGCGGTCTGGGCCTCGGCCGAGATCTTCAGGTCCAGAGCCGAGACGGCGTCCCAGGCCTCGTCCAGCCGGAACACGCGCCGCGCGGCCTCGAAGGCGATGATCAGGGCGGTGGTGTCGCACTCGGCCGAGCCGCGCAGCCGGTCCGGGAAGGTCGGGCCGCACATGTTGACCACCTCGTTGGCCATGACGGTGGCGATGATCTCGCGCCGCAGCCGGTGGCTCTTCATCTGAGGTTCGAACTTGGCCAGGGCCTGGGGGAAGTAACGGACCAGGATTTCTTCGAAGAAGGGATCCTCCGGCGCCTGGGACGCGACGATCTCCTCCGACAGCTCCAGCTTGGCGTAGGCGGTCAGGACCGCCAGTTCGGGCCGGGCCAGCGGTATGCCGGCGGCCATCATCTCCTTGACGCGGGCGTCGTTCGGCAGGCCCTCGACCTTGCGGTCCAGCTTGCCGCGCGCCGACAGGGTCTGCATGAACCTCTGCTGGGCGTCCAGCGCGCCCGGCCCCTCGGCCTGTTGCAGCGTCAGGGCCAGGGTCTGGTCATAGTTGTGGGCCAGCACCTTCAGCCCGACCTCGTCGGTCATCGACGCCAGCAACGCAGGGCGTTCCTTGGCCGGCAGGACGCCGTTGGTCACTGCCGAACCAACCAGGATCTTGATGTTGACCTCATGGTCCGAGGTGTCGACCCCGGCCGAATTGTCGATGGCGTCGGTGTTGATCCGGCCGCCGTTCTGGCCGAATACGATCCGTCCGGCCTGGGTGAAGCCCAGATTGGCGCCCTCGCCCACCACCTTGACCCGCAGTTCGTCGGCGTTGATCCGCAGGGCGTCGGTGCCCTTGTCGCCGACCTGGGCGTCGGTCTCGGCGGCCGATTTCACATAGGTGCCGATCCCGCCCAGATACAGCAGCTCCGCCGGCGCCTTCAGAATGGCGCGGATCAGGCTGGCCGGGTCCAGTTCGTCCTCGGCGATGTCCAGGGCCGCCTTGATCTGGGGCGTCAGCTGGATCGACTTGGCCGAGCGCGAAAAGACGCCGCCGCCCTTGGAGATCAGGCCCTTGTCATAGTCCTGCCAGGACGAGCGCGGCAGGTCGAACAGGCGTTTGCGCTCCTTCCAGCTGATGGCCGGGAAGGGATCGGGATCGATGAAGATGTCGCGGTGGTCGAAGGCGGCGATCAGCTTGGTCGCCTCGGACAACAGGGCGCCGTTGCCGAAGACGTCGCCGGACATGTCGCCGACCCCCACCATGGTGAAAGGCTCGGTCTGGATGTCCTTGCCCATCTCGCGGAAGTGGCGCTTGACCGCCTCCCAGGCGCCGCGCGCCGTGATCCCCATGGCCTTGTGGTCGTAGCCGATCGACCCGCCCGAAGCGAAGGCGTCGCCCAGCCAGAAGCCGTAGGCGGCCGAGACCCCGTTGGCGATGTCCGAGAAGGTGGCGGTGCCCTTGTCGGCGGCGACGACCAGATAGGGGTCGTCCTGTTCCCAGGCCACGACATGGGCCGGGCGCGTCACCGATCCGTCGGCCGCGATATTGTCGGTGATGTCCAGCAAGCCCGACAGGAAGGTGCGATAGGCGCGGATCGCCTCGCCCTGGATGGCCTCGCGGTCGGTCGTGCGGGGCAATTGTTTCGGATAGAAGCCGCCCTTGGAGCCGACCGGCACGATGACGGCGTTCTTGACCTGCTGCGCCTTGACCAGGCCCAGCACCTCGGTGCGGAAGTCGTCGCGACGGTCCGACCAGCGCAGGCCGCCCCGCGCCACCGGGCCGAAGCGCAGGTGGACGCCCTCGACGTGCGGCGCCCAGACGAAGATCTCGCGATAGGGCTTGGGCAGGGGCAGATCTTCCAGTTCGCTGGAAGCGATCTTGATCGAGATGTGCGGCTTGGGCAGGCCGTCGACGTCCAGCTGGAAATAGTTGGTCCGTTTGATCGCGCCGATCAGGGCGGCGATCCGACGCAGCGCCCGGTCGTGATCCAGGCTCTTCACGTCCTGAAGCAGGGTGTTGATCTTGGCGCTCAGCTCGGCGACCGCCGCCGCACGCGTTTCGACAGGGCCGCCGGCCTCTTCGAACTTGGCCATGAACAGCGAAAGCAGGGCCCGCGACACGTCGGGATATTCGCGCAGGGCTTCTTCCTGCACCGCCTGGGACGGATCGAGACCGGTCTGCTGGCGGTAACGGGCCAAAGTGCGGATCAGGGCGGCCTCGCGCCATTCCATGCCCAGTTCGACGACCAGGCGGTTGAAGCCGTCGCTTTCGGTCCGCCCGTTCCACACGGCGGCGAAGGCGCGCTCGAACGGTCCCTTGACGTCGGCGAAGACCAGGTCCTCGCCGCGTGGATCCTCCATCAGGAATTCATGGACGTGGATCTCCTCCTCGCCCATCGGCCGGATCGGATAGCCGTATTCCTCTAGGGTCTTCAGGCCCATGTCGGCCATGATCGGCAGGACGTCGGACAGGGGCACCGAAGGCCCGCGGCGATAGAGCTTGAAGCGGAACTGCAGACGGCTGTCGTCGGGGTTGCGGAAGGCGCGCACCACGACCGATTCGCCGACGCCAACCTGACCGGTGGCGTTCAGCCGGTTCATTTCATTCAGATCGATCGCGGCCTCGTCGGCGGCGTACCGGTCGCGATAGGCGGCGCCGAAGGCGCGGGCCCAGCGGGCGCTCAGCGGACCGACCTCGACGTCCTCGACATCGGCGCGGCGCAGCGCCCCCTCGAACCGTTCGACCCAGCCGCGCCCGGCCTCGGCCACGTCATGCTCCAGCTGAGCCGCGTCGGGCGTCGGATGCTCGCCGGGCGTGACGCCGATGATGAAGTGGACCCGCACCAGGGGCGCGTCGGACAGTTGCGGATACCAGGCCGAGATCCGGCCGCCCCAGGCGCGAGCCACGATCTGTCCGATCCGTTCGCGCACCGTCGCGTCGAACTTCTCGCGCGGAATGAAGCACAGGACCGAGACGAAGCGGTCGAACGGGTCCTGGCGCGAGAACAGGCGGATGCGCGGCCGGTCATAGAGGTGAAGTATGCCCAGGGAGATCGACAGAAGCTCGTCCTCGCTGATCTGGAACAGCTCGTCGCGCGGATAATTCTCCAGGATGTTGCGCAGCCGCTTTTCGTTGTGGCTGCCGGGCGCCTTGTCCGCGCGGGCCATCACATTGGCCACCTTGCGGCGGATCAGCGGCGTCTCGGTCGCCAGTTGATCGTAGGCTTCAGAGGTGAACAGGCCGACGAACCGGGTCTCGCCCGTCGCCTTGCCGTCCGGGCCGTACCGCTTGACCCCCACGTAATCCATGTAGGCGCGGCGGTGGACGCGTGACCGGGCGTTGGCCTTGGCCACCGTAACCGGCTCGCTCAGGTCCAGCTGGCGGCGCATCTGGCGAGTCAGGACGGCGGGTTCCGACGCGCGACGCAACACGGTGCGCTCGGGATCGGCCAGAATGCCCAGGCCGGCGCTCGACTGGCTCAGCGGGGCCTCGGCCTGGTAATCGCCGTCGGCGCCGCGCGGGTAATCGTAGTCGCGCGCGCCCAGGAAAACGAAATGGTCGCTTTTCAGCCATTTCAGGAAGGCGATGTTCTCGGCCAGGATCGCCGGATCGACGCCCGGCGGAGTCGTTTCCAGCCGCTGCACGGCCTGACGCATAAGACTGGTCATCGCCTCGTGACCGGCGACGGCGGCGTGGACGTCGGCCAGACACTCGGCCAGGCCCTCGCCCAGGGCGTCGCGACGTTCCTGCGGCGCGCCGTCGATGACCAGCATGATCACCGACAGGCGCCGGTCCTCCAGCTCGACCACCGGATGGAACAGGGCGCGCACCGAGACCCCGGCCTCGGCCAGGGCGCCCATGACGCTGTCGACCAGGAAGGGCGCGTCGGTCTGGATGATGCGGACCAGGTCGTAGTCCAGCGCCTGGCCGTCGGCGCCGGCCAGCGGCCCGACCGTGATCAGGGGCGCCGAACCGACCGGATAATCCATCGCCGCGCGCCAGGAGGCCGCCAGGAGCGCGGCAAGGTCCTCGCCGTCCAGTTCGGGCGTTTCGTCGGCCGCATAATCGTCGTGCGCCTGAGCCAGGAAGGACTGTTCGGATCGGCCGGGGTCGGCGCCGATAATCCGCGCGAATGAAGCTTCCAGGTCGGCCAGGGAGATCGGCTGAACCGTGGCGGGGCGCGGATCGAGGGCGGTCATGGACTACAGTCTCGGCGACGCGGCCGTGGCCGCAGGGGCGGGCGCGCGACTGCGCGCCACATCGCTGACTAGGCCAGGTCCGGTCGCGCGGGAAGCCCCTCACGACCGAGATTTTCATGAACAGTGTTCAGAGTGGAATACTTGTGCGGCGCCACAAACGAGAAGGCCGCCGAGCGGGGGAACTCGGCGGCCTGCGCGAACCGACGCTTGGGGAGGGGAGGGTGCGTCGGCCTCGCTTCGCTGCGGTTCGGAGGGGAAATGTCCCGCAGCGTTGATGATCAGATGGGAGGCCCGTTGCGCCGTTCAAGGGACAAAGGCGCAGCTTTCGACGCGACGCGGCGCCGCAGGGTTCAGGCCCCGGCTCCGGTCCCATCCTCGTCTGTCCTTGCTTCGCCAGTGCGGTCGACCGAGTCTCGTCTCGGCCTCGCCTCGTCGGCATAGGGTTCGCCGTCGCCAGACAGCAGGATCGCCATCCAGCGCGACCCCTGAAACTCCGCCAGAATCGCCATGGCCATGACCGCCAGCGGGGTGGACAGGAACATGCCGACCACACCCCACAGCTTGCCCCAGAAGGCCAGGGACAACAGGACCACGACCGGATCTATGTTCTGGTTGTCGCCCTGCATGCGGGGCTGGACCAGGTTGCCGACGATGAAGAGGATGGTCTGCAGTCCCACCAGCAGGATCAGGGCGGGCCAATAGCTGGGGAATTGCACCAGGGCGAACAACGGCGGCGCGAGGCCGGCGACCGCTCCCCCCAATACCGGTATGAAACCGACGATGAAGATCACGAAGGTCCAGAACTCGGCGTTCTGAAGCCCCACGGCCCGCATCAGAATCCAGGCCGCGAGACAGATCATGGCCCCGGTGACGGTCTGGACCCAGATATATCCCTCGACCCCGCCGCGGACCCGGTGGAAGACGGCGACGGCTTCGTCGCGCTGGTTCTTGAGGGGGAACATGGCGACGATCTTGCGTCGGAAACCAATCTGCGACGCCAGCAGGAACCCCAGATAGACCATGACGAAGAAGGAGCCCGAGGCGATGCCCTGGGCCTGAACAGCCATGCCGGTCAGATAGCCCCGGATGTCGACACCGTTGATCAGATCCTGCGCAGTCGGCGGGTCGTTCAAGCGAACCAGGCCGTAGGCGTCGCGGATGATCTGGTCGATGCGCGGACCGATGTTTTGCGACACGCCGGACGCCTCGCCGAAGAAGCCCGCCGCCCCGTTCACGATGATGGCTATGGAGGCGAAGAAGGCCAGGACCACCAGGATCAGGGCGGTGACACCGGCCCAGCGATCGTTCAGCGGCGTCCGCGCCGCCACAGACCGCTTCGCCCCGTCGATCATGATCAGCAGGAAGATGGCCATGGCCAGGGGGGTCAGTATGTCCCGCAGCCAATAGATGGCCGCCCCTGCGGCCACCGTGGCGATCAGGGCGGCGGCGTTCCGCGATACGGCCGACGGCTGCATGGTGACGGGGCTTTTCATCCTGCCCTTGTCGAGGCGTCCGACGGCCGCGTCAATCGCGGTTTCGGCTTGGGGTTGAACGCGCTAGACCTCGCGCAGATGCAATCGGAGAACCGCATGTCCGACGCCCTTCCCGGCTTGTTCCTCGGCCAGTCCGACGCCGCCCTGCCGGAAACCTTGCTGTTCCATCGCGCGAACCGACACGGCGTGGTCGCCGGAGCGACCGGGACGGGTAAGACGGTCACCTTGCAGATCATGGCCCAGGGCTTTTCGGACGCGGGGGTGCCGGTCTTCTGCGCCGACGTGAAGGGCGACCTGTCGGGCATTTCCCAGATCGGCGCGCCGAACGAGAAACTGCTCTCCCGCGCCGCCGACATGGGTCTGACCCTGACGCCGCGCGCCGCGCCGACGGTCTTCTGGGATCTTTACGGGCAGAAGGGCCATCCCATCCGCACCACGGTTTCCGAGATCGGTCCAGTGCTGATGGCGCGGATGCTGAACCTGAACGAGGTGCAGGAAGGGGTTCTGACGGTGGTCTTCCATGTCGCCGACAAGGAGGGCCTGCTACTGTTGGACCTGGGCGATCTGCGCAGTCTCCTGGCCTATGTCGGCGAGAACGCCGACCGGATCGGGCGGGAGGTCGGCAATGTCGCCCCCGCCTCGATCGCCGCCATTCAGCGCGCCCTGCTTCAGATGGAGCAGCAGGGCGGCGACGCCTTCTTCGGCGAACCCGCCCTGAAGCTGGAGGACATGATCCGCGTCGGGCTGGACGGCCGGGGACAGGTCAATGTGCTGGATTCGACCCGGCTGATGAACAGCCCGCGCCTGTACGGCGCCTTCCTCTTGTGGCTGCTGTCGGAACTGTTCGAGCAGCTGCCGGAAGTCGGCGATCCCGAAAAGCCCCGCCTGGTCTTCTTCTTCGACGAGGCGCACCTGCTGTTCAACGACGCCCCGCGCGCCCTGCTGGAGAAGGTCGAGCAGGTCGTGCGGCTGATCCGGTCCAAGGGGGTGGGCGTCTATTTCGTCACTCAGAACCCGGCCGACATCCCTGATAGCGTCCTGGCCCAGCTAGGCAATCGCATCCAGCACGCCCTTCGCGCCTATACGCCGTCGGAGCAGAAGGGGCTTAAGGCCGCCTCTCAGAGCTTCCGCGCCAACCCCGCCTTCGACACGGCCGAGGCGATCCAGGGCCTGGGCGTCGGCGAAGCCCTGGTCTCGGTGCTGGACGAGAAGGGCGCTCCCACCGTCGTGGCGCGCACCAGGATCCGTCCTCCAGCCTCGCGCCTGGGTCCCGCGACCGAGGTCGAACGCGCCGCCGTCATGGCCGCCAGCCCCGTGCGGGGCCTCTATGACCAGGCCTTGAACCGGGAATCCGCCGAGGAAATCCTGGCCGCTCGTCATGCGGCGTCGGATCAGGCCGAGGCCGCCGAAGCCCAGGCGAGATCGGACGAAAAGGCAGCCAGGGAACAGGTCAAAGAACAGGTCCGCGCCGCCCCCCGTCCCGCCCCGCGCGCCCGGACCTCCAATCGCCAGACGCCGATGGAGGCCCTGACCAAGTCGGTGCTGCGGACGGCCGGATCGACCATCACCCGCGAACTGCTGCGCGGCGTTCTGGGCGGTCTGAAGCGGCGCTAGGTCTTGCAACGGGGCAGGGGCGGGCGCATCTCCCGTCCATGTTCATCCAGACCGAACCCACGCCCAATCCGAATGCGCTGAAGTTCCTGCCCGGTCGCGAGGTCTCGCCGACCGCCGCCCTGGAATATCGCACCATAGACGAGGCGACCGCATCGCCGCACGGATCGGCGTTGGCGGAAGCTCTGTTCGAGCTGGAAGGCGTCGACGGCGTCTTCTTCGGTGCGGACTATGTGTCGGTGACCCGGCAGGAGTCGGGACCGGACTGGTCGGAGATGAAGGCGCCGATCCTGGGCGTCATCATGGATCATTTCGTTTCGGGCCAGCCCCTGACGCGCGGCGGCGACGGCGGGGTCGAGACCCACGCCGAGGATGACAGCGAGATCGTCGCCGAGATCAAGGCTCTGCTCGACAGCCGAATCCGCCCGGCCGTGGCCCAGGACGGCGGCGACATCCTGTTCGATTCCTTCGATGAAGAAACCGGCGTGCTGAGCCTTCGGATGCGCGGCGCCTGTTCGGGCTGCCCCTCGTCGTCGGCGACCCTTAAGGCGGGCGTGGAGCAGATGATGCGCCACTATGTGCCCGAAGTGACGCGGGTCGAGCAGACAATCTAGGCTTCGGACGCGCTTTCGTTCTCGTCAGACGTGCGTCGGGGCGCCATCCTCTCCGTCCCATGCCGCGTTTTATTCCCGATCCCGAAGTCCTTCGCCTGGGCGAGGCGCTCGCCGCCCTGCGCCGGGAGCGCGGCCTGTCCCAAGCCGAGGCCGGCGCCCGCCTGGACATGACCAGCCAAGGTTGGGGCCTGTATGAATCCGGCCGCCGACCGGGCCTGTTTCGTCCCGACGTGCAGCGGCGGCTGACCGGGGCCCTGGACTCGACGCCGGAGGCTCTGGCCCTGCGCCTGTCCGGGCCGTCTGAGGCGACCATTTCCGCTTTGACCGTCACCGGACTGGAGGCCCGTGGGCGCGGCTTTGACGCCCCGCCGGCCGTCGGCGTGACCCGGTTTCGGCTCTCCAACGACGCCCTCTCGCCCTGGGCGTCCGCAGGCGTGGTGCTGGAAGTCCGTCCCGGTCTCTGGCCCCGTCCCGGCCAGGGCTGCGTCATCGAAATGAAGGACGGCGACGTGCGGGCGCGTCTTTTCGACCGGGAGGACGCCAGCCGAATTCACGTCCGCGGCGCAGGATCTCTGGACGGGGGTGAAACCCTCGACCGCGCCGAGATCGCCACGGTGTCGGCCGTGATCGCGCGCCGCGAGGAATGAAACGAAAAGGTTGTATGCTCGGAAGGGTTGTGTCACTCTTCGTCCATGAACAGGAAAGACGCCCCTCGCAACACGGCCCGTGCGCCGGAACCCCTCGACGCGATGGTCGGGGCGCGGATCGCGTCCCGGCGGGCGGCGCTGGGCCTGTCCCAGACCGCCCTGGGCGAACTGGTCGGCGTCAGCTGTCAGCAGGTGCAGAAATACGAGGGCGGGCAGAACCGGATTTCGGCCTCCCGCCTGCATCACCTGGCCCTGGCGCTGGGCCTGCCGGTCGAAGCCTTTTTCCCGGAGCGGCCGGGGGAGGCGGAAAACGCGGAGCTTTCCCTGATGCGGTCCATGGCCGCGACGCCCGAGGGGCGGGCGATGGCGGACGGTTTCTCCCGCATCGAGGATCGTTCGGTTCGCCAGGCCCTGACGCGACTGGTGGAGGTTCTTGCGCGAGCCGCCTAGAAGGCCGGACATGAGACTTCTGGTGATCGATACGGCGCTCGGCGCCTGCACGGCGGCCGTATTCGAGGACGGGCGGCCCCTGGCCGAACGGTTCGAACCCATGACCAAGGGCCATCAGGAACGGCTGGGCGGTCTGGCGCGGGACGTCGTGGCCGAGGCGGGCGGGGGTTTCAACGCCCTGGACCGGATCGGCGTCACCGTCGGGCCGGGCTCCTTCACCGGCCTGAGGGTCGGTTTGGCCTTCGCCCAGGGTCTGGGCGCGGCCCTGGACCGGCCGGTGGTCGGGATCTCGGCGCTGGACGGGCTGGCGGCCTCGCTGGACGCCGACGACGCGCCGGTCGCGGCCCTGATCGACGCGCGGCGTGGTCAGGTCTACGCCAAATTCTTCATCGACGGCGCGGCTGTCGGGCCAGACGAGGCTCTCTCGCTCGACGAGGCGTCGCGACGGATCGCCGTCCTGGGTCCGGAGGTTCGTCTGGTCGGCAGCGGCGCCGCCGTCCTGGCGGAAGCCTTCCCCGACCTGAAATATGCGACGCTGGACGCCCGCGTCGCGCCGTCGCCTCAGGCCCTGGCGCGGCTGGTCGCCGCCGCCGATTCAGCCGAATATCCGCCCCGCCCCCTCTATCTTCGCGCGCCCGACGCCACCCCGCCCAGTCGTCTGCCGGGCCAGCCGCGGCAGCCGGCGCCATGACGCGCGTCGGTCCCGCCGCCCTGGCGGCCATCCACGCCCAGGCCTTCGCTACGCCATGGGGCGAGGCCGAGTTCGCGGATCTGCTGACCCAGGCCGGGGTCTTCGCCGTGGTCGAGCCGGACGGCTTCATCCTGATCCGCGTCGTCCTGGACGAGGCTGAAATCCTGACCCTGGCGGTGCGGCCCGATGCGCGCCGCGCGGGTCTGGGCGGACGTCTGACAGGGCAGGGGGCCGTGGAGGCCGCCCGCGCCGGAGCCTCGCGCCTGTTCCTCGAGGTGGCGGAAGACAATGTCGCGGCCCGCGCCCTCTACGACCGGGCGGGCTTTCGCCCGATCGGCCGTCGAAAGGCCTATTACGCCGCGCCGGAGGGCGGCCGGACGGACGCCTTGGTCCTCGGTCTCGACCTTGCGGCGATTCCGCGTGCGGCGACGCTTCCCTGATGCGATCCAAATGCCTATTCTAAGCGCCATGGACCGGATCGAAAAACTCTGCGCCGACCGCGGCATGCGTATGACCGAACAGCGCCGGGTGATCGCCCGCGTCCTGTCTTCGGCCGAGGATCACCCGGATGTGGAGGAGTTGTACCGCCGCGCGTCGTCGATCGACCCCCATATTTCGATCGCCACCGTCTATCGCACCGTCCGCCTGTTCGAAGAGGCGGGCGTGGTCGAGAAGCATGATTTCGGCGACGGCCGCAGCCGCTACGAAGAGGCGGGCGACGATCACCACGACCACCTGATCGACACCAAGACCGGCGAGGTGATCGAATTCTTCGACGCCGAGATCGAGAAACTGAAGACCGAGATCGCCGAACGCCTGGGATTCGAACTGATCGGCCACAAGCTGGAACTGTACGGCGTGCCGATCGAGGGCGCCGAACCGTCCAAGCGTGAGGGCCTGATCTTCCAGCGCCACGCCGCCCGGGTGAGACCCGCCGATGTGGACGCGGGCTGAGCCTCGGTCTTGTCGTCCCTCGCACGGGCGATCATAAGCCCGGCATGACCGACACCCTGGTTCCGCAAGCCGACGCCCTGCCGGACGCGCCCGCCAAGCGCCTGTTCATCAAGACCTACGGCTGCCAGATGAACGTCTATGACTCGGAGCGCATGGCCGATGTCCTGCGACCGCTGGGCTATGCCGTGACCGAAGACGTCAAGGCGGCCGACTTCATCATCCTGAACACCTGCCACATCCGCGAAAAAGCGGCCGAGAAGATCTATTCCGAACTCGGCAAGATGCGCGAACTGCGCGACATCAAGCGCGAGGCGGGCGGCGACCTGACCATCGCCGTCGCCGGCTGCGTCGCCCAGGCCGAGGGCGAGGAGATCATGAAACGCCAGCCGGCGGTCGATATCGTCGTCGGCCCCCAGGCCTATCACCAGCTGCCCGAGCTGCTGACCCGCACGGCGCGGGCGCGGGGCGAGCGGATCGGCGCCGACTTCGCTCCGAACGACAAGTTCGACGCCCTGCCCGCGGCGCGCGGGACCACCGGCCCGACCGCCTTCCTGACGGTGCAGGAAGGGTGCGACAAGTTTTGCACCTTCTGCGTCGTCCCCTATACGCGCGGCGCCGAATGGTCGCGGCCGATGACCTCGGTGCTGGAGGAGGCGCGGGCCCTGGCCGATCGCGGGGTGCGCGAAGTCACCCTGCTGGGCCAGAACGTCAACGCCTATGACGGCGAGCGTCCGGACGGCAAGCCCGCCAGCCTGGCCGAACTGGCCTATGCTCTGGCCGAGATCTCCGGTCTGGACCGCATCCGCTATACGACCAGCCATCCCAACGACATGTCGGACGAACTGATCGCCGCCCACGGCGACCTGGACGCCCTGATGCCCTATCTGCACCTGCCGGTTCAGGCCGGCTCGGACCGGATTCTGCGGCTGATGAACAGGAAGCACGGGCGCGGAAAATACCTCGATCTGATCGGCCGCATCCGCGAGGCCCGGTCGGACATGGCCATGGCCGGCGACTTCATCGTCGGCTTCCCCGGCGAGACGGACAAGGAGTTCGAGGACACGCTGAATCTGGTCAGGCAGGTTCGCTACGCCTCGGCCTTCGCCTTCATGTACTCGCCCCGCCCCGGCACGCCGGCCGCCGGTATGGGCGAACAGGTCGATCCCGAGGTCGCCAGGGAGCGGCTGCACCGGCTGATCGAACTGCTGACCGAACAGCAGACCGCCTTCAACGCCGCCCAGGCTGGGCGGACCCTGAACATCCTGTTCGACCGCAAGGGCCGGCATGGCCACCGTCATCAGGCGGTGGGCCGTTCCCCCTATCTTCAGTCGGTCCATGTCGACGACGCGGATCATCTGATCGGCCAGATCGTTCCGGTCGAGATCCTGGCCGGCCAGCAGAACAGCCTGACCGGCAGGCTTGTCACCACCGGGCTCATGCAACCTGGCGCCGCGCGCGAGGCGGTAGCTCAAGAAGAAAAGGCCGCTTGATGGCGAGAGAGTCCGAGTTCGTCCCGCTGAACGACGCCGAACTGCAAGCCGTCGTCGGGCCGAACAGCCGTCACGTCGCCCTGATCGAGGACGCCTTCAAGGTGCTGGTCGAGGCGCCGGGCGGCGGGGTGTCCGTCAACGGCGGCACGCGCGACCGGTCCGACGCACGTCGCGTGATCGAGGACCTGGCCAAGCGCGCGGCCCTGGGGGCGGAAGTCACCGAGGCCGATGTGCGCGCGGCCCTGGGCCAGGCGCGGGGCGGCAAGGGCACGCCGGGCATGGCGGCCGCCGGCGTTTCGCTGCCGGGGGGCAAGCGCGGCTCCATCGTGCCCAAGACCAAGGCCCAGGCGGCCTATCTGGACATGCTGGGTCGCTGCGAGCTCAGTTTCGGCGTCGGCCCGGCCGGCACCGGCAAGACCTTCCTGGCCGCGGCCTATGGCGCTTCCCTGCTGCGGCGTGGTCAGGTGGACCGGCTGGTCATCACCCGGCCCGCGGTCGAGGCGGGCGAGAAACTGGGCTTCCTGCCCGGCGACCTGAACGAGAAGGTCGACCCCTATCTGGCCCCGATCTGGGAGGCGCTGAACGACATCCTCGGCGCCGAGGACGTGCAGCGGCGCCGCGACAAGGGCGAGATCGAGGCCGCCCCCATCGCCTTCATGCGCGGCCGCACCCTCAGCCACGCCTTCGTCATCGTCGACGAGGCCCAGAACACCTCGCGCCTGCAGATGAAGATGGTCCTGACGCGTCTGGGCGAGGGCGCGCGCATGGTCGTCACCGGCGACCCGTCGCAGATCGACCTGCTGAACCCGCGCGATTCCGGTCTGGCCCACGCCCTGCGGATCCTCGACGGGGTCAAGGGCGTCGGCATTCTGAAGTTCGCGGCCGAGGACGTGGTGCGCCACGCCATGGTCGAGCGGATCGTGCGCGCCTATGACGCTGACGCCGAACGCAGCCGGCCGACTCCCGACCTCGAAGACCTGGCATGATCGAGATCGAAATCGAGGCCGAAGCCTGGACCGGCGCTGTGCCGGAGGCCGAAGCCGTCGTGAGCCGGGCCGCCGAGGCGGCGCTGGGATCTGTGGCGGGCGACGTCGTCGTCCTGCTGACCGACGATGCGGCGGTGCGCGACCTGAACGCCCGGTTCCGGGACAAGGACCGGCCGACCAATGTCCTGTCGTTCCCGGCGCCCGAAAGCGCAGCGCCCCATCTGGGCGACATCGTCCTGGCCTACGGCGTCTGCGCGGCCGAGGCGGAGGCCCAGGGCAAGACCCTGTCCGACCATCTGAGCCATCTGGTCGTCCATGGCGTGCTCCACCTGCTGGGCCGCGATCACGAGGACGACGTCGAGGCCGAGGAGATGGAAGCCGAGGAACGCGAGATCCTGGCCGGACTGGGCGTCGCCGATCCCTACGCCGCCGAGCAGGACTGACCCGATGTTCCCCGACGCCGCCCTGGACCGTTTCGCCGCCCGCATCCGAAGTCTGCCCGAGCGGCGGCGCGCCCTGACCTGGCGGCTGATCCGCATCGGTCTGGCGCTGCTGGCGGGGGCGGGGACCGCCCTGGCCCATCCGCCGTTCGGCCTGCTGATCGGGCTTCTGGGCTATCCGCTGCTGATGATCCTGTCGGAGCGTTCCGACACCGCGCGCGGCGCCTTCTGGATGGGCTGGCTGGCGGGCTTCGCCTATTTCTTCATCGGCTGCTGGTGGGTGGCGGAGGCCTTCTTCGTCAATCCGGAACAGGCCTGGATGGCGCCCTTCGCCGCCAGCCTGCTGCCGGCGGGCCTGGGTCTGTTCTGGGGCGCGGCCTGCGCCCTCTATCGCCGATACGCGCCAATCGGTCCGGTTCGGGTTCTGCTGTTCGCCGCCCTGTTCTGCGCCGCCGAATGGCTGCGCGGCCATGTGCTGACCGGGTTTCCCTGGAACCCGGCCGGGGCGACCTGGCGGGCGGGCGGCGGCATGTCGCAGTTCGCCTCGGTCGTCGGCGTCTATGGCCTTAGCCTGGTCACCGTGGCCGCGACCGCCGCCCTCGCCCCGCTGATCGGACCGGGGGCGCAGCGCGGCCGTCTGATTTCGGCCGGCCTGGGCGTTTTGGCCCTGGCGGCGGTCGGCGTCTTCGGCGCCGTCCGGCTGGCGCAGGCCGATCTCCAGTTCACCGACACGGTGGTCCGTCTGGTCCAGGCCGATGTGAAACAGGAGACGAAATGGTCTCCAGCGACCTACCGCTCCATCGTGGATCGCTACCTGTCCCTGACGGCCCAGCCCGGCGCCGCCACTCCCGACGTGGTGGTCTGGCCCGAAGGCGCCCTGCCGGCCTCGGCCAACGACGTCTTCGCCTCGGCCGACGCCACATCCATCGCCACCGCCCTCCGTCCCGGCCAGACGTTGCTGATGGGCCTGGCGCGCGGCGAGCCGGACCCGACGGCGCCCGAGGGCGGCCGCTACTACAACAGCCTGTTCGCCCTGGCCGACGAGGGCGGACCGGGTCTGCGGATCGCCGCCGTCTATGACAAACACCGGCTGGTGCCGTTCGGCGAATATCTGCCCCTCGGCTCGATCATGACGGCGGTCGGCTTGCGCAGCCTGGTGC
>Ga0209643_1001286_pt1 | contig 25200 bp, 22 predicted proteins | sample AutmiccBRH37_all_FD_187383 | JGI IMG/M metagenome (GOLD analysis project Ga0209643, IMG submission 187383) | Deep subsurface microbial communities from Mt. Terri, Switzerland - Autotrophic microbial communities BRH/37_all (SPAdes) (version 2) | ecosystem: Environmental > Aquatic > Deep... | reverse complement strand
CGACGAGTTGAACCGATTGCGTCACGATCAACGCGAACAGCGCGTAGAATCCCAGGTGCCCGAGACGTTCGCGATAGAGGAACCACACCAGCAGCACAACCGCGCTCAGCACGGCGATCGGCCACAGCTGGCGCGGAGACACCCACAGGATCTGCCCGACCAGCATGTCCTTGAGATGCTCGCCGCCATGAGGGTTGTTCGCCAGGATCAGCAGTTCGATGCATGCCGACAGGACGAACAGAACGCCGATCAGCGCCTCCTGAATATGCGGCCACTTCCTGTCGCTCCACGTCAACAGCGTGGCTGCCAGCAGCGCCGCCACGATCGCAGCCGCCTGCACGCGCCAGCCTTGCGGCTCGAAGCCCATCGCGTCGGCTGCCGTGACGCCGAGCCCCGCAACCTGCGCAATCGCAAGATCGATGAACACGATTCCCCGGGCCAGCACCTGCTGGCCCAGGGGCACGTGAGTGGTCAAGACCAGTACTCCGGCAAGGAGCGCCGGAAGGAGAATGCCGACCTCTATCGCGCTCATGGCTACATCCCCTTCGATGGATGAAGGAGACGCTGGATCGTGTCATCAAAGAGCGAGAACAAGTCCTTCGCCCCATCCGTGCCGCCGATGGTGAAGGGCAACGCGACCGCAGGAAGACCGGTTTTTTCCGACACGAATTGCGAGGGCCGGTCATCCTCGTAAGCCGCACGAATAATGAGTTTGGCCGGTGCCTTCCGCAGGGTCTCGACGACCTCGGCAAGATAGCCGCTGGACGGCGGAACGCCGGGCTTGGGCTCTATCGCAATCACACGCTGGAGACCGAGCCAGTTTTGAAGATAGGCCCAGTTGCTGTGCTGGACGACGATCTGCTCCCCTTTCAGCGGGGCCGCTTCGCTTTCCCATTTGGCGATCGCGGCGGCGAACCGTGTCGTGAAGTCCGCCAATCGCGCCTGATACATCGCCGCATTCGCCGGATCGAGCGCCCCAAAACGCTGCGCCAGCGGCGCCGCGACGATTAGGATATTGCGCGGATCGGTATGAATATGCGGATTGCCGGCCGCGTGCACATCGCCGTCCGCCCGGTCGAGACGCGCGGGAATTTCGAGCAGATCGACATAGCTCGCCGCTTCGAAGTCTCCCGCCGTGCCGGCCTGGATCTTGTCGTTGCCCGATTGCTGCTCGACCATCGGAAGCCAGCCGATTTCCAGCTCGGCGCCCGTGCACACCGTAAGATCGGCGCTACGCGCCTTGGCGATCAGGCTGGGACGCGCCTGAATCCGGTGCGGATCCTGCGCGCCCGTGGTGGCGGTGTAGACCGTGACGGCAGCGCCGCCGATCTCACTTGCGAGGGCTCCCCATTCGGGCTCGCAGGCGAAGACATTGAGTGCGGCGTGCGCCGGGGCATTCAGCCCCAGCGCCAGCGCGACGGTCGATATCATCAGTATACGCATCTTCATGTCTCCTTAGTAACGGTGCGCGCCATGCGGCCCGTAAATAACGGTGTATTGAAACAAAAGCTCGTTGTTGGGCTGGATGTCGGATTGGTCGTAGGTGTACTGGACGCGGAAGCGGCCGAACTCGCTCGTGTCGAATTCAAGGAGGGCCGACGTTGCGCGCGGAGTGTGATCCAATGGATCGAGCGTTGTGCCGAACAGCGCGGCGTCGGTATCGACACCGGCGAGTTGCGCGTATCGCAGGCCGACGCTCCAGCGTGGCATGAACTGGTAAACGCCCTGCACGTACCAGCCGTTGCGCGTATCGTCGACCGGGATGGCGTTGAAGTCGCCCTGCTGACGGTCGAGGAAGAATTCGCCGCTCAGCACGAGGTTCCGCTCGACCGGGTTACCCTGCGGCGCCCATTTGTAGACCGCCGTCAGGATTCCAAGATTGTCCTTGCCGTCGAAAACGTCGCCACCGGTGTCGCGATCATCGGCGAGGGCGCGCAGATAAGAGACGCCGAACAACCAGCTCGACGATTCATTGATATCGTCGCCAGTGTGCAGGAACGCGGTGTAGGTGCCCTTGCCGTGATTGGCGCTGCCGCCGGCCGGAAACGAGTCGCCGCGATACCATTCCGCTCCAAATTCGAGAAACTGATCGCTCGGCGCCAGCCAGCGCAGCTGAACGCCATCGTCTCCATATTGGTTGCCGAGAAACGCCCGGTACGGGAGCGATGCGTCCGAAAACGACCAGTCATGCGCATGGCGCTCGTTGATATAGCCGATGCCGGAAAAGAAACGCCCGGCCTTCAGCGACAGGCCGTGGCCGAGTTTGGTCGTCTGGATATATGCCTCTTCGACCGAAAGCTCGTTGTTACCGTCAAACGCGAGAGTCAGGGCGCCCTTGAGATAGGGGTCGATGTTGGCGCTGAGGGAAACTTCGGACTCGCCCAGCGAGAAGCCGCGGTCGGGCAACCCGGCCTCATCGCCGAGCGCAAAGCCGGGGATGCGCGCGACACCTGGATCGCGCGAAAACGCGCCATAGGTTCCGTTGAGCACCGCGGCGATGCCGGGGTTGAATGCGCCCGCGGACGCCGGCGGGCGGGGCGTCAGTGTGAGCGCCGGCGCGCCGGTGGCAACGGCGGGCGCCGCAGCTGCGGCTTTGGCCGAGGCCGATTTGGCTTCGCTGGCGCTGGCCTGCGCGGCGACCGCGGACGCCTTGGCCGATCTGGCCTCGGCCTCTGCCTTTTTCAGACGCGCCTCCAGTTCCAAGATGCGCGCGTCGTAGTCGTGCCGCAACGCGTCGATCGAGCTCTTGATGGCCGAAAGATCGTCGCTGTCGGTGGCGTGCGCCAATCCCGGCACGCTCAACAGCGCAGCGGCAGCAAATGCGCCAACCGCCAGGGATGATGGATGCTTCATTGTTGTATGCCTTGTCGAATCCACGCAGCGGCTCCGAGGGCGCCGAACGGCGCGGGAGCATGCGTGAGGTGTTCAAATGCGCTGCCCCGCAGAGCGGGCGGCACGCGTCGAATGTCGGAGAAGGATCAGGGGTGACGGCGCGGGGGCGCGCGGCTCTGCCAGTCATGCGACAGAACGCTGATTGCCGCGCGTGCGGTGACGTATTCGATCGTCGCGTGCCAAACGGTCGGCACGATCATCGGCACATCCGCGCCCGGGCAGGTGAAGGTGCCGGCGTGGAGCAGGGCCTGCCAGAGCGCGCAGTGATCGGCGTCGCCATGCGCAGGGACACTGTGACGCGCGTCGCGTGACGGGTCGGCCGTGGACGCGGCCCAGGCCCCGGATTCCATCGGGTGCTCGAGCCAGGGCAGATGCACGTGGGTCTGCACAAGCAGCCCCAGAACAAGAAGCGCGACGAGCGCGCACGACACCGTAACCGCGCGCAGGCGCGGCAGGCGCCGAAGGGCGGTCGGCCGGTTCAGGCGTTCACGACGGCGTCCCGACACGTTCAGCCCCCCGATGACGCGGGGCTGATCGGCGCGGCGTCCTGCCGGCCCAAAGGCGGGCCGACCCTAAGCCGGTCGATCGCCGTCAGCTGCCAGTCGGTACGGGCGGCGAAACGCGCGCATTCCTCCGTATGACGGACCGCCGGACGATAAATGTGCGCCGTGGCTTCGCTGATGGTTCGCCCGTCGGGCGCAAGGCGCTCGACCCGCAGCGTTCGAAGCGGAAGCGCCGAGGGGCGGCTGCGGATCCGCCCGCGAACAACGGCGCCCCGCGCGTCGTCGCCAAGCCACGGGCGTGTGAGCGCGTATCCCGCAACCGGAGCGAGTTCGATCTCCATCATGCCGACAAGGTCCGCGCGAGCGGGCACCCAGATCATCGACAGGCTCACGGCCAACGCGAGGACCGCGGGACAAGGCTTCACAAGCCTTCTGAGAGGCGACAGAGCAATCATTGTTGCATTCCCACCAGAGGCGCGGAGGCGAGCGACATGTCGCACGACATGCCGTCCGTTGCGCCGGCCTGCACAAGGATCCGAAAATTCGACGCGTGTTACGCGCCGGGTGTGACGACGGGGAAATACCGGGGAAGCGGCGGTGCGCGGCCCTGCCAACTGTGTGAAACCGCGTAAATCGCGACAATCGCGAGCGTGACCTCGACCCTGGCGGGCCAGGGCATGGGCAGGACGGGCGGGAGGTCGAGCACCGGCACGGTGAACGTACCGGCATGAATCATCGCCTGCCAGAGCGGGCAATGATCGGCATCGCCATGGGCAGGGACGCGGTGACCGGGGTCACCGCGATCGGCCAGGGCAGACGTGTGCGCCGAATGGGGGAGGCTTGCACGCTCAAGCCACGGCAGATGCACGTGCGTCTGGACCAGCAGGCTCTGCACGAGAAGTGCGAAGACCGCGAGAAGCAGGGCGGGTCCGCCGAATCCGTGGTGGTGGCGACCCGGGATCGCGCCCCGGCGAACCGCTTCCGTTAATCTTGAGACTGCAATCGGCATGACGACCTGCGCGCGAACTTGACACGGTTCAGTTTATTCGACGTGTCAAGCAGGCACTAGCCCCTGCCCCGCAACCGCTTTGCACGGCGCGCAATCGCGCGCTTCGGCACACAGCCGATTTACAGCGCGGGGCGCGCTGGGTATAACACTGAGGGGCTTCAAGAAACCTTCAAAATCAGGCAACTCCCCGCCGGCCCGGATTGTGGTTCGCACGGCGTTTCGGGGGTGAAATGGGGCGTATGCAGAGCGCGGAGTTCTGCACTGCGCCTCGAAGTTTTGGTGCTGGGACAGGGCTGAACGCGGCATGAAGATACTCGCAGGCAACAGCAATCCGCCGCTCGCCAAGGCGATTTCGGAGTACCTCAAGGTCCCGCTGACGAAGGCCGTCGTGCGCCGTTTCGCGGACATGGAGGTGTTTGTCGAAATTCAGGAGAACGTGCGTGGCGAGGACGTCTTCGTCCTCCAGTCGACATCGTTCCCCGCCAACGACAACCTGATGGAGTTGCTCATCATTACGGACGCGCTGCGCCGGGCGTCGGCGCGCCGTATCACGGCGGTGTTGCCCTATTTCGGCTATGCCCGCCAGGACCGCAAGCCGGGGCCGCGCACGCCGATTTCGGCCAAGCTGGTCGCCAACCTCATCTCGACCGCAGGCGCCAACCGCGTCCTCACGCTCGATCTCCATGCCGGACAAATTCAGGGCTTTTTCGACATTCCGACCGACAATCTCTTTGCCGCGCCGGTCATCGTGAGCGACATCGAGGAGAAATTCGCGGGCCGCAACCTGATGATCGTCTCGCCGGACGTCGGCGGCGTGGTGCGCGCGCGGGCGCTGGCCAAGCGCCTCAATGTCGATCTCGCGATCGTCGACAAGCGGCGCGAGCGAGCCGGCGTGTCGGAAGTCATGAACATCATCGGCGAGGTCGAGGGGCGCAGCTGCGTCCTGGTCGACGATATCGTCGATTCGGGTGGCACCTTGTGCAACGCGGCACAGGCACTGCTCGACAACGGGGCGGCCGATGTTTCCGCCTATGTGACCCACGGGGTCCTGTCGGGCGGCGCGGTGGCCCGCATCAAGGATTCCAAGCTCCAGGCGCTGGTGATTACGGATTCGATCCTGCCCACCACCCCGGTCCGCGCGACCGGGAATATCCGCCTCCTCCCCATCGCCGGCCTGATGGGCGAGGCCATGGCGCGCATCGCCGAGGAGCGTTCGGTTTCGAGCCTGTTCGATTAGAGAATTCGCGGGGCGGAACATTGCGCCCGGCCCGGCCCTCGTGTACAACCAGCCCCTTTCCCGCGACCTTTTGAGCCGCCGCGCCCTCAAAAAATGGCTTTGGCGCCCGGGATTTTGCGATTTTCGGAGTGACGAGCATGAGCCAGGTCTATTCACTGAACGCCGAAGCCCGTGAAACGGGCCGCAAGAGCATCGCGCGCGGCCTGCGCCTCGCGGGACGCGTCCCCGGCATTATCTATGGCGGCGCCAAGGAGCCCGAGCTCGTCTCGTTCGACGGCCGCGAGCTGTTCAAATTGTGGAACACCGGCACGTTCCAGAGCCACATCTTGATGGTGTCGCTTGGGGATGCGGTCAGCCGCGTCATTCCGCGCGATGTGCAGCTCGATCCGGTCAGCGACGTGCCGCTGCATGTCGATCTGCTGCGTCTGGAAGAAGGCGCGACGATCAACATCGAAATTCCGGTGCATTTCATCAACGATACACTCTCCCCGGGCATCAAGCGCGGCGGCGTGCTCAATGTCGTGCGCCACGAAATCGAGCTGATCTGCCCGATCGAGACGATCCCGGAGACGATCACCATCGACCTCGCGAACCTCGACATTAACGACAGCGTCCACATTTCCGCAATCGTGCTGCCCGAAGGCGTGCGCCCGGCGATCTCGGACCGCGATTTCACCATCGCGACCATCGCGCCGCCGACTGTGCAGACCGAAGAGCCGGCGCCTGCCGCTGCCGCAGCAGCGGCCCCTGCCGCCGCCGAGCCGGCCGCCAAGGGCTCTACGAAGAGCTAGGGCGGGCCCTTCCCCGCGGGCGGCCCTGCGCCGCGTTCCGGGTGACCTGTGCACGCCTGCATGGCTTGAGGCAGAGCCCTAATAAGGCTATGGGGTACAGGCAAACGGCGCCTGTCTTACACCCGTGTCGAGCGGCGCGCACAATCAACCACACGGAACCTGGGCGTTGAGGCAGATGGACGAGCGGAGCACGAAGTCAAACGATCTGGCAAACGCGATCCGCGCGTTGTCGATGGACGCGGTGGAGGCGGCAAAATCGGGTCATCCCGGCATGCCGATGGGCTTTGCCGACGTCGCCACCGTCCTGTTTACGAAAATTGCGAAATTCAATGCGGCGAACCCGGATTGGCCGGACCGCGACCGGGTGATCCTGTCGGCGGGCCATGGCTCGATGCTGCTCTATTCGGCGTTCTATCTGCTGGGCTATCCCGCCATGACGCTGGATGAGATCAAGCATTTCCGCCAATGGGAGTCCAAGACCCCCGGCCACCCGGAACACGGCCACACCAAGGGCGTCGAGACGACCACCGGGCCGCTCGGGCAGGGTCTGGCCAACGGCGTCGGGATGGCGCTCGCCGAGCGCATCATGGCGGCCAATTTCGGGCCCGAGCTGGTCGACCACATGACCTATGTGATCGTCGGCGACGGTTGCCTGATGGAAGGCCTCAGCCAGGAAGCGATCTCGCTGGCCGGTCATCTCAAGCTGAACAAGCTGGTCGTGCTGTTCGACGACAACGGCATCTCGATCGACGGTCCGGTCAGCCTCACCGAAAGCGGCGATGTCGTCGGGCGCTTTACCGCGTCCGGCTGGGCGGCGACGCGCATCGACGGCCACGACCCGGTGGCCATCGAGGCCGCGCTCAAAGCAGCCAGGACAAGCGACCGCCCGACCCTGATCGCCTGCAAGACGGTGATCGGTTACGGCGCGCCCACCAAGCAAGGCACTTCCTCCAGCCATGGCTCGCCGCTCGGCGCGAAGGACATCGAAGGGGCGCGCGCGGCACTGAACTGGCCTTACCCGCCCTTCGAGATTCCCGCTGCAATTCTCGACACGTGGCGTCTTGCAGGCCGTCGCGGCGCCGCCGACGAGCTTGCCTGGCAGACTCGTCTGGCTGCCGCCGCGCCCGATCAGCGCGCCGAATTCCAGCGCCGCCTCAGCTCCCGCCTCCCCGACAGCGTGACCGGCGCCTTCGCCGAGCACATTGCCAAGCTGGTCGACGAGCAGCCCAAGATGGCAACCCGCAAGGCGTCCGAGTTCGCGGTCAAGGTGTTCAGCCCGCTCCTTCCGGACGCGATCGGCGGCTCGGCCGACCTCACCGGCTCGAACCTGACCAAAACCGCCGATCAGGGTGTGCTCGCGCCCGGCCGGTTCGAGGGCCGGTTCATTCATTACGGAATCCGCGAACATGCGATGGCGGCCGCCATGAACGGCATGGCGCTGCATGGCGGCATCCTCCCCTTCGGCGGCACGTTCCTCGTCTTTTCCGACTATTGCCGGCCCGCCATCCGCCTCTCCGCGCTGATGGGGCTGCGCGTCGTCTATGTGCTGACCCATGATTCGATCGGCGTCGGCGAGGACGGACCGACCCATCAGCCGGTCGAGCATCTGGCGGCCCTGCGCGCAATCCCCAATCTACTCGTCATGCGCCCGGCGGATGCGGTGGAGACCGCCGAGTGCTGGCAGATCGCGCTCGAGTCGACCGACCGGCCTAGCGCCCTTGCCCTCAGCCGGCAGGACCTGCCCGCCGTCCGCACCCAGCCCGCCAGCCAGAATCTGAGCGCGCGAGGCGGATATGTCCTTGCCCAGGCCGCCCTCGCACCCAAGATCACGTTAATCGCGACGGGTTCGGAGGTTCATCTCGCGCTGGAGGCACGCGCCAAACTTGAGGCACAGGGCATTGGCACGCGCGTTGTATCCTTACCGTGCTGGGCGCTGTTCGATGCCCAACCTGCCTCATATCGGGACGAGGTGCTGGGCAAAGGCACCGTTCGCATCGCGATCGAGGCGGGTTTGCGCTTCGGATGGGACCAGTATGTGGGAGAGACGGGCGGGTTCGTCGGAATGACCGGGTTCGGGGCAAGCGCACCTGCGGGCGATCTTTACCGCGAATTCGCGATCACCGCGCAGGCGGTGGTCGAGCTTGCCAAGAGCCGTTTGACCGAGGGCGCACCCGCACTCGTGAAGGATTTTAACGACGCTGTTTGACCGCCGTTCAGGCATTGGCGGGTAAACAGGGCGCACGCGACAAAGGAGAACGAGCGATGACGTTGAAGGTGGCGATCAACGGATTTGGCAGAATTGGGCGCAACGTGCTGCGCGCCATCGTCGAGTCCGGACGAACCGACATCGAAGTCGTCGGCATCAACGATCTGGGACCGGTGGAAACCAACGCCCATCTGGTGCGATATGATTCCGTGCACGGGCGCTTCCCGGGCACCGTGACGGTTGCCGGCGACACCATCGATGTCGGCCGCGGACCGATCAAGGTCACCGCCGTGCGCAGCCCCGCCGAACTGCCGTGGAAGGATCTGGGCGTCGACATCGCGCTCGAATGCACCGGCCTGTTCACCTCCAAGGACAAGGCCTCCGCGCATCTCACCGCCGGCGCCAGGCGCGTGCTGGTCTCCGCGCCCGCCGACAACGCCGACCTGACCGTCGTCTACGGCGTCAATCATTCGAAGCTGACGACGGATCACGTGGTCGTCTCGAATGCCTCGTGCACCACCAACTGCCTGGCCCCCGTCGCCTACGTGCTGAATGAAGCCGTCGGCATCGAAAAGGGCTTCATGACGACGATTCATTCCTACACCGGCGATCAGCCCACGCTCGACACGATGCACAAGGATCTTTACCGCGCCCGCGCCGCCGCGCTGTCGATGATCCCGACCACGACCGGCGCCGCCAAGGCGGTCGGTCTCGTGCTGCCCGAACTCAAGGGCAAGCTCGACGGGACCTCGATCCGCGTGCCGACGCCGAATGTCTCGGTGATCGATTTCAAGTTCGTGCCCAAGCGCGCCACCACGGTCGAAGAGATCAACGCCGCGATCAAGGCGGCCGCCGACGGCAAGCTCAAGGGCATTTTGGGCTACACCTCCGAGCCCAACGTCTCGATCGATTTCAACCACGACGCACATTCCTCCACCTTCGCGTTCGACCAGACCAAGGTCATGGAAGGCACGCTGGTGCGCGTCCTGGCCTGGTACGACAACGAATGGGGCTTTTCCAATCGCATGGCCGATACGGCCGTTGCGATGGGCAAACTGCTTTAATCGGGGCGTCATTCATGCCGGCTTTCCGTACCCTCGACGACCTCGACGTCAAGGCGAAGCGCGTGCTCGTGCGTCTCGACCTCAACGTGCCCGTGAAGGACGGCAAAGTGACCGATGCAACCCGTATCGAGCGCTCGGCCGAAACGATCAGGACGCTCGCCGCCAGAGGCGCAAAAGTGATCCTGCTGTCGCACTTCGGACGGCCAAAGGACGGTCCCGATCCCTCCCAATCGCTCGCCCCGGTGGTCAGCGAGGTCGCCAAGGCAACGGGGCTCAAGGTCGCCTTCGCCAGCGACTGCATCGGCGAGGTCGCCCGCGACGCGATCGCGCAACTCGCCGCCGGCGACGTGCTGGTGCTCGAGAACACGCGCTTTCACAAGGGCGAGGAAAATAACGATCCCGCCTTTGTCGATGCCCTCGCGGAACTCGGCGACGCCTACGTCAACGACGCGTTTTCGGCCGCGCACCGCGCGCACGCGTCGACCGAGGGGCTGGCCCACCGCCTCCCCTGCGCCGCCGGACGCGCGATGGAGGAAGAACTCAAAGCGCTCTCCCACGCACTCGAAAAGCCCGAGCCGCCCGTCGTCGCCGTGGTCGGTGGCGCCAAGATTTCCACCAAACTCGACCTGCTCGCCAACATGCTGGGCCGCGTCAACGCGCTGATCATCGGCGGCGCGATGGCCAACACGTTTCTGGCCGCGCAAGGGTACAACGTCGGCAAGTCGCTCTATGAGAAGGATTTGCTGGGCACCGCGCAGGACATTCTGGCGCAGGCGAAGGCCAAGGGCGTGACGATCGTCCTGCCGACTGACGTGGTGGCGGCCAAGGAGTTCAAGGCGATGGCACCGAGCAAGACGGTGGCCGTATCCGCTGTGCCCGACGACATGATGATCCTTGACGTGGGCGTCGATTCCTTACGCAATATCGCGGCACACTTTGAAAGTGCGAAAACAGTGGTGTGGAACGGGCCGTTCGGCGCGTTCGAACTGGCGCCCTTCGATAACGGCACCAACACCGCCGCGCGCCAGGTCGCGATGCTCACCAGGATCGGGCAGCTGGTCTCGGTTGCCGGCGGCGGCGACACCGTTGCCGCGCTCAACAATGCCGGCGCCGCCGATGACTTTACCTATGTGTCGACGGCCGGCGGTGCGTTCCTGGAGTGGCTTGAGGGCAAGGAATTGCCCGGCGTGACGGCCCTATATATCTGACCGAACGGAGAGATGAGATGACAGCGGAACTTGAGCGGATTGCAAAAGCGATGGTGGAGCGCGGCAGGGGCATCCTTGCGGCCGACGAGAGCGCGGGCACGATCAAGAAGCGCTTCGACGTGATCAAGGTGGAATCGACCGAGGAAAGCCGCCGCGACTATCGCGAGATGATGTTCCGCACACCCGCGATGAAGGACTATATCTCCGGGGTCATTCTGTATGACGAAACCATTCGCCAGAAGGCCGCGGACGGCACCCCGCTCACCAAGATCATCGAGAGCATGGGCTCGATCCCCGGCATCAAGGTCGACGCCGGCACCAAGCCTCTGCCGTTCTGCCCGGGCGAGACGATCACCGAAGGGCTCGACGGTCTCGATAAGCGCCTCGACGAATATTACAAGCTCGGCGCACGCTTTGCGAAGTGGCGTGCGGTGATCGACATCGGCAAGGACATTCCCTCTTATGCCGCGATCATGACAAATGCACACGCGCTGGCGCGTTACGCCGCGTTGTGCCAGCAGGCCAGCATCGTCCCCATCGTCGAGCCGGAAGTGCTGATGGACGGCGATCACGATATCGACCGCTGCTATCAGGTGACCGAGTTGGTTCTGAAGATCGTCTTCGAGCAGCTCTACATCCAGCGCGTGACGCTGGAGGGAATGATCCTGAAGCCCAACATGATCGTGCCGGGCAAGAAGTGTGCAAAGCAGGCTTCGGTGGCCGAAGTCGCCGAAAAGACCGTCCGTGTGCTGAGGTCCTGCGTTCCTCCCGCGGTTCCCGGCATTGCGTTCCTGTCGGGCGGCCAGAGCGACGAGGATGCGACCGCGCATCTTTCCGCGATGAACGCCGCCTACGACCTGCCGTGGAGCCTCACCTTCTCCTATGGCCGCGCGCTCCAGGCCGCGCCCCAGAAGGCATGGTCGGGCAAGAAGGAAAACGTCGCGGCCGGCCAGCGCGCCTTTGCCCACCGTGCGCGGATGAATTCGCTCGCGGCGCTTGGCCAGTGGACTCCCAACCTCGAAAAAGAGGCTGCCTGATCTGAGCCCGAACCGGGAAAACAGCGAACGATCACAGCCCGGTGCGCAAGCGCCGGGCTGTCGCCTTTATGCGATCACGCCACCGGCGTTCGATCCGCGCGGCTTCGGCGAAACGCTCAAGGCGGCGCTCGACGCGGGCGACGTCGCGTGTCTGCAGATCCGTCTGAAAGATGCCGACGACGACGCGGTGCGGCGCGCCTGCGAGGTCCTGATGCCGATCGCCGCCGCGCGCGATGTCGCCGTGATCGTCAATGACCGCCCTGATCTTGCGGCCGAACTGGGCGCGGACGGCGCGCATATCGGCCAGGACGATATGGCCTACGCGCAGGCGCGGCACATCCTCGGGCCAGAGCGGATTTTGGGCGTGACATGTCATGCCTCGCGCCACCTTGCGATGGAAGCCGCTGAGGCGGGCGCGGATTATGTTGCGTTCGGCGCGTTCTTTGCGACGCGCACGAAAGAGGCCAAGGCCCAGGCGCTGCCGGAAATTCTGGAGTGGTGGTCGGCGCTTTTTGAAGTGCCCTGCGTTGCTATCGGCGGCATCACGGTGGAAAATGCCCCCGCCCTGATCGCGGCGGGCGCGGACTTCCTCGCGGTTTCCTCGGGCATCTGGGACCATGCGCAAGGGGCGCCGGCCGCCGTCGCCGCATTTACACGCCTGATGAGCGCGGAGCCATGAGCGAGCGGATATCGGATCGCAGTCTCTTTGAATATGGCGTCGTCGGCCTGGCGGCGATGGTGTATGTGCTGTTCACGGCGGGTCACTCGGTGCATCCCGCATTGCGCGTCGAGTTCACCGACACGACGGCTGTCCCGCTCAAATCCGTGAGCGAAGCGCCCGCCGCGCTCGATTTGCCGCCCTCGCCCACCGCGCCTTCGATGTTCACGCTCTACCAGGCGGCGCGTGACGGCGATCCGGTGGCCGCATTCGATCTCGGCAACATCTACGCAAGCGGGATCGACGGCCCGCCCGATTACGCGACCGCGCTGCGCTGGTTTTCGCGCGCGGCGGCGCAGGGGTTGCCCGACGCGCAATACAACCTCGCCGTCTTCTACTCCAAAGGATATGGCGCTGCGAAGGATCCCGAGCGCGCCCTGCCCCTCTTTCAGGCGGCGGCCGGACAGGGCCTCGCCGATGCGCAGGTCGCACTCGGCCTCATATACCGCGACGGACTGGGCGTCATTCGCGATTATGTCAAATCGGTCGAGTGGCTGACCAAAGCCGCCGGCCAGGGCAATCCCAACGCTTTCGCACTCCTCGCGGTGGCGTATGAGGCGGGTTACGGCGTGCACCGCGATCAAGTGGAGGCGCTCAAATGGCTGACGCTCGCCGCGCGCAGCGGGCGCAGCGACGAGGAGTTCCGTCAATACCTCACGGGCGCCCTCACGCCCGCGCAGCAGCAGGACGCGACTCAGCGCGCGGACAGCTTCAAGATCGCGCCGCCGCCTGCCCATTGAACCGCGTCGGGCAAACCTGCTAGCTTCCGCGCTCCTTTGTTCCCCATTTTCCGTGTGACCGTCGCCAATGACCATTCGTACGCCGCTGATGAACGTGATGACCGCTGCCGCCCGCAAGGCATCGCGCAACCTGCGGCGCGATTTCGTCGAGGTGGAGGCATTGCAGGTCTCGCGCAAGGGTCCGGCCGATTTTGTCACGACCGCCGATGAGCGTGTCGAGAATGCGCTGTTTGGCGAGCTTTCGCGCGCCCGGCCGGGGTTCGGCTTCCTGATGGAGGAGCGCGGCGCCGTCGCCGGCACGGACGCGAGCCATCGCTGGATCGTCGACCCGGTCGACGGCACGACGAATTTTATTCACGGCCTGCCGCATTTCGCGATCTCGATTGCGCTAGAAAAAGACGGGCAACTCATCGCCGGACTGGTGTTTAATCCGCTAACGGACGAAATGTTCGTCGCCGAGCGCGGTCAGGGTGCATGGCTGAATGGAACGCGGCTGCGCGTCTCCGCACGCGAACATCTTGCCGACGCCCTGTTTGCGACCGGCATTCCCTTCAAGGGCAAGCCTGGTCACGCGCGCTTCAGCGCCGAGCTTGCCGAGGTTGCCGACAAGGTGGCCGGCATCCGCCGCTTCGGTTCGGCGGCACTCGATCTGGCCTACGTCGCCGCCGGACGCTTCGACGGCTTCTGGGAACGCGATCTCAAGGCGTGGGACATCGCGGCCGGGATCGTGCTGGTGCGCGAAGCGGGCGGGCTCGTGAGCGACATCGCGGGCGGCGAGCGCATGCTGAGCGACGGCGTGATCGTCGCCGCCAACCCGAGCTTGCACGATCCGTTGCGTCAGCTCCTTCACGGCGTGCGGGCAGATGATGCCGGCGCCGCGCGAGAAGGCTAGGCTGCGTGAGGCGGCGCGCCACACCGCCCGCGCTCCTTGCCGCTGTCGCGGCGTGCCTGTCCGGCGCGCCTGCATTCGCCGGACCCGCGCTTGACGCCCTCACGCCCGTCGCCGACATCGCCGTCGTATTCAAGAATTCCGCCCTCGATCCCGACGACAAGTCTCTGCGGGCGATCCTCAAGGGCGCGAAAAAGGCTACGCGCCCGACCTGCTATTGGATTGCGCGCGGTCCTTCCGGCAACGAAGCAAAAGCCATTCGTGCCGCCCTCGGCGACGCCGGGATCGCGCCCGAGCGCGTCATCGTGGAAGCGGTTGCCGCGCCCGCCTCGATCCGCATTTACTGCGAGGCACCGCCCGGCATCACCATTGCATTTGCACCCGGCGAGTCGACCCTGTCGGATGCGGCGCGCGACGATCTCGAACTCGCCGCACTGGTGATCCTCGACGCTCCCAAGAAGAAGAACTACGTCATCGAGGGCGATGCCGGACCATCGGAAACGGCGGATGCGCGCCGCCTTTCGCTTGAGCGCGCGATCGTCGCGCGGGCGTGGCTGGTCTCGCGCGGCGTGCCCGCCGCGCGGCTGACGTTTCACTCCGCGGAGAGTGGCAACGCCGCCGTGACGATCAAGCTCAAATAGCGCTTATTGCTGCTTTTCCTCGACGATGTTGTCGAGTGCCTCACCCGATTGCTGGGACGCCTGGTCGACGCGCGACAGGAAGCCCGGCTGCTCCTCGGCGGCGCTCTTTGTCCCCGCCACCGCCGAGCGGTAACCCGAGCGGTCGGGCTCGAAGGCGACTTCCGGTGCCCCGGCGAGCGTCGCGATAATATCTGACAGATGCTTCTGCTCGTTCGATCCGCGCTCGAAATGCTCGGGATCGCCGGTCATCACCACGACGCGCGTGCATGCGGTCGTCACCGTCACCGGCGCGCCGAAGCCGAACCACGTCTTGGCCACCGGCACGGTATCGAGGAAATAGACCTGCTGGGCGCCGCGCGCGGTGCGCACCGTCTGCAGCAGCATGTCGCGGCCACCAACGCCGATCCATTTAAGCTGGAGGTCCTGCGCCATGCGGAACAACGCATTGTCGGTGTCGGGCATCTGCACGAAAAATGCGATGTCGGTATCGCCGTTCGCGGTCGCCTGAAGTGCTGCCGCGGCGGTGTCGAAATTGATGACCTCACCGACCTGACCGAGCGATTTATTGAACGTCTGGATATATTTCCACGTCAGCGCCGATCCTGACTTCGCGTTCGGCAGGGCCACGCGCAAACGGTTGGCGACCGCCATGATGTTGCCCCAGCCCTCACCGGACCGTGCACCGACGAGCGCCTTGTTTTTCGTCACGGCGAACGCGCATTCGCGCACCCGCGTCGTCACGCTCGCGACGGTGCCGGGCGTCGCCTGATCGAGCAGCGCGTAGGCGTCGGCCTGGCCCAGTCCAACAGTGTAGGGTTTGGCGACGACCGCCTCGAAATTGCCGCCGGTCCCGGCGCCTGGCGCCAGCGAGTAGCGAAAGAGCTTGCCGTCGAGAACTTTTTTGACCTGCGGCCCGATGTCGTTGTAGTAGGCGCCGGTCTTGTCGCCCGTCAGCAGAAGGTCATCGGCCGATGCTGCGGGAATGGCGGCGCCGAGCGCGAGCCCTGCAGCCGCCCAGACGATGTTGCGTAGCATTGCACTCTCCCTTACCGCGATGTGTGTGCCATACGCAAAACGACTAAGAACGACGCACGGAAACAGGTTCGGACACGTTAGCGTCAAATTGCAGCGCTGCAAGCCGCGCGTAGAGGCCCCCCTGCCGAACAAGCTCGCTGTGCGTCCCGGTGGCCACAATCTGGCCCTCGTCCATCACAACTATGCGGTCCGCGCGCTGAACCGTAGCTAAACGATGCGCAATCACCAATGTCGTTCGCGCGCTCATGAGCCCTTCGAGCGCTTGCTGCACCGCGTGCTCGCTCTCGGCATCGAGCGCGCTTGTCGCCTCGTCGAGCAGCAGGATCGGCGCATCGCGCAAGATCGCGCGGGCAATGGCCAGGCGCTGACGCTGCCCTCCCGACAACGTGACGCCGCGCTCGCCGAGTTCGGTGTCAAAGCCTTGCGGGAGTTCGCGGATGAATCCCGCCGCGCCGGCTGCGGCCGCCGCCGCCTCGATCGCCGCACGGTCCGCGGCGGGCGCCGCGTAGCCGATATTCTGCGCAACGGTGCCCGCAAACAGCGTCACGTCCTGCGGAACGATTGCGATCAGCTGGCGCAGCGCCGTGAGATCGGCGTCGGGGAGCGCGACGCCGTCAACCAGCACGCGGCCCGATTCAGGATCGTAAAAGCGCAGCAGCAACTGAAAGACCGTGCTTTTTCCCGCTCCCGACGGACCGACCAGCGCCACCACTTCGCCGGGCGCGACCTCAAGCGAAAAATGCTGCAGCGCCGCCGTTTCGAGCCGCGTCGGATAGCGAAATGTGACGTTTTCGAAGCGCAGGGCGCCGCGCGCCGGTTCCGGAAACGCCACGGGATGCGCGGCATGCTGGACTTGCGGCGCCATCGCGAGCAGTTCGCTGAGCCGGTCCGTCGCGCCCGCTGCCTTCTGCAGATCGCCCCAGATCTCGCTGAGAACGCCCACCGCGCCCGACACCATCACCGCATAGAGGATGAACTGGCTGAGCTCGCCGCCGGTCATCTGCCCCGAAATCACGAGATGCGCGCCGAAATAAAGCACCGCGATGATCGCCGCCGAGATCAGCGAGATGACGATCGCGGTGAGAAACGCGCGCGCGATGTTGCGCCGGTTGGCGGTGACGAACGCCGCCTCCGCCGCGCCTCCGAAGCGTTCGCGCTCATAGGCCTCCTGCGTCGAGGCCTGGACGGTCTGAATCGCATTCAGCACCTCGCCCGCGAGCGCGCTCGCATCGGCGATCCGGTCCTGGCTGGCACGCGACAGGCGGCGCACCGCGCGCCCGTAGAGGATGATCGGCAAGATCACCAGCGGCACGCCGAGCGCGACCAGACCGGCGAGCGTGGGGCTCGTCACCGCCATCATCACCGACCCGCCGATGAACACGAACAGATGCCGCAGCGCCATCGACGCGCTCGATCCGACGACGGTCTGGATGAGCGTCGTGTCGGTGGTGAGGCGCGAGAGGACCTCGCCGGTCCGCGTGCGCGCGAAAAACTCAGGCGTCAGCGAGAGCAGCCGCGCATAGACCTCGCGCCGCAAGTCGGCCACCACGCGCTCCCCCAGCCAGCTCACGAAATAAAATCGCGAGCCCGAGGCCACGCCCAGAAACACGCAGGCCGCCAGCGCGAGCAGGAAATACCGGCCCACGATCTCCAGATTGGCCTCGGTAAACCCGTGATCGATCATCCCGCGTGCCGAGATCGGCAGGACCAGCGTCGCGGCGGCGGCAAAGGTCAGCGCCACCAACGCGGCCGTGAGCGTGCCCCAATAGGGCCGCACGAACGGCCACAGCGCCCTGATGGCGCCCAGATTCGCCTTGGGGACGGGGGTCTGTTCCGGGGGAGCGGGGGGTTGGCTCATGGGGGACCTCAATACCAGAGAGTTGGGGAAAATTCTTGCGCATAAGCGCCGCAGCCCCCTCGCCGGCGCCGGCCTTTTGACGAAAATCAATGCCCCATGCCGCGCAAGGCCGTTTTCTGAGCCGACCGTACCAGCAGGGAGGAGAGGCATGGCGATCAGGACGGCCCTCGTCATCGGAGGCGGGATCGGCGGACTTTCGACAGCGATTGCACTTGCACAGAACGGCGTCGAGACCCGCGTGGTGGAGCGTCGGCGCGACGCGCTCGCAGGCCCGGGCGCCGTTGTGGTGCGCGAGCCGTTTTTGCGCGCGATGGGAGCACTCGGGACCCTGGAACCCGTATGCGGTGCGGGCTTCGCGTATCGCGGCGTGCGCCTGCTCGATGCGGAAGGCTATGTCTGCGAGGAGATCGCGGGCGGGCCGTCCGCGCAGACGCCCTACCCCGGTCAGCTCTCTCTTGCGCGGCCCGCGCTCACGCAGATCCTCTGTGCCCGGGCGCTCTCCCTCGGCGTCGATTTCAAATATGCCATGTCTTTCGAGGACATTGCACAGACACCGGATGAGGCCGTGGTGACGCTGAGCGACGGCTCGCGCGCGTCGTATGATCTCGTGGTGGGCGCCGACGGCAAGGATTCGCTGGTCCGTCACATGATGTTCGGAGGTGCTCACCGGCCCCGCTTCACCGGTGTGGGCGTGTGGCGATGCGATGTGCCGCGCCCCTCCAAGCTCGACTGGGCGGAAATCTATATGGGGCGTGACAATGACCGCGCCGGCTATGTTCCGATCACCGGCACCTCGATGTTCGTGTTCGCGGTGACCTCGGAACCGGACAACCCCACCTTTGCGCGCGACGCGCTCGCGGACGCGTTCCGCAGCCGGCTTGAGGGCTATGGCGGTCTGCTGGCGGAGCTGCGCGACGAGGAAATCAGCTGCGCCTCGCGCGTCATGTATCATCCGCTCGAAGCCTGCCTCGTCCCGGGGCCGTGGTACCACGGACGTGTCGTTCTGATCGGCGACGCCGCGCATTGCGTGACATCCCACCTGGCGCAGGGCGCGACCATGGCGGTCGGCGACGCCGTCGCACTCGCCGATTCGCTCGAACGGTTCCCCGAAATCGCCGACGCGCTCGCCGCATTCATGTCGGCCCGGCTCGACGCCACCACGCGTTCGGTCGCCGCCGGCCTGCCACAGGCGTGGCCCGCGGCGCCGCGCGACGCGCACGGTGTCTCTCCCCCGCCTTCCCGCAACTAGTCGGTGTCGGGTCTGGGGCGACGCTTGCCGCCCGTCAGCGCGACGATCACTCCGCGCAGGGTGCGCACATCCTGCTCGCTGAACTGCGCGCGCGCGAGCATGTTGCGCAGATTTCGTACCATCGCCGGGCGCTTTTCCGGCGGAAACAGAAAGCCCGACCGGTCGAGTTCGCTTTCAAGATGGGTGAAAAACCCGAATAGCTCCGCCTTGGGCGCCGGCGCCATCACCGACTTCAGTTCGCCCTCCGGCCTCACCCGCGCGCGAAACCACTCATATCCGATGATCAGCACCGCCTGCGCGATATTGAGTGATGCGAACGCCGGATTGGCGGGGATCGTCACCTGGATATCGGCCAGTGCCGCCTCGTCGTTGGTGAGGCCCGCCGCCTCCGGCCCGAACACGAGCGCAATCTCCTCGCCCTGCTCATGGCGCGTGCGCAGCGCGCCTGCCGCGGCATGAGGCTCCAGAACCGGCTTTTCCATCCCCCGATCGCGTGCGCTGGCCGCGCAGGCGAAGTGAATGTCGCCGAGCGCGGCCTCCAGCGTGTCGAACAGCTGCACGCCGCCGATCACGGCATCCGCGCCCGACGCCATCGCGGCCGCCTCGCGATTCGGCCAGCCGTCGCGCGGATTGACGAGCCGCAGCCGCGTGAGCCCGAAATTGTACATTGCACGCGCCACCGCGCCGATATTGACCCCCAGCTGAGGGCGCACCAGCACCACTACCGGTCCCCCGGTCAGTGGCTGCGCTTTTCTGTTCGTTCCGGCCATGCCGCTCCTCAGGTTTGTGCGATCATGCGCTTTCATGACGCCTTACGCGGTGGTATACGACGCCTTTAGGATTTGTCTGAGCGCCGCCTTTCCAGCCGAGGTCCCCATGAAGAAGATCAAAGTCGCCAATCCAATCGTCGAACTCGACGGCGATGAGATGACGCGCATTATTTGGGCCCTCATCAAGGAAAAGCTGATCCACCCCTATCTCGACGTCGATCTGAAATATTACGACCTCGGAATGGAAAAGCGCGACGAAACCAACGACCAGATCACCGTCGATGCGGCCAATGCCATCCTGAAATACGGGGTCGGCGTCAAATGCGCCACCATCACGCCCGATGAAGCGCGCGTCAAAGAATTCAACCTCAAGAAAATGTGGAAATCGCCCAACGGGACCATCCGCAATATTCTGGGCGGCACGGTGTTCCGCGAGCCGATCATCTGCCGCAACGTCCCGCGCCTTGTGCCGGGCTGGACGAGCCCGATCGTGATCGGCCGCCACGCGTTCGGCGATCAGTATCGCGCCACCGATTTTCTTGTGCCCGGCAAGGGCAAGCTCACCGTCAAATGGGTCTCCGAGGACGGCAAGCAGACGATCGAGCACGAGGTCTTCGAGTTCCCGTCCTCCGGCGTCGCCATGGCGATGTACAACCTCGACGATTCGATTCGCGATTTTGCGCGTGCCTGCCTCAATTACGGCCTGGATCGCGGCTGGCCGGTCTATCTGTCGACAAAGAACACCATTCTCAAGGCCTATGACGGCCGCTTCAAGGATCTGTTCGAGGAGATCTTCAACGCCGAATTCAAAACCGCCTTTGCGGCCAAGAAGATCACCTACGAACACCGCCTGATCGACGACATGGTCGCGTCCGCGCTCAAATGGAGCGGCAAGTTCGTCTGGGCGTGCAAGAACTACGACGGGGACGTTCAATCCGACACGGTCGCGCAGGGCTATGGATCGCTCGGCATGATGACCAGCGTGCTGCTGACGCCGGACGGCAAGATCTGCGAGGCGGAAGCCGCCCACGGCACCGTCACGCGCCATTATCGCGCCCACCAGCGCGGCGAGCCGACCTCGACGAACTCCGTCGCGTCGATCTTCGCGTGGACGCGCGGACTGATCCATCGCGCCAAGCTCGACAAGCATGACGAGCTGCTCCAGTTCGCCGAGACTCTCGAAAAGGTCTGCGTGCAGACGGTCGAGAGCGGATACATGACCAAGGATCTCGCGCTGCTCGTCGGCGCGGAGCAAAAGTGGCTCACCACCGAAGCTTTCCTCGACAAGGTCTCGGACAATCTTGTGAAGGCCTATAGCGCCTAGCGCAACGCGGGCCGGCCGCCCTATTCGGCCGTCTCGCTCACCCCGGTGTGACCCCAATCGCCCAGCGCGCACCTGCGCGCCGTCGCGCGCACGCGTTGGCGCAACTCGGAGCGCCGCCGCATCAACATGCGAAAATCGTCGGCGCTGATGACCAGCAGGTCGCAGCGCGTCACCGCCCGCGCAGTAACGCTGCGAGCGTGTGTGTCGAGAAGGGCGACCTCGCCGAAGAAATCCCCCGCTTTGAGCTTGATGGGTTCGGGAACGTCGTCGAGCACGACCTCGCCCGCCACGATGAAATACATCGCATCCGCCATCTCTCCGCGATGCGCGATCACCGAATTTGCGGGAACGATCATCGAGCGCAGAAGTTCGACGATCTCGCCCACCGCGTGCGCATCGAGCTCGGCAAACAGCGGCACATGCGACACCCGCCCCCAGGTGACGACGAACTCGCGCCGGTGCGCCTCGTTGACGAAGCCGGTCGCCAGAATCGAGACCGGGAGCGCGAACATCCCGAGCCCCATGACCATCACCAGCCCGCCGAACATCCGCCCGAGCGTGGTGACGGGCACCGCGTCGCCATACCCTACCGTCGTCAACGTCACGATTCCCCACCACATCGCTTCCGGGATCGTGCCGAACTTGTCCGGCTGGGTCGGCCCCTCGACCATGTACATCACGGTCGACGACAGAAGCAGCACGCCCATCATCACGATCAGTGCGCCGAACAGTGCGCGCCGCTCCGCGTAGAAGACGCGGCCCAGAAGGCTGAGGGCTGGCGAAAAGCGGGCCAGTTTCAAAAAGCGAACAATGCGCAGCACACGCAGCACGACGAAATCGGCCGGTGCGGCCGCCACGACGAAAAACGGCAGAATCGCCGCGAGGTCGATCAGCAGGGACGGTCGCAGCGCATAAACAATCCGTGCACGGAACGGTCCGTACCGCTTGAGCGGGGGATGCTCCGTACACACCCATAGTCTCAGTGCATACTCCACCGTGAAGACGAGGGTCGTCACCCATTCCGTCATGCGCAGAACGTGGTGATAGCGGTTCTGAATTTCCGGCACGGTATCCGCGGCGAAGGCAATCACCGCGATCACGATCAGGGAAATGATGAATGTGTCGAAGATGCGCGCGGCGAAGGTATCCGCCCCGCTTTCGATAATCTCGAAGACTCGCCGCTTGACAGAGACAGCCGGCTCGCCAGCTCCCTGAGGCGTCATCTCACGACGCCTCGCCGACCGCCGACACGATCGCGTCGAGCGCGGCGTCCGCGCGCGCCCCGTCCGGTCCCCCGGCCTGCGCGAAATCCGGTCGCCCGCCGCCGCCCTTGCCGCCCAATGCTTCGGCGCCCTTGCGCACCAGATCGACCGCGCTGATCCGCGCTGTGAGGTCGCCCGTCACGCCGACCGCAAGCGACGCCTTGCCCCCGCCGGTCGCGATATAGGCGACGACGCCGGAGCCGAGGGATTTCTTGGCGTCGTCTATCAGCCCGCGCAGATCCTTCGCTTCGATATCTCCCAGTGCCCGGGCGATCACCTTGACGCCGCCGGCGTCGCGCACCTCGCTCGCGCCGTTTGTGCTGCCACCGCCCAGCGCCAGCGCCTTCTTCGCCTCGCTCAACTCGCGCTCCAGACGACGCTTCTCCTCGATCAGCACGCCGACACGCGCGGCAAGCTCCGCAGGCGACGTCTTGAGCTCGGCGGCCGCCATGCGCGCGAAGCGCTCCTGCTCTTCGAAATAGAGGCGTGCGGCTTCCCCCGTCAGCGCCTCGATCCGGCGGATGCCCGACGAGACGCCCGCTTCCGAAACGATCTTGAAGAGCGCAATATCTCCCACCCGCCGCACATGCGTCCCGCCGCAGAACTCGATCGAGAACGGCGTGCCGCCCGCCTTGGGTTCGCCCATGAACAGCACGCGCACGACATCGCCGTATTTCTCACCGAACAGCGCGAGGGCGCCGGCGCCGATCGCATCTTCGGGCGCCATGACGCGCGTGATCACTTCGGCATTGGCGCGCACCTGCGCATTCACCAGACGCTCGACCTCGGCAATCTCCTCGCCGGTCATCGGCTTTTGATGGCTGAAATCGAACCGCAAACGCTCCGGTCCCACAAACGAGCCCTTCTGGGTGACATGTTCGCCCAGCACCTGGCGCAACGCCTCGTGCAGCAGATGCGTGGCGGAGTGATTGGCGCGGATTTTCGTGCGGCGAACTTCGTCGATCTGTGCAAGGACGGTGTCGCCGACCTTGAGCGATCCCTTCTTGAGCGTGCCGCGATGCCCGACAAGCACCAGTGCGTGCTTGTGCGTGTCCGTCACGTCGAAATGGACGCTCGGCGATGTCAGTGTTCCGGTGTCGCCCGCCTGCCCGCCGGACTCGCCATAGAACGGCGTCTGGCTGAGAACGACATCGCCGGTCTCGCCGGCGCGAAGGACGTCGACCGGGGCACCGTCCTTCACGAGCGCGACGACGCGCGCTTCGAGGCCACTGGTGTCATAGCCGAGGAATTCGCTCGCCTCGACGCTGGCGGCCAGGTCCAGCCAGACCGTGTCCGCCTTCTCGTCGCCCGATCCCGCCCAGCTCGCGCGCGCCTCGGCGCGCTGACGGGCCATCGCGCGGTCGAAGCCGGCCTTGTCCACACCGATATTGCGCGAGCGCAGTGCGTCTTCCGTCAGATCGAAGGGGAACCCGAACGTATCATAGAGACGGAACGCGACATCGCCCGCGAGGGTCGCGCCGGCACCCAGCTCCAGCGTCGCCTCGTCGAGCAATTTGAGGCCGCGCTCGAGCGTTTGGCGAAAGCGCGTTTCCTCCAGCTTGAGCGTCTCCGTGATCAGCGGCTGGGCGCGCGTAAGCTCGCCATAGGCGGTGCCCATTTCACGCACGAGCGCGGGAACGAGGCGCCACATCAAGGGTTCCTGCGCGCCGATGAGATGCGCGTGGCGCATCGCGCGCCGCATGATCCGCCGCAGGACGTAGCCGCGCCCTTCATTGGACGGCAAAACTCCGTCCGCAATCAGGAACGAGGATGCGCGCAAGTGATCGGCAATCACCCGGTGGCTGATCCGGTGGGCGCCATCCGCCGCGACGCCGGAGGCCTCCGCCGACGCGCGGATGAGTGCCCGGAACAGGTCGATGTCGTAATTGTCGTGCACGCCCTGAAGCACCGCAGCGATCCGCTCAAGGCCCATTCCGGTATCGATCGAGGGACGCGGGAGCGGCCGCCTGGCGCCACCCGCCTCCTGCTCGTACTGCATGAAGACGAGGTTCCAGATCTCGATGAACCGGTCGCCGTCCGCGTCGGCACTCCCCGGGGGGCCGCCAGGGATTTTGTCGCCGTGGTCGAAAAAGATTTCAGAGCACGGACCGCACGGACCGGTGTCGCCCATCGACCAGAAATTGTCGCTCGTCGCGATGCGGATGATCTTTGAATCGGGCAGGCCGGCGACCTTGCGCCAGATCCCCGCCGCCTCTTCGTCGTCAGCGTAGACCGTCACGACAAGCCGGTCCGCGGACAGGCCGAACTCGCGGGTGACGAGGTCCCAGGCGAATTTGATCGCCTCGTCCTTGAAATAATCGCCGAACGAGAAATTTCCGAGCATCTCGAAAAAGGTGTGGTGGCGCGCCGTATATCCCACATTGTCGAGGTCATTGTGCTTGCCGCCCGCGCGCACGCATTTTTGCGCCGAAGTCGCACGCGGCGTGTTGCGCGTCTCAGCTCCCGTGAACACGTTCTTGAACGGCACCATCCCGGCGTTGGTGAACAGCAGGGTCGGGTCATTGCGCGGCACGAGGGGCGCCGACGGCACGACCTCATGACCGGCCTTGGCGAAGAAGGCGAGGAACTGCGCGCGGATGTTGTTGAGGCTGGTCATGGTGATGGGCGTGCTATCTCGGGTGCCTAAGAGCTTGTTTCACCTCCATTATATAGTGCGGCCGACAAAGGGAAGGGCATTGAGGGCGATGCGCGCGCCCGCGACGAAAAAAGCCGCTTCGCCGGGGGGCGAAGCGGCTGGACGTGTGCA
>Ga0209643_1001285_pt1 | contig 25210 bp, 22 predicted proteins | sample AutmiccBRH37_all_FD_187383 | JGI IMG/M metagenome (GOLD analysis project Ga0209643, IMG submission 187383) | Deep subsurface microbial communities from Mt. Terri, Switzerland - Autotrophic microbial communities BRH/37_all (SPAdes) (version 2) | ecosystem: Environmental > Aquatic > Deep... | reverse complement strand
CGAGCCTACGGAATGCCGAGCCGGCTGCAGGACGCAGCCGGAAGCCGGAATCGACGCAAGGACGCGGCGTTGGAGGCGGTCGGCATTCCGTTGGCGACCGAGTTTAGAGACAGTTGCAGCAGGAGGTTATGCAGGCCGGACTTAAATCGCTCCACCTACCCATTAGCGACCATGTAGCGACCCTCAAGCGATATGCAGTGAGGGGGAGGGTTTAGTCCAGGCGGATGCTGGGGATGCTGGAATAGTTTCATTTTACCTCTCTGGGCTGCATAAAAGCGCTTTAGTGCTTTTATGCTCTGATGCTTAATATGCTTTTCTGAGCGTTATAAAAAGGGGTGATATCGGTGAATACTGAACAAATCATTGAAATTATTCAGAAAAACCGGGGAAAGGCGGCCGGTATCATCCTGGGGCTTATATTTGGGTGGTTCGCCATTACCTACGGTATTTTAAAGGCAATTTTCGTATCACTGTGTATACTTGCCGGTTATTATATTGGAAAGCAGATTGACCGCCGGGCAGATTTGAAGGAGATATTCCTGGGGCGGTTCAGGGACAAATAAGATAAATTATCCGGGAGGATAAATATGGGCAGAAGACAGGCCAGAGAAGCCGCCATGAAGACACTTTATCAGATGGATGTGGGCGGCATTGATCCTGAAGTGGCAATAAAGAATACTGCGGAGATTGAGGCAATTACCCCGGATGATCTGATTTTCACCAGAGAACTGGTATTGGGGTCAACTGAGCATTTAAGCGAAATCGACGACACCATTGCGGCTTTAAGCCGTGACTGGAATATTGAAAGGCTGGCCAGGGTAGACAGGAATATAATGCGCATGGCCATATACGAAATTCTATACCGGGATGACATACCATTCAGTGTAACTGTCAATGAAGCCGTTGAACTGGCTAAGACCTTCGGCAGCGAAGATTCAGGAAAGTTTGTCAACGGCGTACTGGGGAAGGTTGCCAGAAAAAATGACGGTGGCGCACTGGGTGAAACAAAAGGATCGGATCAAATATTTGAAGGAAGAATTGGTTAAGGGATTCTTCCTTTATTTTTCGACAATATGCGGCAAGTGGGAGGTTCATTATATAATTTTTGTTCATAAGTAGGCCCTTAGGCAGGAATCAGACCACATTTCTCGAAAGTATTTTTTACATATAGATGAAAATAAACTTGCAGGGAGGGGAAAAGGTTTGTATAAAATACTGAGAAAAGAAGTTTTCTCGCCTATTATCAAACTGATGGACATCGAAGCCCCGAAGGTGGCCAAAAGCTGCCGGTCGGGCCAGTTTATCATCCTTAGAATTGACGATCAGGGGGAAAGAATTCCGCTGACAATCGCAGACTACGACCGTGAGAGGGGAACCATCACCATTGTGTTCCAGGAAGTGGGCAAGACCACCGAACAGCTTGGGGCGATGGAAGCGGGGGATTATATCAAGGATTTTGTCGGGCCCCTTGGTGAGCCTACACACATAGAAAATTACGGCAATGTCATTGTGGTGGGCGGCGGAGTCGGGATAGCCCCTGTCCATCCCATCGCCAGGGATCTGAAGGAGGCCGGAAACAATGTTATCGGCATAATAGGGTCCAGGAACGGTGACTTGCTATTCTGGGAAGATAAGATGCGTAAAGCCTGCAGCGAACTGCATGTCACCACCGACGACGGCTCCTATGTGCGTAAGGGATTTGTCACCGATGTAATGAAAGAGATTGTGGAAGCCAGGGGAAAGGAAAATATTGCCCTGGTAATAGCCATAGGTCCGCAGCCCATGATGAGGGCCTGCTGCAACGTAACCAAGGAATACGGCCTGAAAACCATAGTCAGCCTGAACGCCCTTATGGTGGATGGAACCGGGATGTGCGGGTGCTGCAGGGTATCCGTGGGCGGGGAGACCAAGTTTGTTTGCGTTGACGGCCCGGATTTTGACGGCCATCAGGTGGACTGGGCCGAGCTTTCCAAACGGGGCGCTTATTTCCGGGAAGAAGAGCAGAGATCTAAAGAAAAGCACACCTGCAAATGCGGATGCGGAGGTGGTAAATAATGGCTGACGCACCGAAAGCCAAAAAGCAGATTATACCTGATAAAAACCCCATGCCAGCTCAGGACGCCCTGGAAAGGTCCAGGAACTTCAGCGAGGTGGCCACCGGCTATACCAGGGAAACAGCCATGGCCGAGGCCTCAAGATGCATACAGTGCAAGAATACTCCCTGCCGCCAGGGATGCCCGGTGGAGGTGGACATACCGGCATTTTTAAAACTGGCCTCAGAAGATGACTTCGCCGGGGCCATAGCCAAAATCAAGGAAAAGAACGCCCTTCCGGCGGTATGCGGCAGGGTATGCCCCCAGGAAAGCCAGTGTGAAAAATACTGCACCCTGGGCAAGAAACACGATCCCGTGGGTATTGGACGCGTGGAAAGATTCTGCGCCGACTGGGAACTGTCCACCGGTGTCAAGGTTCCGGAGGTTGCCGCCCCCACCGGATTCAGTGTTGCCGTGGTGGGATCGGGCCCGGCCGGATTAACCTGCGCCGCCGACCTGGCCAAGCTGGGACATAAGGTAACCATTTTTGAGGCCCTTCACGTGGCCGGCGGAGTGCTGATGTACGGCATTCCTGAATTCCGTCTGCCCAAAGCGGTGGTGCAGGCCGAGGTGGAAAACCTTAAAAAACTGGGAGTTATTATAGATGTGAACTCTGTGGTGGGAAAATTCGCCACCGTGGACCAACTGATGGAGGAGGGCGGCTTTGACGCGGTATTCATCGGCACCGGCGCCGGACTTCCCTATTTCATGAAGATACCCGGCGAAAATCTATGCGGGGTATATTCAGCCAACGAATTCCTGACCAGAACCAATTTAATGAAGGCTTATCTTTTCCCGCAGTGCGACACCCCCATCAAGATAGGCAAAAGGGTTGCCGTTCTGGGCGGCGGAAACGTGGCCATGGACGCCGCCAGGACAGCCCTGCGGCTGGGAGCCGAGGAGTCCTGGATTGTATACCGCCGCTCCGACAAGGAACTGCCTGCCAGGCGCGAGGAAGTGGAGCACGCCCACGAAGAGGGAGTCAAGTTCGCCCTTCTGACCAGCCCCACTAAAATAATGGGTGATGACAACGGCGTGGTAAAGGAAATGGAATGTCTGAAATACGAACTGGGTGAGCCCGACGCCTCCGGACGCCGGAGCCCGGTTGCCATCAAAGGATCTGAGTTTATAATGGATGTGGACACCGTGGTGGTGGCCATAGGCCAGGGACCCAACCCTCTGGTTCCCAGGACCACCAAGGGGCTGGAGATTAACAGGAAGGGCAACATAGTGGCCAGCGTTGAAACAGGGGCCACCTCCAAAGCCGGAGTGTATGCCGGCGGAGATGTGGTAACCGGAGCGGCCACGGTCATCCTGGCCATGGGCGCAGGCAAAGTAGGAGCCCGCTCTATCCATGAATATCTGCAGTCAAAATAAGTTTAAATTCGGTCCGGCAGCGCTACTGCCTATTAAATGCAGGTGAGAGACATGCGATTGATCACAGTTGGTGAACTGACATCATACATAAAGGGGATCTTTGAAAATGACAAACTGCTGACAAGCCTTTGGGTTAAGGGAGAGATCTCCAATTGCAAGCAGGCCGTCAGCGGTCATTTATACTTTACCCTCAAGGACAGCAACGGCTGCATCAGAGCAGTGATGTTCAGATCCAGGGCAAGTAAACTCAAGTTCCTTCCGGACAACGGAATGGCGGTCAGGATAAGGGGATTTGTCACTGTTTATGAACGGGACGGAAGCTACCAGCTGTACGCCGAGGAAATGGAGCCTGATGGCGCGGGAGCCCTTCATGTGGCCTTCGAGCAATTGAAGGAAAAACTGCATAGGGAAGGACTTTTCAGTCAGGCCAGGAAAAGAAAAATACCGGTTTTTCCGGGATGCATAGGAATGGTAACCTCCCCCACCGGTGCTGTGGTCAGGGACATGACCGAAATAATCAGCCGACGCTGGCCCGGGGCCGGCATTATTCTGGCGCCGGTTACCGTCCAGGGAGAATCTGCTCCGGCAGATGTGGCCCGGGGCATAAGAGATCTCAATTCTCTGGGCAGTGTGGATGTCATCATCGTGGGCAGGGGCGGAGGCTCGCTGGAAGAACTCTGGGCCTTTAACACCGAGGAAGTGGCCCGCGCCATATTCAACTCCGGGGCGCCGGTTATTTCGGCCGTTGGTCATGAAACCGATTACACCATCGCAGACATGGTGGCAGATCTCAGGGCGCCCACCCCGTCTGCCGCCGCCGAACTGGTGATTCCGGTAAAATCAGAGGTGGCTCACACCATAGAGGCCCTGAGATTAAGGATCAACAGAGCCGCTGGAGACAACCTGGGAAGGGCTAGGCGCCGTCTGGACAACTGTCTTCAGAGCCCGGTTTTCAGGAGGCCGGCGGACAAAATATGCGGTTCCAGGGCCATGGTTAACGATGTGCTGACCAGGGGACTGAACAGGTCAATGGAAAAAATATTTACCGGCAAAAAGGCTTCTTTTCTAGCCGCCGCCGGGAAACTCAACACCCTGAGCCCCCTGGCCACTCTGTCCAGAGGGTATTCTGTGTGCATTGATCAAAAAACCGGCGGAGTTATCCGGGACTCCGGGGAAGTCAATACCGGAGATGCCGTTAATGTTAAATTGCACAGGGGAAGTATAAAATGCCAGGTAAAAGATACTTTAAAGGAAAATCAGCTTTAAGGTATTTAAGGTATTTAAGGTAATAAATAAAAATACAGGTATTACGAAGGGAGAGAATTTAATGTCGGCTCAACTGCTGGACGGAAAGAAAGTTGCGGCATCCATCAGGGAAGAGGTCAAGGCCGAAGTGGCGGCACTGCGGGAAAGGGGTGTAGCTCCCAAGCTGTCAGTAATTCTGGCCGGTGATGACCCTGCCTCGGTGGTTTACGCCAGGTCCAAGGAGAAGTCATGCAACAATATCGGCATAGACTTTGAGCTTTTCACACTGCCCGGAACGGCACAGGAAGAAGAAGTTCTGGCGTTGCTGGACAAACTGAACAAGGACGACAGCGTTCACGGCATAATGATTGAACTGCCGCTGCCCAAGCACATGGACAAGAAAAAGGTGCTGGAGGCTGTTCTGCCCATAAAGGATGTTGACGGAGTTCATCCCATAAACCGGGGCTACATACTGAGCGGGGGCGATGGACTGTTCCCGGCCACTCCCCAGAGCTGCATAGAGCTTATGCTGCGCAGCGGCGTGGAAATAAAAGGTAAAAATGCGGTAATTGTAGGCCGCGGCGAAACCGTGGGCAAGCCCCTGGTATTTATGATGTTAAACCAAAACGCCACCGTCACCGTATGTCACACCAAAACCCAGGACCTCCCGGGCCAGGTGGCCAAGGGTGATATTGTGGTTGCCGCAGTGGGCAGGGCCAAGATGGTCAAGGCCGATTGGATTAAGCCGGGGGCCATTGTGGTGGACGCCGGAATTAACGAAATAGAAGGTGGTATCTGCGGAGACGTTGATTTTGAAAACGCCAGGGAAGTGGCCGGCCTGATCTCCCCGGTTCCGGGCGGCGTAGGAAGCCTCACCACCGTGCTTATTCAGAGAAATGTTCTGAAGGCCATAAAGCTTCAGGGGAAGTGATTTAGCAGAATCCAGGAGCCAGGAGTCAGGAGCCAGAATAAAAACCTTAAGGACTGACTCCTGACCACAATTCACGTTATTAAGAACATCCTTTAAGTCTATAGAGCTACTTTGGAAAACAGGGCAGGCATCCAGGATTCAGAAAGTCAGAGTCCAGAATAATAACATTCTATGTTTTCTTCTGGCTCCTGACTTCTGGCTTCTGACTCCTGACCCAAATTGAAATCAGAGGTGAAAAGAATGTTTGATCTGACTTTTAGGAAGGTATTGGCCGTTTCGGCCTCTGACGCCCCCACTCCGGGGGGTGGCAGCGTTTCTGCAATGGTGGGCGCCCTGGGCGTGGCCATGGCAGCCATGGTGGGAAACCTTACGGTGGGAAAACCCAAGTATGCCGATGTGGAAGCCGAAATAAAGGAAATTACCGGCAGGGCGTATTTTATTATGGCCAGGCTGGAAAAATTGGTGGCTGCCGATATAGCGGCCTTCGGAAAATTCATGGATGTGTACAGACTTCCCAAAAATACCGATGAAGAGAAGGCCAGGCGCGAGGAAGCCATGCAGAAGGCTCTGAAGACGGCCACCAACGAGCCGGTGGAAATAGCCAGAACCCTTCTGGATGCCCTGGTAATAACAGAAAAGCTTTCCAAAATTGGCAACAAAATGGCCATCAGCGACGCCGGAGTAGCCGCCTTTGTATGCGAGGCAGCAATTAACTCTGTGCTGCTGAGCGCCGACATAAACATACCCATGATCACCGACCAGGAATTCGTAACCAAGGTAAAGGCAGAAAAAGCCAATATTGTTGCCGAGGCAAAAAGGTTGAAAGACCTGGCTGTTGCCAAGGTAAACGAGAGAATGTAGTTAGCTCACCGGATTTTAAAAAAAACACCCGGATAACCTGTCCGGGTGTTTTTTTTAAACGTAGGAAAAAATAAATTTTTTTACAAACCTATAGATGCAATTGGCAATGGACTTTAAGGAATGCGTTAACCATTCTGGCTTCTGACTCCTGGCTTCTGGATTCCGCCGTCTGCAAGACGGCACCGCCTACAGGGCGGTTTTTTATAGCAAAAGACTGTTCACAACAGGTGCATTTGGATATAATCAATAATGAATGTAAGGACTGGGATGTGATCCGGCTGACCCCAGAAAAAGACCGTTACAATATTTATTCAAGACACCTTAAAGATAAATTCGGCGGCAAGGTATATAAGCTGCCGGTGAATTTGCCAGGGACCTGCCCCAACAGGGACGGAAGCGCCGGAACAGGCGGATGCATATTTTGCGACAAGGCAGGTTCAGGGTTTCAGTGCCTTCCCAATACTTTATCCGTTCAAAAACAAATAGAGGAGAACAGGGAATACTTCAAGAAAAGATTTAATGCGCAAAAATTTATCATATATTTTCAGGCATTTACAAATACCTACATGCCTTTTACAGTGTTCAGGGAAAACATTCTCAGCGCCTGCTCCGCCGATGTTGTAGGCATATCGGTGTCCACAAGGCCGGACTGCATAAATGACAGGTATCTTGATTTTCTTAATGAAATAAAAAAGGAGAAAGGGCTGGCAATTGACCTTGAGCTGGGACTTCAGACCGTTAATTATCACACACTGCGAAAAATAAACAGAGGCCATACTCTGGCCGAATTTATAGACGCTGTAATAAGGATTCACCGGAGAGGCCTGGAGGTTTGCGCTCACCTGATTGTGAACCTTCCGTGGGATGATCTCCATGATGTGGTCGAGAACGCCAAAGTGCTTTCAGCCCTGGGTGTCCGCTACGTAAAACTGCATTCTCTGTACGTGGTGGAGAATACCATACTGGGGGATATGTATAAAAGGGGAGAATTTGCTGTAATGCCCCTGGAAAGCTATGTGCAAAGCGTGGTATTATTCCTGGAGCACCTTGATCCCCGTATTGTCGTACAGCGTCTGGTTGGCAAAGGGCCGGCGGAGGATCTCCTTTTCTCCAATTGGGGAACCAGTTGGTGGAAGGTTAAGCAAATGATTGAGGAGTCACTGGAAGAAAGGAATACGCGGCAGGGAAGGCGCTTTGACTACCTCAACGGGTCGGCGCTGTTGCGGGGCGGATTCCCGGAATACTGAATATTTTTACCGGAGGACGGTTATGGCCAGGAAAAAGCTTGTTTTCGAAGAGGCACTGAAAAAGCTTGAAGAAATAGTGCATCAACTGGAGGATGGACAATTGCCCCTGGAAAAAGCGCTGGAGTTATTTTCCGAGGGAATAAACGTAAGCAGATACTGTCAGGCCTCACTGGAAGAGGCCGAGCAGCGTATTATGGTGTTGACAGCCGATGAAGGGGGCAGGCCGGCATTGAAGGGAATGACCCCTTAATTAAAGTCGCCCTACGGGCGACTTGCAGTCAGCAGTCAGCATCTGTTAAAATCTAAGCGACCCTCAAAATGATATGCGGAATTTACCGGGAGGCTAAAAAAGCTTATAGCTTACAGCTTAAACAGGGGGATACTACAGATTGGACTTTATCAGCGAACTGGGAAAAAGAACTAAATTTATCAATGTGGCGCTGGAAAGGTTGCTGCCCCCGGTGGAAACATACCCGCCGATAATCCATGAGGCCGTCAGGTACAGCCTTTTTGCAGGAGGCAAAAGACTCCGGCCGGTTCTGGCACTGGCATCAGCGGAAATACTGGGGGGAAATCAGCGGGACATATTACCTGCGGCTTGCGCACTGGAGCTTATTCACACCTATTCCCTCATACACGACGACCTGCCGGCCATGGATAATGACGACCTGCGCAGGGGGATGCCCACCTGCCATAAAAAATACGGAGAAGCAATGGCCATACTGGCCGGGGATGCGCTTTTGACCATGGCCTTTGAACTGATCACCCTCTGCCCGGTAACCAATGTAATCACCCCGGCAAGTTTAATCACTGTGATAGCCGAGATTTCCCGGGCTTCAGGCACAGCCGGCCTGGTGGGCGGACAGGTGGTGGATATAATGTCCACCTCTTCGAAAGCAGACGAAGAAACACTGGATTATATACACAGATGTAAAACAGGAGCCATGTACAGGGCTTCGGTCAGAACCGGGGCCCTACTTTCGGGCGCCAGCCGGAAGGATTTGGATAATCTCACCGGTTACGCCGAACACCTGGGAATGGCCTTCCAGATTGCCGATGATATTCTGGATATTGTGGGGGATGAAAAAAATATAGGAAAGCCGGTAAAAAGCGACATTAAAAATGACAAGGCCACCTATCCCGCCATGTACGGGATTGAAGCGGCCGGCAGAATGGCCGGGGATCAGATGAAAAGAGCCCTGAGGTCAATCGACGGCTATGGTGAAAAGGCGGACTTCCTTCGTGAGCTGGTAAAATTCGTGGTAAACAGAAATCATTGACGACTCATACTGCCGACCTTATTCTGTCGGAATCCAGAATCCAGAAGTCAGAATCCAGAATGTGTAAGCCTTCCTAACAGGCAAATAAAGATTAATAAAATCAAAATAGACCATAGAGAGTAAAAAGCATTTAATGGCCTTAGGGCATTTCTTATTTGCTTGATCAAATAAATTAAATACACCCGCGGGAATTCATATTAGGAATGCCGTCAATATTCTGGATTCTGAATTCTGGATTCTGACGGGAGAGCACTACAGTTATAGCGTATGAGGTGTTAATAGATTGGGTAATCATAAATCCTCGGTTTCAGGGCTGTATATTTTTTTGGTCAGCGTAGTCTCCTTTTTGCTGGCGGTATTGTTTTTTTGGCTTTCGAACCTGGTTTCGGAAAAGATGCAGAGCCTTTGGCTGTCTGTTGTTTTCCTAATCGTCATTGTATTGGTGGGAATACTGGCTGATATAGTTGGGGTTTCCGTCACCGCTGCGTCGGAGGCGCCACTGCACGCCAAGGCGGCTAAAAAGGTTCCCGGCGCAGCCGAGGGCGTTTTTTTAATCAGAAACGCCGACAGAGTGGCAAACCTTATGAATGACGTGGTGGGAGATATAGCAGGTACTGTCAGCGGAGCCCTGGGTATTGCCCTGGCCCTTCAGATTTTGACCTACTGGAGGGAAACAGGGCAGCTGCTGGTCAATATGCTGCTCACCGCCCTTATCGCCGCCGCCACAGTGGGCGGTAAGGCTTATGGAAAAAGAATTGCGCTGGTGCACGCCGATGAGGTGGTGTTTGTAGCCGGAAAGTTTTTGCGCGGAGTTTTTCTGATTACCGGAAGGGATTTCAGCGCCAGACACAAAAAAACGTCCAGGTAAGAGGAGTGTTTTTGTTTTGAGCCTTCTGTCCAATATAAACGGACCCTCCGACATCAAGAAACTCACCATTCCAAGGCTTAACGATCTGGCCGCCGAGATCAGGAGGGAAATAATAGAAACCATATCCAAAAACGGGGGCCATCTGGCGCCCAACCTTGGAGTTGTCGAGCTGACCCTGGCCCTGCACAGTGTGCTGGAGTCTCCCAGGGATAAAATAGTATGGGATGTGGGTCACCAGTGCTACATTCACAAAATAATCACCGGACGCAAGGATCATTTTCGCCATATCAGAAAATACGGTGGCCTAAGCGGCTTCCCCAGGCCTGATGAATCCCGGCATGACGCCTTCATCACCGGCCACAGCAGCACTTCCATTTCGGTGGCCCTGGGAATGGCCATAGCCAGAGACCTTTCAGGAGAAAAGTTCTCAGTGGCGGCTGTCATAGGTGACGGGGCCATGACCGGGGGAATGGCCTTTGAGGCCATGAACCATGCAGGGCACCTGCAAAAGGATCTCATAGTGGTGCTCAATGACAATGAAATGTCCATAGCTAAAAATGTGGGCGGAATGTCCAGATATCTCAGACGGCTGAGGACCGACCCCATGTATTCCAGGGGCAAGGATGAGGTGGAGCAGGTTCTGAGAAAAATACCCGCCATCGGTCCCACTGTGCTAAAAGCGGCGGAAAGGCTGAAAGACAGCCTGAAGTACCTGGTGGTGCCCGGCATGCTTTTTGAGGAACTGGGCTTCGTTTACCTGGGACCAATAGACGGTCACAACATCCAGGACATTATAGATGTTCTTAATCAGGCCAGGGCACTGGGAGGGCCTGTTCTGGTTCATGTTATAACCACCAAGGGAAAGGGCTACTCCCATGCTGAAAAAAACCCCGGTAAATTTCACGGAATCGGATCCTTCGACCTGGAAACCGGCATGCCCAGGGGAGATAAAAGCATTCCCAGCTACACGGAGGTTTTCGGCCGCACCATAGTCGAGCTGGCCGCCGAAGATAAATCAATAATAGCCCTTACCGCCGCCATGACCGGCGGCACCGGACTTTCGGAATTTGCCCGCAAATACCCGGAAAGGTTTTTTGATGTGGGCATAGCCGAGCAGCATGCGGTCACCATGGCCGCATCCATGGCAGCCTCCCATTTAAGGCCGGTGGTGGCGGTTTACTCAACTTTTCTACAGAGGGCCTACGATCAAATCATACACGATGTATGCATGCAGAATCTGCCCGTAACCTTTGCCATAGACAGGTCCGGGCTGGTGGGGGAAGATGGTCCCACCCACCATGGAGTTTTTGACCTGTCCTTTCTGGGGCAGGCCCCCAACATGTTGATTATGGCTCCCAGGAATGAAAATGAGCTGCGCAATATGCTAAAGACCGCCTTGGAATATAATGGTCCCGCCGCTGTCAGGTATCCCAGGGGCGAGGGAACCGGCTGCTGTCTGGACGATCAGTTGCAGTGCCTTCCTCCGGGCAGAGCCGAGGTGATCATGGACGGAAATGAAATAGCCTTTTTTGCTGTTGGCGCCATGGTGGAAATAGCCCTTAAGGCAGCGGAGATTCTAAGCAGCCAGGGGATTTCCGCCGCTGTTATAAATGCAAGATTTGTAAAGCCCATGGACAGTGGGTGCATTATAAAATACGCCAGTAAGACCGGGAAAATTATTACCCTGGAAGAAAACATACTGGCGGGAGGATTCGGCAGCCGGGTGCTGGACGTGATCAACAGCGCCGGGATAAGCGGTGTAAAGGTTTGCAATATTGGTTTGCCCGACAGCTTCGTTGAACACGGTGACCGTAACATTCTTTTGGCAAAATACGGCCTGACGGTTGATGAGGCCGTGGTCCGCGCCCTGAAGCTGATGCGCCTGCGCCATTTCAAAAATTCAGGAAAAAAGGCGCAAATATCGGGAGGTAGCCGTATTGACCGCTAAAAAACAACGGCTGGACGTGCTTCTGCATGAAAACGGCTATTTTGAAAGCCGGGAACGGGCCAAGGCGGCAATTATGGCGGGTCAGGTGCGGGTAAACGGCGAAAAGGCCGATAAACCCGGTACAAGTGTGGAAGCCACTGTAAAGATAGAGATCACCGGCAGCCTTCCATACGTAAGCAGGGGAGGGCTTAAGCTGGAAAAAGCCCTCAGGTGCTTTGGCATTGATCTTAACCACAGGATATTACTGGACGTTGGTGCATCAACCGGAGGTTTTACCGACTGTGCCCTGCAAAACGGGGCCTCCAGGGTGTATGCCGTGGATGTGGGCTACGGCCAGCTGGCCTGGAAGCTGCGCAGCGATCCCAGGGTTGTGGTTTTTGAAAGAACCAATATAAAAAAACTGCAGCCCTTCGACCTGGAATACAGGCCTGATTTTGTCACCATTGACGTTTCTTTTATATCTCTGGACAAGGTAATCCCTCCGGTGGCCCTGCTGGTTGACAAAAACGCCCGGGGGATGGCCCTGATAAAGCCCCAATTCGAGGCGGGCAGGGGCAAGGTTGGCAAAAAAGGAGTGGTAAGGGACCGGGAGGTCCACCGGGAAGTTATTGACAGAATATGTAAATTTATTTTGGATAATGGCTGGAGTGTATTGGGACTTGATTTTTCTCCCATACGCGGGCCCGAGGGCAATATAGAATACCTGCTGTACTTCTCTTTTAAGGAAATCAGCAATTTTGACATTAATATGATAAATAAAACGGTGGGAAGGGCGCACAGCGCTTTCTAAATAAATTTTTAATATCAACGAGGTTTTTTTAGCCGAAAAGGGGGCTGTCAAGTCGAGAACCATAGGAATAATGGCCAACCTGGAAAAAAAGAATGTTGAAAAAATTGTCGGGGAGATTCGCCAGTGGTTCATAGAGAGGGATATCAATATAATAGTGCAGGACGGACTCAGCGGCTTGGGAACTGATGTCACCCGGCTGCCGCTGCCCGATATGGTAAAAGAGATTGAGTGCCTGCTGGTTTTCGGAGGAGACGGAACCATACTCAGCAGCGCCAGGCTGGTGGCTGACTGCGGGGCGCCTGTGCTGGGGATAAACCTTGGACGCCTGGGATTTCTCTCTGAAATTGACGTTCCGGATATTCATTATGCCCTGGAAAGCATATTAAAAAAAGAATATCATATAGAAGAGCGCATGATGATTGAAGCCACCGTGCTAAGGGACGGCATTGAGATTGAAAGGTCAATGGGACTGAATGACGCCGTAATAACAAAGGGCGCCTTCGCCAGGCTGATTTTTTTAAAAACCAGCGTTAATGGTGAGCACGTAAGCACCTACCCCACTGACGGTCTGATCGTATCGACGCCCACCGGGTCCACCGCTTACTCCCTTTCGGCCGGGGGACCTGTGGTTACCCCCGAACTGGATCTAATGATCATTACGCCCATCTGTCCGCATGCCCTGTGGGCCAGGCCCATAGTAATCTCCTCGGACTGCCAGGTGGAAGTTGAGCTTTTGTCTGAAAAAGGAGAAGTAATGCTGACCATGGACGGCCAGCACGGCTTAAGCCTTTTTAAAAACGATATCGTAAGGATCACTAAGGCCCCTTTCAAGGTAAGGTTTATAAGGCTTCAGACCCGGAACTTTTTCAGGGTGCTGAAACAAAAGCTGCGGGAGGGTGACCGCCATTGATGATACCCCGCCGGCCGGCCAGCGCTGTGCAGTGGGCCAGGGTTTTTATCCATCCGGCCTTAAAAAATGGATCCACAGCGGTGGACGCCACTGCTGGAAACGGTCATGACACCCTTTTTCTGGCCGAAGGCGTTGGAAACCGGGGGCGGGTATACGCCCTGGACATACAGGACGCCGCCCTGGAAAAAACAAGTAAAGCCCTTAAATCAGCCGGCCTTTTGGACAGGGTAACAGTTTTAAAACTGGGGCACCAGGAAATGGACAGGCTGGCGCCTGACCAGGCGGATGCGGTAATGTTTAATCTGGGCTACCTTCCCGGAAGCGACAGATCGGTTCTGACTAAGCCTGGCAGCACCAGGGACGGCATAAAGGCGGCGCTGAAAATACTTGGCCCGGGAGGACGGGCAAGCGTGCTTGTATATACCGGGCACCCCGGTTCCGGGGAGGAATCCCGGGTGGTGGGAGAACTCCTGTCCAACCTGGACCAGAGGGAATTTACCGTTCAGAAAATGGTTTTCTGGAATAGCTGTAAAAACAGCCCTGAACTTTATTTTATAACCAGATCCGGAGAGAAATATGATTAAATCAGTCAGACAGAAAAAAATAATCGATATAATCAGTTCGCATACCATCGAAACCCAGGAACAGATGGCTGCGGCACTGGGTCTGGCTGGCTTTGCGGTAACCCAGGCCACGGTGTCCAGGGACATAAAAGATCTGGGGCTGATCAAGATCCCCGGTGTAAAGAACACCTCAATTTATGCCCTTCCGGCGGGCGGTTCTACTCCCTCCGGGGAGGCAAGGTTAAAGAGGCTCATAATTGAATCTGTCCGGAAAATAGATTTCAGTGAAAATATAGTGGTGGTAAAAACAATACCAGGTCATGCCCAGGGAGTGGCCGGGGCCATGGATCAGGCCCAATGGTCCGAAGTTATCGGTACAGTGGCCGGTGATGACACCATTCTGATAGTTGTAAAACCCAAAAGCGCCGTTGAAGATGTTGTTAGGCGCTTCAGGGAGATTTCCGGAGGTTAAAAATGCTTTTAAACCTTTTCATAAAGGACTTCGGTATAATTGAGAAAACGGAGATTAATTTTTGCCGGGGTCTCAATGTTCTCTCGGGGGAAACCGGTTCCGGAAAGTCCATTATCATAGAAGCCATCCAGGTGGCGGCTGGCGGCAGGGCCTCGGCGGAATACCTCCGGGCAGGCTGTGAAAAGGCTGTGGTGCAAATGACCCTGGACACCGGCAGCGCCCGGCACATCGCAGGACTGCTGTCGGCAAGGGGAGTGGCGGAAGACCCCGGAGAAACACTGGTATTTACCCGTGAGATAAATAAAAACGGCCGCAGCTCATGCCGTATCAACGGCCAGATGGTAACACTGAATGTATACAGGGAAATAGGTCAGCATTTGGTGGATATTCAGGGACAGTACGACCAGCAGCTTTTGTTTAATCCTGAAATGCACCTTACTCTTCTGGACGCCTACGGCAGAGAAGAAATTGCAGAGATTGCGGTCGAGGTTTCAATGCTTTACAAGGAATACAGTAAAAAAAGAAGGCTTCTGGAAGACCTCCGGGAGAAACACGGCCTGCGGGTTAAAAGGCAGGAGACCATCTGCTACCAGTTAGGTGAAATAGATTCAATATCCCCAAAGCCAGGAGAAGATGCCGATCTGATCGCAGAAAAAAGAAAGCTGGCAGGCGCCGAAAGAATCTCCAGGCTGGTGGGTGAGTGCTATAATGACCTCTATGGGGGAGGCTCTTCGGGTTCTGTCCTGGAACTTGCCGGAAGGTCTTTAAAGGCCCTTGAAAGGGCAGTGGAGGCGGATGACAGCCTGTCTGGGGTCAGAGACCTTACCGCAGGGGCGCTGTATCAGATTGAAGAGGCCTGCAGAGAGCTGGCGGCATATATGGACGGACTGGAATTCTTTCCGGCCCGCCTGGAATTCGTTGAAGAAAGGCTTGATCTCCTGAACAGGCTGAAGAAAAAGTACGGCGGGACCCTTGAAGAAGTTATCGGGTACCGTGAAGAAATTGAAGTTGAACTGGATCAAATGAAAATTGGTGACCAGAGAGTCGGACAACTGGAACGAGAACTGGATCAGCTTCTGAAGAAGCTGGAAGAAGCCTCTGAAAAACTTACCGGGAAAAGACTCCGGGAAGCCAGGAACATGGAAGAGGCTATCGCATTGGAACTAAGAGATCTGGGGATGGACAGGGTCAGATTCAGTCTGAATTTTACTTTATTGGAAGAACCCGGAGAAAAAGGGGGGGAGCAGGTGGAATTCTATATCTCCACCAATCCGGGAGAACCGCTGAGACCCCTTGCCAAAATTGCCTCCGGCGGGGAAACATCCCGTATACTGCTGGCCGTTAAAAGTATACTTTCTGATATGGAGGGGATCCCCACACTGATCTTTGATGAGGTTGACACCGGTATCGGAGGCCTTACCATAAAGTCGGTAGCCCTCAAGCTGCACAACCTTGCCGCCAGCAGGCAGGTTATCTGCGTCACCCATTCGTCCACCGTGGCCAGCATGGCCCACCAGCACCTATCCATAAGAAAAAGAGAGGCGGATGGCCGCACCAGGGCGGAAGTTTTCCGCCTTCATGAGAATGAAAGGCTGGAGGAACTGGCCCGCATGCTGGGAGGCGGGCAGGACGGCGGGGCCGCCATGGAACACGCCAGGCATTTACTGAAGGAGGCCCGGATGCTTAAAGTTAATTAACTAACTCGAAACAAAATATTAATAACAAGAACAATTGCCTGGTATTATTCCTGCCATTTTCAAACACTTCCTGCATTCTCCCTGAACATCTTCTTTAATTCATATTTATCTCAATTTTTTAAGGTACTTATATAGGGTAGTAAGCGAGCCCTTGTATCCTTGAGAAACCAATTCGTCGTATATTTTTATACCGAATAGTTTTTGTTCAAGGTACATGTGCTGAATCTTTTCCTTATACGGGTCAAGATTCTTTTCTTTTAGTATTTTCCGTACATATTTAGGCGGCTCTTTACTGACCAGTACCCGGCGTACTGTGTTTCTGGAGACTCCCAACATCCGGGCAATGGTTTTTTTCCCATAACCTTTTTTGTGCAACTCTCTTATGGTTGCCCATTCTTTAGTGTTAAGTATTTTACTCACCTCTAAAGTATTGCTGAGTGTAATATAAAACGAAAACCGAAGTGATGGTTAATTTTTTGGAAAAAGCAGGGGGTCTATTTTCGTTGCATATTTACATAATTCTTGTTAAAATATTCTTGACATGTAAAAGGATTATAAAAAACAGGGCACACCCAGGGAAACCTGGGGTCGCAAAGCCATGGGTCTAAGCCGTTTTTGGTAGGATTGCCAGGTTTCATCATAAGTCATGTATGACGTGACATTTTTTATGAAGTAGCCTAGCGGTTACTTCATATTTTTTTGTATAGGAAAAAGCAGATAGAGGATGGCTTTCAGTGGAGGTTAAAATGAAAGACCAAGATAAAGCAAAAGATCAACTCATAAAAGAATTGGCTGAATTACGCCAACAGATTACTGAACTGGAAGCATCGAAAAACAATCGCAACTGGTCAGAGAAAAAACCACAATGGAATGAAGCCGCTCTTCTTCGCTCAATGACCAATTCCTCACCGTTGGCGTTTTTGGTTGTGGATAATCGTACCGACGCTGTTCTTTACTTCAATGATTGTTTTTGCGAAATTTGGGGCATAGAACACCTTAAAGAACAAATGCAATATGGGGAAATGAAGAATAATGATATTATTCCCCATTGTTTATCTTTACTGAAAGATGTTCCGTCGTTCGTAAACTTGTACAAGCCGCTCCAAAGCGAGGAAAACCGTACTGTCGTTGAGAATGAAATCCCTCTTGTTGATGGAAGGACTATCCGGCTTTTTTCCACACAAATTCGCGACGATTACGACCGCTATTTTGGGCGATTATATATTTTTGAAGACATCACCAAGCGAAAACGGGAAGAAGATGCGCTGAGGGCAAGCTTGAATAAATACAAAGAATTAGTTGATTTACTGCCGATAACTGTTTTTGAAATTGATCAAAGAGGATATCTTACATTTGCTAACCCTAACGGATTTAAATCTTTTGGTTATACGAAAAATGATTTTGAAAAAGGTATTTATTCCCTTCAATTAATTATTAATGATGATCGGGATAGGGCTAATCAGAATATTAGGAGAGTATTCAGCGGCGAAAATATAAGCGGTACAGAATATACCGCACAGAGAAAAGATGGCAGCACATTCCCTATTGTTATACATTTCAGTCCAATTATTAATGAAAACGAACCTGTGGGTTTGAGAGGGATTATTGTTGATATTACCAAGCGCAAGCTGGCCGAGGAAAAACTGCGGGAATCGGAAGACAAGTATCGAACCATCTTTGAAACTACCGGTACCGCCACTGCAATAATTGAGGAAGACACCACAATATCCCTGGCAAACACGGAATTCGACAGCCTCTCTGGCTACTCCAGAGAGGCTGTCGAAGGCAAGAAAAGCATGACAGAGTTTATTGTAAAAGATGATTTAGAGAGAATCAAAGAATATCATCATAAGCGAAGAATTAATCCCGATGCTGTTCCAAAGAACTATGAGTTCCGGTTCATTGACAAACAGGGTAATGTTAGAGACGTCTATGCGACCGTCAACATGATTCCGGGATCAAAAAAGAGCGTGCTGTCTCTTTTGAATATCACCGAGCGCAAGCGGGTCGGAGATCATATCCGCCGTGAGGTTGCCCGCGTTGAAGTACTGGCTGAAGTCTCACAGGCACTGGCTGAGACCAGTTTGGACTATAAGGCTGCTTTGGAAACAATAGTCCGGCGCACAGTAGAGTTAATAGGAGGCGCCTGCGTCATCCGCCTCCTATCAGACGACGGGCAGTGGCTTTATCCCGTTGCAATTCATCACCAAAACCCGGAAGCGATTTCCCTTTTATATAACCTGCTGGCCGCAGCGCCACTGCGTGTAGGAGAAAGAATTGCCGGCCGCGTGGTAGAGACCGGCCAGCCAATGCTCCTCCCGGTTGTGTCTCCGGATCAGGCCCGCGCTTTGACCAAGCCGGAATACTGGTCGTATCTGGATCGATTCGGTATCTACAGCTTTCTATCTGTGCCGCTGCGCATACAAGGCCGTGTGATTGGATCGATGTGCCTGCTGGGCGATTGTCCCGGAGACCCGTACAGTAACGAAGACCAGGTATTCTTGCAAAACCTGGCCGATCGGGTGGCGTCAGCCATCGCCAACACCCGGCTTTTGAACGATAACTTACGCCAATTGAAAACACTAAGCGGGCTCATCACCAGCGCGCAGAAGCTTGTGCAAAGCATTGACCTGCAAGAATTATCTGAGGACATCACCCGTACCTGCGTGGAGTTTTTCGGGCCAAGTCTGGCCTGGCTGGGCCGCGCTGAGGAGGGTGGCCGTGTACGGCTACTGACCTACTTCCCCCCGCAGAGTAATTACCCGGTCAATATCACCACTCGATGGGATGATTCAGTTCTCGGGCAGGGGCCAATGGGTTGTGCCATCCGCAATGGATCTCCCGTTGTCATCACCGATATCGCCAGCGACCCGAACTTCCTCCCGTGGCGTGAGGCTGCGCTAAATGAAGGCTTCTGTTGTGTTGCCGCCTTCCCACTGATCAATCGTGATATGCCTTTCGGCGGTCTGGTGCTGTACAGCGAACAGCCCGGCTACTTTACCCCGAAGCGCGTTGAGTTCTTCCAGACATACGCCCACCAAGCAGCCGCTGCGCTGGAAAATGCCCGGCTGTTTAAAGAGACGCAGCTCCGCTCAGAACATTTGCAAGCTTTGCGCAACATCGACATGGCCATCACTGGCAGCCTGGACCTGCGCGTCACCTTAAACATCGTACTGGAGCAGGTGATTGCCCAGTTGGGCATTGACGCTGCCGACATCCTACTGCTTAACCCGTACATGCAGACTCTGGAATACGCTGCCGGGCGAGGATTTCGCTCCAAAGGCATTGAGCACTCCCGCCAGCGCATGGGCGAGGGCAATGCCGGCCGGGCCGCTTTGAAACGACGCATCGTACACATTACAAATCTGCCCGAGGCTGGGGAAGCCTTCACACGAACCCATTTGGTTGTGGGCGAGGATTTCATCGCCTACTACGGCGTACCGCTCATTGCCAAAGGGCAAATTAAGGGCGTGCTGGAAATCTTCCACCGTGCCCCGCTCGACCCTGACCCTGAGTGGCTGGATTTCCTGGAAGCCCTTGCGTTACAAGCGGCTATTGCTATAGACAATGCTTTCCTATTTAACGATCTGCAGCGATCCAACACTGAACTTACCCTTGCCTACGACGCTACCATCGAAGGCTGGTCACGCGCTCTGGACCTGCGCGACAAAGAGACCGAGGGTCACTCTCAGCGGGTCACCGAGAATACCCTGCATCTGGCCCGGGCTATGGGGATAAGTGAGGCCGAACTGGTGCACGTGCGCCGGGGCGCGCTGCTTCACGACATCGGCAAGATGGGCATCCCCGACAATATTCTGCTCAAGCCCGGCCCGCTTACAAATGAAGAGTGGGAAATCATGCGCCGCCATCCGGGCTATGCGTATGAAATGCTCTTGCCCATCGACTATCTGCGCCCAGCTTTGGACATCCCCTACTGCCATCACGAAAAGTGGGACGGTACAGGCTACCCTCGCGGGCTGAAGGGCGAACAGATCCCGCTGGCAGCGCGTATCTTCGCTGTGGTTGACATATGGGACGCACTGCACTCCGACCGCCCATACCGCTCTGGTTGGCCCAATGACAAGGTGCGCGAATACATTCGGGAGCAGGCTGGAAAGCACTTCGACCCCAAAGTGGTCGAGGTTTTCTTGAAAATGGAAATACAGTAATACATATCTGTTTCTTTTCCGCCACTTATTATCTACAAGAAGATTTCTACATGATTTCTGTGGGGGAGGTAATAAAATGATTTCGGAGAAGGAGCTAATAAATCTATTAGAAGATATTCTGGTTGAAGAGAGCGTGGTTGATTTACCGGAAGATAACAGCGATTTTTCAACAGAGCTGGATGATCCTAATAGTGGCGCGGCCTGGGTGAAGGAAGGGATAGTTTTTGTGCGTGACCCGGTAGGTGAGGGCAGCCTGGCTACCATTGCCCCCGGACCGGGAGTCGAGCTTTATGTAAAAGGCGTTTTGCAATGCGAACCGGTGCAGGTATCGTCTGCCGACCATATCGAAGTAAAACTATCGAAACAGGAGTTCGACGGTAAATACAAGCTGGAATTGAAAAAAGATAAAATGGAAGCAAATTTGATCGTTGAGCCCACTAGAATCTTGAACTACAAACTTTTTTACCAGAAACCACAGCAGCACCTGCTTTTGAAAACATTTCTACGGGAGCGGTTGGTAAGCCCGCTTAATATTGATCAGTTTAAAGAATTGCTGGCTGAAGCAAATGTGGTGACAGGGGTGGATTTTGGCGAGGCTATACGGTTGATATATAATCCTGAGCAGACTAGAGTGATAGTGGCCAGGGGATTGCCGCCGGAACCATCGGTTGACGAGAAAGTAGAAATTTTGTTTCCAAACAATTTTAAGTTTACTCCGCTTATAAAAGAAGATGGTACGGTAGATTTCTACAACATAAAAAATATATCCTGCGTAGACCAAGGCACTTTGCTGGCTCAAAAGCAACCGGGTATCCCGGGTAAGCCGGGGCAGAACGTGTGCGGCGAGGTAGTCCTGCCGCCACCGCCCCGTAAATTGGCGCTTCGTGCCGGTAAAGGGGTTGTCTTGTCCGAAGACGGCAATAAAGTATTTGCAAAAAGGAGCGGTCGTCCCATTAATAGAAAGGCTGGGCAGGTTTATCTCATTAGTGTGGAGGATGTCCTGATACACGAAGGGGACGTGAATCTAAGGACAGGTAACCTGCGTTTTAAAGGCAGCCTGCTTATGGTGTGCGGCAATGTGCATGATTCCATGACAGTCCAGGCCACCGGCCTCATCGCCATCAATGGCATAGTATCCGGGGCCAAGGTGGTTGCGTACGATAATATATGTATCGGTGGCAACACCATAAACAGCATGGTCAGTGCTGGCATTGATGAAAGACTCCTGCAAAATCTGCTGGCCCATATTGATAGTATGGAAAAGGGTTTTAAAAAGATTATCGAGATAATCAACCTCCTGACTGCTCAAGAGATGGTGAAGAGCGCCAGGGTAAGCTACGGCTATCTTCTAAAACTGGTGATCGAGAAAAAACTAAAAGAAATACCGGAAACCCTGGCCGAACTAAATAAACTGTACAAATACTCCTTTGTAGACCTGCCTGACGAAATAGAAAAAATCATGCTTTCAGCCAACAGGGTACTGGCCGACCCGTACCGGTTCGCCAGTGAAGAAGGACTGTTTAAGCTTCTGCAGGGTATTGAATTTGTGCGGGAGTACTTTATGGGCAATAGCATGCTTAAAGCCAATTTAGATCTGGCTGGGGCGGTTAACTGCCAACTTTTTGCAACGGGAGATGTGACTATTTACAGCCAGGGTTGCTTTAACACAACCATACAGGCCGGTGGTAGTGTAAAGATCAACGGCGTGTTCCGTGGCGGAGAGATCCGGGCCGGCGGTAACGTCCTAATTGTCGAAGCCGGAACGGAAAGGGGAGTGAAGACAGTTATCGAGGCCGGCAAAAAGAGCGTGGTGCGAATATATCAGTGTAACGAGGGGGTAACCATCAAGCTCGGTACGAAGGTGGGTCAAATCATGAATAAGGCCAAAAGCCTCGTTGTTTCACTAAATAAGAACGGCGAACTACAGATCAACTCTTATAACAGTGAATAGACCATTTTTTGACTTACGTTACATTTTATTTTCAGGGTAGCTTAAATCGATGAGAAATCATCGATTTTTTTATTCTAAAAAAGTCATGAAATTATTTCAAAAACAAAGTATTTGTTATGAGAGTTCAACCTGGAAATGAAATCAATATTTAGTTCGAATAAAATCAGTTCTTTTTGGTGAATTTAATAACATATCAAAGGATTTCATTGAATTATGATTCAAAATTGTCATGGAGGTGAATTATAAAGGAGGGATCATTATTGTTCAAAAAAAACTGCCGGAAGTTGATACTATTTACATTTTCTACGACCATGGCAGTGTTCTTTAGTTTTTGCGGATATTCCGTTGAAAAAGTAAAAATGATACAGGGACTGCATGTTAAGGCAGTTAACGTGGTATCCAGTGTTAATGTAATACCCGGAGGGCAGTCCATTGGTATAGTAATGCATTCAAAGGGTGTTATGGTTGTGGGCATTTCAGATATTGTTGATGAAACAGGAAACAGGGTGAACCCGGCCGAAGAGGCAGGATTAAAAATTGGCGATATTATTCTCACCGTCAACGGTAAAAAAGTCATTAATGAGTTCCATCTAAGAAATGAGATACTGACGTATGGACAGAAGCAGAAAAATGTGAACCTGGAAATAAAAAGAGGACTCAAAATAATTAAAACCCGGGTAAAAATAGTGCATTGCAGTGAAACCGGCAGACCCAGGATAGGACTCTTTGTCAGAGACAGCGCTTCAGGTGTGGGGACACTGAGCTTTTATCATCCTGATACAGGTACATACGGGGCGCTGGGGCACTTAATCACTGATGTGGACACCTCAAAGGGAATAGACCTGGGAGATGGTAAAATCGTGGAGGCCCAGATAAGAGCTGTCCATCGCGGCAAAAAAGGCAGTCCCGGTGAAAAAATAGGAATGTTTATTTCAAATGGTTCCTTAAGAGGCAACATTGAGAAGAACTGCAAGTACGGTATTTTCGGCAAACTTGACAAACCCCTCGAAAGTCCCTTTTATAACACCATCCCTGTGGCTATGAGCTGCCAGATACAAAAAGGGCCTGCCGAAATACTCACCGTTGTAGAGGGAACCGAGGTAAAGAAATACTCAGTGGATATACAGGAGGTATTCTTTCCCTGGAACAACCAGGGAAAGGGAATGATTATAAACGTTACCGACAAAGAACTGCTGGAGTGTACCGGAGGAATAATTCAGGGAATGAGCGGAAGTCCCATAATACAGAATGGTATGCTGGCTGGCGTGGTTACCCATGTTTTTGTAAATGATCCACAAAGGGGCTACGGCATTTTGGCAGAATGGATGTTGAAAGAAACCGGACTCATTAATACCGACAAAAATCTTCAAAATGTTTCATGAAGCGGGATTTTAAGATCCCGCTTTTTTTTTGTTTCTCACAAATATTTACAGTAAATATGTTGGTTTATTTGAAATTTTTAAATAAGTAAAGCAACCTGTTTAAGTTTAAATTCCGTATATAATGCAGTTTTACGTCAGAACATGATCTGGAAAACAATGAAGGAAATATTTTCCCATCGTCGAATGATTATGTATGAAGTTATATAAGAGAATAAATATATGATATTTTAGGAGGCGGGATTTAAAATGATGCGGAAGGCGATAAAAATTGTAATTGCAGATGATAACAGGGAGTTCTGCGAGCTTTTAAAAGAGTTTTTAAGCCAGCAGGATGATTTGACTCTGGCGGGCATTGCCAATAACGGTCTTGAGGCCCTGGAACTAATTGAAAAACACACACCTGACATTATAGTACTTGATATTATAATGCCACATCTTGACGGCATAGGGGTGCTGGAAAAAATGGCCACGGGACACATTGCAAACCGCCCCCGTATAATTATGCTTACTGCCTTTGGTCAGGAAACAGTAACCCAGCGTGCGGTTGAACTGGGAGCTGATTACTACATTCTGAAACCATTTGATTTCTCGGTGCTGGCCTCCAGAATCAGGCAATTATCCGATGGTTTGCAGGTTAACCAGTACATTACCTCAGTTAAGCCAAAGAACCTTGATGTTGCGGTTACCAATATTATTCATGAAATGGGAGTCCCGGCCCACATCAAAGGATACCATTATCTACGGGATGCAATACTGATGGTAATTAACGAAATAAATCTTTTGGGGGCTGTTACAAAAGAGCTTTACCCCATGATTGCACATAAGTACCAAACCACTCCCAGCCGCGTCGAACGGGCCATCAGGCATGCCATAGAGCTGGCCTGGGACCGGGGCAACGTTGAAATGATGACCAAATTCTTCGGCTACACCATCAACCTGGAAAGAGGCAAGCCCACCAACTCGGAATTCATAGCCATGGTGGCGGATAAGCTGAGGATTGAGGCCAAGGTCAGCTAGAGCTTATATTTAACAACTGACACCTCCAGTTTAAAGTGGAGGTGTTTTTTTATCGTTTAGGAAAGTATATGCCACATTAAAACATTAAAGCGCTAAAGTGCTGAAGCATTTTTATGCAAGCCCAGAGTTTTTCCGGGGTCGCTCCAGGGTCGCTTGAGGGTCGCTGCATGGTCGCTAATGGGTAGGCGGAGCGATTTAAGTCCGGCCTGCATTACCTCCTGCTGCAACTGTCTCTAAACTCGGTCGCCAACGGAATGCCGACCGCCTCCAACGCCGCATCCTTGCGTCGATTCCGGCTTCCGGCTGCGTCCTGCAGCCGGCTCGGCATTCCGTAGGCTCGGTCGTTAAGAGACAGTAGCAGCCTCCGGTACATTCCGCACGGACTTAAATCACTCCCCCTCACTGCATG
>Ga0209643_1001283_pt1 | contig 25235 bp, 22 predicted proteins | sample AutmiccBRH37_all_FD_187383 | JGI IMG/M metagenome (GOLD analysis project Ga0209643, IMG submission 187383) | Deep subsurface microbial communities from Mt. Terri, Switzerland - Autotrophic microbial communities BRH/37_all (SPAdes) (version 2) | ecosystem: Environmental > Aquatic > Deep... | reverse complement strand
CAAATGTGCAAAGAGTTGTCAAAAGCCAAGCATCAGGACTATCGTAATTTTCTCTGTATCACAGGCACTAAAGTACCAAGTCACGAAGCTCTAAGTCGGTTTTGCACACTTTTGAGTATTAGCGACGTTACGATAAATGAACTTTTCAAGCCTTTTTAAGTCAAGCAGAGAAGATGAAAGGTTTCTTGAACCTGATGATTGCGGCGTTGGACCGTAAGGCAGTACTTCTTCGAACAGCATAAAGATAGCAAAATCGTTGTTGGTAATTGTTGCCTAAAACCACATTGTGGAACCAAGGGGTTTATATACCCATTTTCAGGGAAGTCTTTGTCAACATCTCAATTTCTTCACTAAGACACATTCCGCGAGGGGTTCTGAAGCTACTAAAACGTCAGAATTGCAGTACGTCTGTTCGCCAGTTTAATATTTTTCGTTATTTTGTAACAACCTCTTAAAGCCCATATCTCACCAGTTCCATGGCTTCATCCACGTTGGCGATGTCCATGCTTGTGGCCAAATACCATTCGATGGGTTCCATTCCTTTTGGAGGATTGATTTCTTGAACATACAGGATAGACAAGGCCACGCTTGCGTTTTTGCGAAATTCTTTGGGTGTGTTGACAGGTTCGAGTACATTTACACGGCAATATTTAATTTCGAGTGTAGTCGTTCTCTTGGGCACGTTCCTCCGAGTATCCCTAGGAATTTCAACGATGATTTCACCCGCTGACGGCTCATTTTTTACTTTGTCAAACAGCTTGCAGGCTTCCGTTGTCTTTCTGTTTTGTACCACGCGTACTAGAAAGTCCTGATCATTGGAGATAGCATGATCGTAAAACTCATAGACATCCGCTTCTCGATCGCCAACATGAACCAGGCGGAGCTCTTTCGGGATGCCCAACTGGCTTTTGTCCATACTTTCCAGCCATTTATAGCTTTCTTTTTCCTCAATCGGCTTTTGGCGTTTCTCTTTACGTTTGCCGCGTTCCGCAGGATCCCGCGTCCATATTTTCTGATCCAAGAGTCCAATCGCGATCCCTTGGGTTGTTACGGCGAGTGCAGAATGCACAATTAATCCTTTACAATCTGCACTAGCGCCAAAGTCGCCCAATCCTTCTGTTTTCGTGTGCGACGAATAGTTGAGCGTCGTGGTGTCTTGAATCGATAAGATGATTTGTTCGCCACTCTCTTTCATTTGTTGGATCGTCGCTTTTCGGTGTGCATTCAATACGACTTCTTCTGTAACTTTATTGTTTTTGACCAGACGATAAATCGCTTTGGCTTCCCCTTTACTTTCGCTTGCCGCCGCGATGGATTCGTTGATTTTCTTAGACAAGGTGAAATTAAGGATGATGCAGGTAATATGGTTGCCTTCGGCACTGCAACCTTTATGATCACTCAACTAGTGTAGTTCCTACCAACACCCCATCTAAAATCTTGGCTCCTCTTCCCTGTTCCAAAACCATAACTGGATTAATATCCAAGCTTAAGAGGGTATCTCCTGCTTCAACGGCTAACTGACTCACACCTAATAGTATTTCTACCAAGGTTTCTTGATCGACTGCCTGTCTTCCTCTGACACCGTTCAAAAGAGCAGCCCCTTTAATGTCCTGGAGCATTTTGTGAGCTTCTGCTCTGCTTATGGGCACAGGTTTCAAGACTACATCTTTCAGGACCTCAACAAAAATACCTCCTAAACCAAACATTATCTGAGAGCCTAACACAGGATCCCTTTGCAGGCCGATAATGATTTCTACCCCTTGGTGTACTTGTTCTTGCATTAGGATACCATTGATCTTGGCTTGTGGATTATAAGTTTTTCCCTTTTCCAGCATCTCTATAAATTTGGCTTTAACTTGCTCTGCCGACTGAATATCAAGGGCGACGCCACCCGCTTCAGTTTTATGCAATATATCTGGGGAGTCTATTTTCATCACGATGGGGTAGCCCATTTCCTCGGCTATTTGCACGGCCTTATCGGCACTCTCCGCCAAATATTCCTTGGTTACTGGTAAACCGTAGAGCTCTAAGATTCCCTTGGTAGCGTGCTCGCTTAATGCTATGCTACTTTCTCTGAGGGTCGCCTGGACTTTAGCTCTCCGCTCTTCCTTGATTTCAACGGCTTCTGGCACACTCCACCCTCGCCTAAAAGTGGCATAGCGATATAATGCCCCGAGCGCTTTCGCTGCCCGAGCCGGAGAATGGTATAAGGGAACTCCAGCCTCTGTTAAGACATCAAAGCCAGGTTTGGCCACTTGCCCCACACTCCAGCTTACAACCAATGGCTTCTCCGTATCTAAAGCGGCTTCCGCAATGTCACGTCCGATCTTCTTGGCCATTTCGCCCGTCGCCATCGTTATCGCCACAATCAGCATGTCAAGTTCGTCAGAGGCCAAAAGCAGTTTCAAACATTGCTTAAACTCTTCTCCTTGGTTTAAGGATTGGGCCGTGACATCAATCGGATTTTGAGCGCACCCAAAGGCAGGAATCACTTTCCGAACTTCCACTTGCAACTCTTCGCTTAATTCCGGCACCTGCAAACCAAGTTCCTCGGATCGGTCTGCGAGTAAGATTCCAACCCCACCTGACATGGTGACAATCCCTACTCTTGTTCCACGGGGAAGTTTTCCTGGAACAAAAGCTTGGGCCAAGTCAATGACTTCATCACTGTCACTGGCCTGAAGGATACCCATTTTATCAAAATAGCTTTTATAGGCAGCACCCGAGCCTGTTAGCGCTGCAGTATGGGTGGAAGCCGCTTTTTGTCCACTGGCAGAGTTACCCACTTTTAAAGCAATGATTGGCTTACCTAATTCTGCTGCCCTTTCAGCGGTCTTCCGGAAGGTTTCCCCGTCCCGTAAACCTTCAAGATACGTAAGCACCACTTTGGTATTCGGGTTTTCCACAACATACTCTAAACCTTCTCCGGCTGTCATATCCGCTTCATTCCCAGTAGTGACAACAAAATTGACGCCAACTCCGGCTTCTTGCAGTAGGTTAAATAACATAAAGCCGACAGCTCCGCTTTGAGAAACTAAAGCCACAGTCCCCGCTTTAATGCTGTCTGTTTCCATCGAAGCGCTAAATGAGGCGATTAACCCAACGGATACATTGAGCATACCCAAACAGTTTGGGCCGATTAGACGCATATTGCAGTTCTTCGCTATTTTAATGATTTCTTCCTGAATTAGTTTGCCCTCTGCACCCGTTTCTGCAAAGCCGGATGAAAAGATAATCGCCCGTTTGATTCCTTTGGCCCCGCAATCTCTTAAGATCGCGGGGACTCGGGCAGCAGCAACGGCAATTAATGCTAAATCCACTCGTTCTGGAATAGCCCCTACCGAAGAATAACAAGTCTGCCCAGCAATCTCCTGGTACTTGGGATTTACCGGATAAATCTGCCCTTGATAGTTGTGTTTTAATATGTATTTTAAGATTTTCCCGTTAATTGTAGCAAAATCCTCGCTAGCCCCGATGATGGCCACACCTGTTGGTTCCATGAAATAATTCATTGGATTCATCTCCTTTAATTCGGTCTTAGCAAAGCCGACAGTGATGCGATATTGTCCACTTCCTCAAGGTTTAGACACAAGTCTATTAACTCATCAGCAACATTCGATCCAACAACTTCTCCCGCCAACTGCCTAAATTTATCAATGACTAAACTTAACGGATATGGTTTATCAAAATTACCTTGGGAGGAAAATACCGTTTCCGATAACCTACGCCCATCCTGTAAATAAAGAGTAACTTGTGCAGGTCGTTTACCCGGCGACATTGCTGATAAAGACGGGTTTTCAGATACATAAACTTTTTGTGCTAAATTCAAGATGCGTTCATTAGCTAATGCATCCTCAGAAAACGCGTCTACTCTGGCGTTTCCATTCACTATATACGATACGTTGCCAGAGCGAAAGGAATGGAGAATTTTGCTGCCAGCATATTTTGTGGCCGCTGGTTTTTTAACCGAGCAGCAGCACTATAGGTTTCTACTTCTAACTTCTCGATTTGGTCATCAGTAACTGGTTGTTCGGCGAGAATACCTTGAAGAGCATCAATTGCGGCGTGATTATACCGACAGCATGCATACATTTTAAAATAATTACTTGTTATATAGTAACTAGTCCCCAAGTCTCTAATGAGTAAATGTGGGTTAAAGTCGGTGCCAAGAATAGAACCAAAAACACTTTCAACTATTCCATCACCAGTGTTAACTCCCGCTCTAGCTAAATCAACAGCCAACATACCTAAATGATTACTTAGCCCAGTATAAACATTTCGGATAGTCCCACCCGATAATGCAGTTGACCATGCTGAAGCGATACTCATCGCAGCTGCTAAATGAATAGTACGGGATACTTCTTGAAGAGATAAACCCCTTAGTTTGGCAACCGCTACAGCTGCCCCTATCGTCCCCCAAGTTCCATGGGGATGCACCTCGTCATGAAGGGTTGTCGATGCGTCAATACGGGCGGCTAGCTCGTAGCCGACCACCAGGCTCTCCAATAGCTGTTTGCCACTCGCCCCTATATGTTCAGCCCAAGCAAGAGCAGCTGGAACAACGTGGAAAGCAGGATGACCCTTAGCAAACTGATTCCCCTCATCTATCTCTAAGGCGACCGCAGAAGTACCGTTAATCAAGGCAGCCGAATTCGGTTCCATTAAGACCGAGTATCCCGCAATTGTTACAGGATCAGTCCCACCTTTATAACAAGATTCCACCATATTGGGAATAGGCATAACCTTGCTACCAGCCAACATTGCTCCTAAGGTGTCTAATAAAGTAAGCATAGCTTGATTTATTACGTACGCGGGTAATTTATCATACTTTGTCCTAATAATGAACTCACAAATTGGCTCCCAAATATGCATTTCGCTCCTCCTTCCACTTTAAAGATTTTGTCTTTTTGTAGAAGTTTGGCCCTTTTGTTAACGTTAATTAATCAATAACTTAACTAATTACTTTCGCAACTAACTCCGCAAGATCGACCACCTCAACAGCACCCTCCACGGACCTAGAGCCATCTTCCAACATTGTTAAGCAGAAGGGGCAAGATGTTACAATAGTTTTGACTCCTGTCTCCAACGCTTGTTGAGAGCGCACCTGATTAATCCTATCGCCGGTCCCCTCATCCATCCACATATGCCCGCCACCGGCACCACAACAAAAGCTTTTTTCCAGGTTCCGCTCTATCTCGACTAATTGCAACCCGGGGATACCGGCAAGCACCTGGCGGGGTGCTTCATAGATTCCGTTGTAACGCCCCAGGTAACAGGAATCGTGATAGGTTACCGATTTGTTTACATTTCCCACTAGTTCTGCAGCACCTTTTTGAAGGCGTTCCGCCAGAAACTCACTATAATGCTGTACTTCAAAACTGGCACCCATGGCTGAGCTATACTCATTTTTCAGTACATTAAAACAATGAGGGCAATTTGTAATTATCTTCTTTATGCTATACTTTTCAATAGTAGCTATGTTCTCCCTAGCTAACTTTTGGAAAAGATATTCTTCTCCGATACGCCTAACCGCGTCTCCGCAGCAGCGTTCTTCTTTACCAAGAATAGCAAAATCTACCAGCAAAGCTTTGAGCGATTTAATCACTGCCACGGATATTTCTCTAGAACGCTCATCAAAGGAGCCCAGACAACCTACCCAGTAGAGAATATCTGCTTTTCCTATATCTTTAAGAAGTGGAACCCCTAAAGATTTGGCCCATTCTCCTCGATATCCCCACCATTCACCCCAAGGATTTCCTTGTTTCTCGATATTCCGCATAATCGGCCTCATCTCGACTGGGACTTCCCCATGTTCTAGCACTAGACTTCGACGCATTTCCACAATACGGCCCACCTGATTAATTATGACAGGACATTCACTCTCACAATAGCCACAAGTTGTACAGGCCCATATTGCTTCAGGTGCTAATGTCCACGCAGAAGTAACAACCTGCTCACCTTCACTTTTCCTACCTAAAAAATCTGTAAGCTTACTATTTAACCCCTTGGGAGAAAGAGGTTTATCTGTCAGAAAAGCTGGGCAGCCCAATTCACACCGGCCACAATGGGTACAGGAAAATGTTTCTAGAATATGTTTACGCGTAAAAGTATTAGCCTTGCTGGCTCCAAAACTATTATCCAGCTTATTAACCTCCAAAGGAAGGAGATCACCGATTCGACGATTCGCCGAAAAAAAAATATTAAAAGGAGCAAAAAGCAAGTGTCTAGCCTTACTAAACGGTATGTAGGCAATAAACATCATGCTCAAACTAAGATGGCTCCACCACAACACCCTATGAGCAAACGTTAAATCAACCCTAAACAGAGAAAAAAACCTAAAAAACAACCAGCCAACAGGTGACCACAAAGCCCATGGATCATTGTTTGCAACTTGACGCAATCCCTCGACAACAAAACCGCTAATTAAAATGAGGGCAATCCCGATCAATAATATCCAGTCTTCTGTAATCCCCTTCAATCCGGGTGGGCGTATAATCAGGCGTCGATAAACTAGGCCTACCACCCCTAACAGGGCAAAAAGGCCTGCAAGATCCAAGACCAAGGAAAACCAAAGATAAAACTGTCCAACTAAAACGTGAATATTAAAATCCGCTTGCAAGGCCACGACTAAAGTACCTATAAATAGAACAACGAATCCCCAGAAGAGAAAAAGATGCATTAATCCTGCCAGAGGATCACGCCGGATTCGCCTTTGTGATAATCCCTCCCGCCATAAACAAGCCAAGCTTTTGGCTCCACCTGCCAAGGACACCGGGTTTTTCTTGCCGTTTAGCAAGACTGACATATACCGTCCCATGCGGAAAAGGAAAACGACAAGAACCGTTATCAAGAGTAGGTACATCATATTATGATTTGTGATATTCCAATAAACTTCCCTACTCGGCACTATCATTTCCCCCTTTATCGTTAAATACTGGATAGCTCAAATCCGCTTTTCCCAGCTTTATAAAGGCATCCCTTATGATTCTTACAACTCTCTCCACCCGGTTTGCATTCTGCCAAGCTTTCGGGGAGACCGCTTACCGTGCAACCCCTAATTTGATCAATGACTGAAGCTGCTTTCGCTACCTCCGCTTCAGAACCGCTTACGACCATTGTCGTCGCACCTTCCGCTCCATCAATCCCCCCTTTGGCGATCACTGTGCATGAAACATTGGCTAGCAAGGCCAGAGCATCTCTTTCAGTTACAATCTGGCCAATGAGGGGAAGCATACCAACAGCCATTCCCCGGGACAGTCGCATCGTGTTCCGCCCTGCTGCCATTACCGCTTCGGAGATTGGCCCGGGAATAAGCTTTTCTAACCCTACAGGGATAATGATTCTGGCCCCACAGCCAAGAACTCCGGCCAAGACCTCTCCGGCGGGTCCTCCAAAGACACCGCCCATACACATAGCAGCATTTCCATAAGGATCCAACGCGTTAGCACCTATGATAATAATATCCTGCCGCCCTAGGGTAGGAATGATTTCCTTTAAACTGTCTTCCACAACTTGAAAACTCCCAGAGGTTAACAAAAGAACATGCCCTTGAACTGTACTATTAAGGGCAGCGCGGGTACCCCGGGGAGAAACCCGACCAGATATTTTCAACGGCTGGCCGATTAGTTCCTCTCCTATTGCGGATACTGTTGTGCCGCCTTTTAGTAAAACCTTACCTTCACTCAGGGCTTGTTGTACTTCTGGCAAGGTGGCTACCCCTTTGGCAATGATCCTTTTTGCCTCGGAAACTGTTAACGTAACTTGAATACGTGTTTCCACATTCTCTCCCCCTATAGTTTCCGTGCGGTTAAATGTCCCTCTCGAATAGCTTCTAGAATCGAGCGAGGTGCTTCTGCATCTCCAATCAGGTAAATTTCCGGAAAAACCTTCTGCAAGCTTACAAAAAGTTCATCTTGTGCCGTCCTCATCCCCGCAATCACAACTGTATCTATATTAACTAATTCCTCTTCTTCACCACTATAGAGATCTTCGATTATGACTGTACTTCCTTGAGTCTCTTTAACCGCACTTCCGGTTGTGATCTTGATACCAAGCGAACGGAGTCTACTATGCTGGGTAATCCAACTAATTTGTACAATATCCGATCCTTCAGATGTACGAGGAGTGACAATATGAACCTCTTTGTCCTGTTCGGCTAAGAATTCGGCAACACTGGTTGCCCGATAATGCCCGTCATCATCTAATAGAACGACTCGATTTCCTACAGAGACTTTGCCTATTACGACATCCTCTACTACTACAACGTTTTGCTGAGCACCCGCAAAATCAGGCCGTAGTGGTTGAGAACCTGTTGCGATAATAACGGCATCTGGACTCTCCTTCATTATTAGATCAACAGTAGCCTCGGTATTATCGGAAATTTCTACACCCAATCTCTCCAGTTCTTGACTTAAATAACGCGTGATACCGCTAAGCTCTTGACGGGAAGGGATGGCTGAAGCCAACAAAATGTTTCCGCCTAAGGCTGTTTGCTTTTCCCAGAGAGTTACACGGTGGCCGCGTAAAGCAGCTATTCTGGCAGCCTCCATACCGGCCGGACCGCCGCCGATGATGAGTACTCGTTTTTTCTTTGTGGCGGGAGTTAGTGTTCCTTCACCTAGTTCAGCTTCTAAGCCTACGGTCGGGTTTTGGGTACAGGTGATGGCAAATCCACGGTGCATCATTCCTACACAGCCCTGGTTACACCCAACGCAGTTTCTGATTTCCTCGAGGCGGCCTTCTTTTGCTTTATTGGGCATCTCAGGATCACACAGAGTTGCCCTAGTCATGCACACAACATCTGCCTGATGATCCTTTAGGATCTGCTCAGCATGGGTAGGGTCTACGATACGGCCTACAGTAAATACCGGAATGTCTGTCACAACACTTTTAATCCCTGCAGACAAATATACAAAGGCCCCAAAAGGAAAGTGCATATCAGGAATCATCGTTGCAAAGCTTAGACCGTCATAGTTACATTGACTAACATTTAGAAAATCTAGTTTTCCCTTACTGGCCAAGAACGAAGAAATCTCTTGCATATCATCAAGGGTTAATCCCCCGTCCGTGAATTCATCCCCGCTAATCCGCATACCTACAGCCATTTCAGTGCCACAAGCCTCCCGCACCTGATCAATGACCGCTTGGGCAAAGCGTAGTCGATTTTCTAGACTTCCCCCCCATTGATCCGTACGCTTGTTAGAGTGGAGTGACATAAACTGTTGAATAAGGTAACCATGTGCGCCGTGAATTTCGACTCCGTCAAACCCTGCCTCCCGAGCCAACCTGGCACTTGCACCGTAGGCCTGAATGATTTCTTTGATTTCCCGCTCTGTCATGGCATGGGGAATTTCCTTCTTACTTAAACAGGGGATAGCGGAGGGAGCCAGAATCGGTTGACGGCTTTCGAGACTACTCATTTGCCGGCCCATATGTAAGAGCTGGACAAAGATTTTGCTACCCTGTTCATGAACCATTGTGACAACCTTTTTTAAAGCCGGGACAATCGCCGGATCATATCCGGCGATCCCTGTCAGTCGAGCATGACTGGAAGAATGCACGTACATTGCTTCCATAATAATAAGCCCTATTCCACCTTTAGCTTTTTCCGCCAGATAATAAGCATGTCGCTCTGTCGGGAAACCATCTAAGCAAAAATTAGTGACATGGGCCGAACTTGCAATGCGATTACTAATAACCACCGGCCCTATACTCAATGATCTAAATAGGTTCGGTAAATCGTTTGACATTGTTAATCCTCTTTTCCTCCTGAATACTCAACAAATTGTTACAGACTGCGCTTTAAATATTGTCCACGTCCGGATTCAGCTGTAATCTTACCATTTTCTGCTATAACCTCACCCCGACTAATTGTAAAACGCGGCCAACCCTTAAATGTCATACCTTCATAAACAGAATAATCACAACTCCCAAAGACCTCGGGAGTTACTTTACGTTCCCAATTTAGGTCTACTATCGCAAAATCAGCATCGGCACCAACCTGAATTACTCCCTTTTGGCTAAGATTCAAGGCTTTAGCCGTGTTTCCACTGGACAACCGGGCTAAGGTTTCGAGGGGAATCCCCCGTTTATGATAACCTTCACTAATCAACACCGGCAAAATAACTCCTGCACCCGGAAAACCCGGTAGTATTCCCCAAACGTCCTTACCTTTACTATATTTCTTAGCTAAATTACTCGGACAGTTATCAGAACCAAGTGTCGTAATGAGTCCGTTTCGTATCCCTTCCCATAATTTCTCTGCGTCTTGCGCTGTATGAATGGGAGGGTTAACCTTCGCCAAAAGGTTGCAAGGAGATTCCTCAGTCAACACTAAGTAGTGTGGACAAGTTTCTACTGTCACACCTTGATTGATTAATTCTGGAGCACCGGCAATAAAATCGACACTAGAACCGGCACTCATATGGACGATATACAGGTTACCATGGACAATTTTATTAAGGTAGAGTGCCCCCATAACTGATATCGTTTCGGCATAATCAGGGCTGGTGCGAGCAAAATAAGCTAAACTATCCTGACTTTCTTCAGCCTTAACCCTTGCCGCTACTTGCCGTTGCAAATCCATTTCCTCACAATGTACGCACAAATTCAACTTAGGGGAGATCTCAGCGAAATTACGCAGAATAAACATCATGTCCGCCGAATCCAACGTCAAAGGATCTTCAGACCCGAAAATCTTTTTAACATCATCCTGATAATTACGATAAAATTTGTAGGATGTTATTCCCAGCTCACGGGCATACCCCTCAACTTCAGCCACGTGTTGCTTCGTCAAAAGTCCCAAGCTAAAAGCAAAGTCGACTAAACTATTCTTATCACCTACTTCAATCAGCTTAGGAACGCTTTCTTGATAGGATTCTTTTCCTCGGTAATAATTTACAATGGTAGTAATACCGCCGAGTGCTGCCGCCTTTGTATCTTCTTTAAAATCCGACGCCATATCATTATAAATTCCAAGATGCATATGAGGGTCAATGACCCCAGGAAAAATGAACAAACCCGTCGCATCAAGCACCCGATTCGCTTGCGGGCTTAAGCCTGGGGCGTAAATGCCCGCAATTTTCCCTTCCTTTACACCAATATCCGCTGTGGTAACTCCATCCGAAAAGACGACCTGCGCTCCTTTAATCAGTAGTTCCATCATCATTTCTCCCTCCTCTACTTATTCAGATTTTGGAAATAGTCAATGATCTGCTCACTATCGACTACATCAGAATATTTCATCCAAAGATCCAGCAAAGCAGCTTTATGAGAAAGTTGCACTCGATCATAAACACAATCTTCAATCATCGCTACATTATAATTACGAGTTACTGCGTCTACTGCCGTGGCTCGGCAACAGCCACTTGTCGAACCACCGACAATTATCAGCGTGTCGATCCCTAATTTAACAAGGTAACTTTGTAAAGGGGTTCCATAGAAGACACTGGCATAAGCTTTATCGATGACCAACTCGTTGTCAGCAGGGGCTAATTCCGGTACAATCTGAGTTTCCGGACGCCCTTCAAGATATTTGGTCTGGTCTCGGTTGGTCTTTGTGGCAAACCCATCAAAGGACATTGTCTTTTTCTGGACATTGCGCGAATAAAAAACTGGCACCCCAGAATTCCTGGCAATCTCACGCAGACGCTGAATATTCCGAATTGCCTCCCAGGCTAAGGCTCCCCCTCCTGAAGGCCAACGGTCAAGTTGTTCGTCGATCGGCACATCTTCACCCACATAATTTGGCTGCACATCAATGATCATCAAAAGGGGCTTTTTGCCCAAACCCCGGCTTTTGCCGTAACCACCCTTTTCTATGACCAACCTGTCAACATCAGTAAGAAGGTCTTCCCAAATCCTTGCCATTATAATTTCCCCCTTCGAAAACTTTTTTAAGTTAATCGTCATTTTACATTAGATATGTTCGGCCGCATGTCGGCCCGCGATGAAGCCAAACCCCAGTGCTGCCAACAACCCGTTGCCCGACATATATCCTTTGGGCTTACGGCCTGATACTCCTACTGCTGCTCCTCCCCCTGCATATAAATTGGGGATTGGCACTCCAGCAGTGCTTAACACCTCGGCATTTACGTTGATCTTTAAGCCTCCCTGGGTATGGAATAATGCCGGCTCTACCTTGACACCGTAGAACGGAGGTATCAGCTTTTTGGGAAACCAAGTCCTACCGAAGGAGTCATGACCGTCCTGAACAGCCTGGTTGAATTGCACTATGGAAGCGGCCAGACCGGCTTCAGGCAAGCCCAATTTTTGCGCCAGCCCCTCAGGCGTATCTGCTATCTTTAACCCGTTTAACTGGGCGAGATTTTTATAATCCTCAATAGTCAATAGACTTTGGTGTATCTCTTCATCCATGATGTAGAAGGCAATCCTACCTGGCTGCTTCATCACCTCCAGGGCATACTCAGAATAGCCCTCACTTTCATCTCCAAACCTCTCACCCAATTGGTTTACCAGGAAGCCTCCGTTCATGATTCCTCCCCAGGTAACCAGTATTCCGTGACTGGAAGCCACCGAGGCATGACCCTGAAAACAACTCATATTCTCCAATTGCGCTCCCAGCTCTATCCCCCACTTGATTGCGTTCCCTGTGTTAGCTTCATAACCAAAATACAAGATATCTTCCATTTCAGGAATAAATTGCTGCACCATCTCTTTTTTGCCACCAAAACCATTACAAGCTAAAATGACTTTTTTTGCTCTAATCCTTTGGATACCATTAGGTGTACTGGTTTCTACTCCTGTAACTTCTCCATTATCCCCCGTTAACAGCCTGGTCACCGGTGATTCGAGCATTAGGTAGATATCCTCACGCTTGGCCACTTCACGCCGCAGTTGGTTGATCAGATCCAGTCCGCCTCTCGATTTGGGCGCATGCATTCGGTAATGGGAGTGGCCCGGATATTTAAATTCCGTGAAAAGGGATAGTTCGATCTCTAGCTTGTCTACCATCCATTCCACCATTGGACCAGAGGCGCGGCAAACTTCGAGGGTTAATTCAGGGTCACTCTCATATCCATTTTTCTTAAAGATATCCTCCGCCATTTGTTCCGGAGAATCATCAATTCCCGCCTTACGTTGAAAGCTAGTGCCAGCAGCTTGGATCATCCCAGCACTACTGGCAGTATTGCCCAATACATGTTCCGTCTTTTCCAGGATTACTACCTCGGCTCCCAACTCTGATGCGGCCAAAGCAGCTACCAAACCGCAGCCACCGGCACCCACTACCGCAATATCAACCTCCGCATCCCAATTCATTAACTTCCCTCCAATATTCCAACCCGCGCATTGTATTGCAGATTTCTTGTCTTATATTAGCCCTTCTTTACGAAGTAAATCGTAGATTTGAGCAGCCCCACCTTGGCTGCCTTCGGCCAAATTACCCTTTTTTCTCTTAACCCCGCCGGAAAGAATCATTTTCATTCTGTCTGAAGCTGACATCGAACTGTCCGGTGTAAAGATTTTCTTCGGCTTAGGGCGTGCCAGTGCGAGGTGCACTGTACGCACATAGGAAGCCAACGTATCAATTTCCGCTGGCTCAACCTGAAGTTCAGCCAAGTTAAAAACTGGTATTTCTGCCTGCTGGGCAGCCAACCGTGCTGGAAGCGTAGGATATCGCGGCTCTGAGCCTCTACCCAGAGACAGCACCGCGGGCAAGGGACATTCGCACATCCGCCTACTGCCTCTTTCTCCCCTACAGGTTACTTTCAGGTTTGTCTCCGCGAGCTTCTCTATTTGAACGACCCTTGAAAGGACGGGCCTAGCTAAAAAATGTGCCAAATAGTTCCCCACCAATCCTGATGCGCTTGCACTCGATTTATCCCCGCACAGCACCAACTGGAATCCGAGTTTTTCAATCCAAGCAGCAAGTATACGGGCGGTTACGATTGAGGGTGTAGGGAAGAAACCTTCCAGCCCCTCATCCCACAGACGCACCGCATCATCAGCTCCCAGACTTAAACCTGCACGCAAGCCTTCCTCCTGCGCCTTATGTCCGACCAGCACAACCGTGACCTTAGCTCCCCAGCGGTCTCTCCACGCGAGAGCCTCTTCCAGAGCAAAAAGGTCAAAACTACCTACATCGTAAACAGTCTCCTCCTTGGTTGAGAGCTGACCACCTTCAACAGCGAGAGGGCCTGCCCGATGCGGCCAGTAACTGATTGGCACCGCAATGTCCATTTTATGCTCCCATCGGCTTGGCATTTTCCTTGCCCTCCCATATCCGCTTAATTAACTCCGGCAGTACCTCTTGCACATCGCCAACTATTCCGGCATCGGCAATCTTAAAAATAGGAGCATTCTTATCCTTATTAATCGCAATTATTTTCTTAGCGTCACGCATACCGAACGTATGCTGGGTTGCGCCAGAGATTCCACAGGAGATAATCACGCTGGGTGCAACAAGTTTTCCGGTTTGGCCAATTTGCCGCGTCAGGGGAATCCAACCGTTGTCCCGGGCCAATTTGGAGCCACCGACAGCAGCCCCAATGAGTTCAGCCAGTTCATAGATTAGTTGAAATCCTGCGGCTGAACCCATGCCTCCCCCGCCAGCCACGATAACTTCAGCTTCACTCAGGTCCACCGTCCTCGGATCTGCCTTTATCTCTTCAAGAAATCGAATTAGATTTGAACGTTGGCTGGGTGTGTGCAGCTTTTGAACATTGCTATTAAGACCTGAACGCTTCTTGACATTGACCAACCCTACACGCCATGTTGCTAAAACCGGTCGCTTCGGTGCGGATGTAAGAAAAGCGCTTAGACGTTCCCCGTAACAAAGGTGCTCAAAGAGCAAACTTTCCTGCCCAAGCGAAATACTAATGCAATCGGGAAAAAAAGGCATTCGGTATCGCAGAGCGGTCTTAGTTAAAAGTCCCCTCCCAAATAGGGTTTCTGCTGCTAATACTAATCCAGGGCTTTCGCGTTCAATTAACTCACCTAAAAATTCAGCGAAATCCTCTCCAGTAGCACTTTGTGGCCACTCATCGGTAAGATAAATCGTTTGCGGGCCAAATTCCATTATTTCTTTGACTAAATCTTCCTTATTCGGTGCAAGTAGGATGGCAACTGCAAGCACCCCTCCGGTAACAGTCCCGGCTGCGGTGAGAATCTCACGTGAACTCTCGCGCAAACCGTGGTCATCCCCTTCTAACACAACCCAGATCTGCATTGTCCCGCCTCCTTACCCATTAGCGCTACTTTTCTTAGCCAATTCTTGTTCCAGGTGCGGAACTAAACCGCCTACTTTAATCAACTCCTGAATGTGATCAGGTAACCAGCTTGCTTGGTAAACTTGACCTTGGGTAAGGTTTCTGATACTCCCATTTATCATATCGATTTTTAATTTGTCACCCTGCTGGATCTGATTGGCCTCAGGGCATTCCAGTACGGGTAGCCCTAAATTAATAGCATTCCGGAAAAATATGCGGGCAAAAAATACAGCCACGACAGCACTTACCCCTGCATATTTGATTGCTGCCGGGGCGCTCTCCCGGCTCGACCCGGAACCAAAATTTGCGCCTCCGACCACAATATCACCGGGTTTTATTTTTCCAGACAATTCCGGATCTATCCCTTCAAAAACATGATTAGCCATTTCACCATTTGACAATTTTAGATATTTCCCAGGAGCAATCACATCCGTATTAATATCGTCTCCAAACTTCCATACATGACCGCTAATTATCTCCATCTATCTCAGCTCCCTGTGGAAATTTCTAGGATCAGTAATGCGACCTGTCACAGCAGACGCAGCCACAGTAGCAGCTGACCCTAGGTAGACTTCCGAATTACTGCTTCCCATCCGTCCGCGGAAGTTGCGATTTGTCGAAGAAATGCAGCGTTCGCCATCACCTAACAAGCCCATGCTCAGTCCCCCACATGGTCCGCAGGCACTTGGCAACAAAGTTGCTCCGGCGTTTAACAGAGTTTCCAGGACTCCATCGGCTAAGGCTCGCTGTAAAACTTGCTGGGATGCCGGAGCGACTAATAATCTCGTACCCGTCGCAATTTTCTTACCTTTAAGAATGGTTGCTGCTGTCGCTAAATCATGGTATTTTCCGCCGGTGCAACCACCGATAAGAGCTTGATCAATGGAAACCCCGTTCAGTAAATCCGCGGCAATAACATTATCCGGGCTATGAGGGCAAGCAACCAAAGGTTCAAGATCTTCCGCCTGGTTGACAAGAATTTGACTATACTCAGCATCCTGATCACTGTAAACAGGGTTAAACTCAACATCCCTTCCTTCCATGTAACGGAGAACTGTTTCGTCAGGCGCAATTATTCCGGTCTTGGCACCCATTTCGATTGACATATTTGTAAGAATAATTCTTTCATCAAGTGGCAAATTCGCTACTGTATCCCCGGTAAATTCAAGCACCTTGTAAGTAGCTCCCGCAGTGCCGAGTTGTTTAAGATTGGCAAGAACCATATCTTTGGCATACGTCCCTAGAGGTAATTTGCCTTCCCAGATAATTTTGATCGTTTTCGGAACCCGCAACCAAGTACGCCCGGTAACTACAACTCCCAACATATCCGTTGAACCAAGTGCCACCACCATTGCACCCATGGCTCCACCGGTACAGCTATGAGAATCTCCTCCAACCATTAGGATTCCGGGCCTGACATAACCCCTTTCGATTGCTACAATATGACAGATCCCTTGAAACTCATGAAACCTACCAACGCCATATTTCTTTACCCATGCTCTCGTAACAACCTGAATATGAGCTTCCGTTTCATTGCACGGCGGAACAAAATGATCTGAGACAACCGTAACTTTGTCCGGATCCCAAATCGGCACTCCCAGGCGCTCAAGATTATAAGCTATTCTTCTTGGTCCACCGCAATCTTGCATCATAGCCATATCGACATTGGCCCATACCAGCTCGCCCGAACGTACTGTCTCCCGGCCACTGGCTCTGGCAATAATTTTCTCCGCGATTGTTAATCCCATATTCTCCCACCTTATTCATTTGGAATATCTTCTCTCTAACTCTTGCCATTTAGGTAAATCCAGAATGTTATTTACTTGGTCAAACAAAAACATCGAGTTCATTGAGCTTCGTGTTGAACCAGATTCTCTTAGGGTTACCATCAGATCGCTTACTGCTTTAGTCATTACCCTAAGCGCAGAATTTGGGTAAATTACAATTTTATACCCTAAATCCTGAAGCTGTTTATTCTCTAAGAGAGGGGTCTTACCACCTTCAACCATGTTAGCTAAGGTCGGAACCTTCAACTGCTTATTAATTGTTTCCATTTCCTCAATGCCTTCCGGTGCTTCTACAAAAATGACATCCGCACCGGCCTCAACGTATTGATGCGCTCGTTCAATAGCTGCTTCGAGACCCAATACGGCACGGGCATCTGTTCTGGCAACAATAACAAAGTCTTGGTCCTTCCGCGCGTCCGTCGCTGCTGAGATCTTATTCACCATTTCCTCACTCGAAATAAGCTGTTTTCCGCTCAAGTGCCCACATCTTTTGGGCATAATCTGATCCTCCAATTGTATAGCAGCAGCGCCCGCTTTTTCATAGGACTGTACAGTGCGGATGACGTTAAGGGCATTCCCGTAACCGGTATCACCATCTGCAATAACCGGTATAGTTACCGCTTCGCAAATATAAGTTAAGCGCGAAACCATCTCCGTCATCGTTAATAAACCGATATCAGGCCCAACTGAAGTATAAGAAACCCCTGCACCCGTAAGATAAAGGGCCGGAAATCCTGCCTGTTCAATGATCCTGGCAACAAGCGCATCCGCCGCTCCCGGAGCGACAATCAATTGTTCCCCCTCAAGCAATTTACGCAACAAAGCTGCAACTTTCATATATTACTCCTTTACATTCCTAAATAAGCCTTTTTTAAATGCTCATCATGTAATAGATTCTTGGCGGGTCCATTCATGACAATACGACCTTGCTCGATTACATACCCTCGATCCGCCATTCCCAAGGCATGGTTGACATTCTGTTCCACTAAAAGTAAAGTTACCCCTTGCAACTTAATCTTAGCAATAATATCAAACATCGTTTTAGTCAAAAGCGGAGATAAGCCAATCGAAGGTTCATCCAAAACAAGAAGTTTCGGTGAAGACATAAGCCCACGCCCAATCGCTAACATTTGTTGCTGTCCACCACTTAATGAACCTGCTAGATTTCGATTTTTAGACATTAAATCTGGAAGCATACTAAAAACGTACTCTAGGTTTTTCTTTTTATCTTTTTTGGCTTCTTTGGAATAAGCTCCTAATTCAAGATTTTCCAGGACTGTCATCCCTGGAAAGAGCTTTCTTCCCTCAGGGACCTGAATCAAACCCCTCGCAACAATCTCATGTGGCTCTAGACCAGATATATTTTCCCCCATAAATCTGCACTCACCAGATTTTGCCTTGACAAGTCCAGAGATAGTTTTGAGAACTGTCGTTTTGCCCGCACCATTAGCCCCTACTAAAGAAACAAGCTCGCCTCCCCGGACTTCCATCGACAATCCTTGGACCACAACCGTGTCACCATAGCCGACGAAAATATTATTTATGGTCAGCAAACATATCCACCTCCCCTAAGTAGGCTTCTGCTACCTTAGGATTTCGTACAATTTCTTCTGGTGTTCCTTCAGCCAGCATTTCGCCATGATGAAGTACCAGAATCCTATCAGACAATTTCATTAAGGCCGCCATGATATGCTCTATCATTAAAATAGACACACTATCTTCTCTTACCTTTAAAATTAGCTCCATTACCATACTCACTTCAGTAGGGGTCAGTCCAGCCATCACTTCATCCAAAAGTAATAATTGTGGTCTTGTTGCTAGCGCACGTGCCATTTCCAGACGTCGCTGATCTCCGATGGTCAACTCTTTAACTGGAATATTCCTTGTATGACTAAGTCCTACAAAGTCCAGATAGTGCAAAGCTATATCCGTTGCCTCCCCATAACTACCCGTTCGATTATACGCACCAACCATAACATTTTCCAAAGCGGACAGCTTGCCAAAGGGTTTCACAATCTGAAATGTCCGTGCCAACCCCCTTTTACATATTTTGTGCGGTGAAAGGCCAGTAATTTCTTCGTCTTTGTAGATTACTTTTCCGCCATCCGGACGGTAGTAACCGGAAATCATGTTAAAAAGAGTCGTTTTGCCCGCACCGTTAGGTCCAATTAGCCCGAATATTTCCCCTTTCTTTATAAACATATCAATTTCTTTAACAGCCACTAAACCCTGAAACTTCTTCGTAATACTACTAGTTGAGAGGAGTTTCACTTTCTATATCCTCCTTTCCAGTTTGCAGCTCAATATCTATATGTTTTTTTGTGGGAAAATGATTTTGTATAAAGCCCATAACTCCTTCTGGAAGATAAATTATTACAATCATTAGAATTAACCCATAGACCATTAGATTCATTCCACTGTAATCAGCTAGCAGGGTTCGAGTGAGTTCTGAAATCGGCATTAACACTAGGGAACCAATAATGGGGCCCCATACTGTACCGACACCACCAATAATTGCTGGAATAATAGCATTTATAGAAACCTCACTGCCGAAAACAAGGTGGGGATCAATATAATAAAAATACTGTGCGTAAAAGGTACCTGCCAGGGCTGTTAAGGCCGCACTAATTCCCAAGGCGATTAATTTGTAATGCAGAATATCTACTCCTAGAGCATCTGCAGCATCCTCATTTTCTCGAATCGCAATAAAATAGAGACCTAACCGAGTTTTTGAGATATATTTTAGGAATCCAGTTAACAGAACTGTAATGATTAGTATTAGATAATAATAATAAACTTTATTTTCAAACTGCATTTGAGTTGGCTTTCCGGTTAAGGGAAGGAGTATACCCATAGATCCTTTTACGAACGGCCAATTTGTAAAAATTACCCGAAATATTTCTGCAAAGGCCAAAGTAGCAAGTGCAAAATAATGCCCCTTTAAATGATATCTGAACGACAGATAACCAATTAACAAGCCAACAAGGCACGCTACAATTGATCCAATAATCATACCAACCCAAGGGGAAACGCCAAAATCTACAAATAACACGGTTGAAGTGTATGCTCCAAGACCGAAAAAAACCGCATGCCCAAATGAAAATTGTCCTGCATAGCCACTCATAACATTCCAACATTGAGAAAGATAGGCCCCAAATATAGCCATAATGACCAGATTCAAATAATACGTATTTAAACCCCATGGTAATGCTACAAGAATTAATCCAAAAAATAATCCAAAATAGAGCATATTAAATTTCGACCGAAAAATACTTTTAGTGTGACCCACTAACCTGCCCCCCTCCAAACAAACCCGTTGGACGTAAAAAGAGTACCAAAATAAAAATACCGTAAATGACTAAGTCATTCCAACTACCACTAAGAAACAGACCGCTCAGAGATTCACTCAAACCGATGATTAGGCCTGCTACTAAGGCACCCCAGAAGTTTCCTAACCCACCTAAGATAGCTACAACGAAGGAACGCAGAAGGAAAACGCCACCGACAGTAGGCGATGCGAAGAAAAAAGGAAGTATGATAGAACCAGCAACCCCTGCACAGGCAGCTCCAATTCCAAAGGCTACTGCATTAATATTCCTAACTTTTATTCCTACCAAACAAGCTCCTTCACGTTCTTGTGAAGTTGCTCTTATCGCCCTTCCAAGGGTAGTTTTTCGAAGAATAATATACAAGATTACTGTCACGACTAGGGCAATTACAAAAGCAAATAACTTGGGTTTGTTTATTGCTAATTCACCCAACATTATAGACTTTTCTAACCCAGGAATTTGAATACTTCTAGTATCAGGCGTCCAGAGAAAAAGCGCTAAGTTTTCAATAAATAGCATAATCCCCAAGGTAAGCAGTAATTGATTATGTTGAGGTGCTTTGATGATTTGATTTAATAAATATCGTTGAATTAAGAAACCTATTGAGAATAAAACTACAACGCTAATCGGGATTGTTAGATAAGGGTTAATCCCAAACAATGTACACAACCAATAAGTTATATACATTCCAAGCATCATAAGTGCACCATGCGCGAAGTTAACAATCTCCATAACCCCAAAGATTAGTGTTAATCCCACAGCAGTTACAGCATAAACCCCGCCCATTAAAAGTCCATCGACAGTTGCCTGTAAAATTGCTACACCAGTCATCTTCTTTCCTCCATTCAAGGTTAATCACTGGATATTTGAGTGGGCGAGCAATCCGCCCACTCAATTGATAAATTGTTATTTTGGAGTAGGGAAAATCGGCTTAGCTTGGGCGAATTGTTCCGGATAAACAATAACTTGTTTACCGTTTTGAATCTGAAGCAAAACTGCTGCTGCGTTGATATTTTCACCTTTATCATCAAATTTAATGGCACCCTGAGGTAAAATATGGTTAGTAAAGTTAGTGCTAGCAAGAGCATCACGCAACTGCACTTTATCTGTAGATTTTGCCCGTTCCAAAGCATCGGCAATAACTTGAATGGCCGTATAACCATACATTGCATGTGAACTCATAGTCGCATTAAATTTTGTCTGATAGTTTTTTAAAACTTGGTCAGTTTTGCTATTCTTAGGGTTCCAACGATAATTGACATCCATGATTCCTTCAGCATCCTGACCTAAATCTTTGATCAACTTTGGATCACTAAAGGCCCCATTTGCTATACCTACAATTCCCTTGAACTTAAGATTACGGCTTTTAATAGTCTTCATAAGTAAAGATTGATCCTGGTAATAACCCGTGCCAACCACTAAATCGGGCTTTAACCCGCTAAGCTTCGTCACTTCGGAATCTAGTGTTCCAGTGTTAGCTGCATAAGGAATAGTTCCAATAACCGTAAGACCGGCTTTATCGATGTTCTTCTTAACATAATCAGCAAAGTAAGTACCAAAAAGCGAGTTTTCATGTACAAGGGCAACCGTCTTAATATCCGGGGTTTTCAACGCTTTCATATAGCTTAAAAAATCTTCACAAAAAGCATCAGCATTAGGCTGTATTCGGAAACTATATTTAAAACCGCGTTGCATGATATTCGTCGTCGCTGCCACTGTTATTACGAAAGGAACTTGAACTTTTTCAGCCTCCTGGGTCGCTGTCACAGCTGAGCTACTAGTATACGTACCGGTTAAGGCCACAGCACCTTCTCTAATCAAGCGTTGAGCCTCACTGGCTGCCTTGTCCGGGAGTCCCTGGCTATCTCCCACAAGAAGTTTAATTTTCGCGCCACCTAATGATTTTATTCCACCTGCGGCATTTATTGCTTCAACTGCAATTTGTTCAGCATTCGTAATCGCCGTTCCTTCATATGCCATACTCCCTGTCATTGGGTGAATACTTCCGATAAGAATTTCTTTTGCTGTTGATTGAGTACTATCCGTTGCTTTTGTTTCTGTAGATTTGCTACCACAGCCGGTTAATGCAATACTTAGTGCCAGAAGCACCGCTAAAATTGAGACCCCTAAACGTTTTGGTTTTGACATGTTTAACCCTCCTCCTAAATTCTCCTCCTAAATACTACTATACAGAGTTTGCAACTTTTTTCCGTTCCGATTATCACCTCCTTATATTTTTTAACAGACTACCTCGTTCCATACAGTAGAACGACGTTCTATTTTTTCTTAAAAAATTATTTCCACCCTAATCGATAAGATATTAGATTCGAAGTATTAACTGCCTCTGCGATTAACATAACGAGTCGTTCAACAGTAAATCGGGATTCCGGACCGGAAATACTAATACCGGCTATGACTTTTCCCTCGTGATTGCGAATTGGTGCAGCCACTGAAGAAGAACCGATATTACGTTCACTATGACTAACCGCATAACCCTGTTGACGTATTAACGCCAATTCTTCTCGTAAATCATCCCCTATAATCCTCTTTCCCAGTACTGTTGAGCCAAGATCTTTCCCCGTGATAATCCTTTCAATTTCCCTCTCGTGTAAATATGCTAACAAAAGTTTTCCTGAACCAGCTAAATAAAGTGGATTACGTCCGCCCAACTGCACGAAATTACGTACAGCCTCCGTGCTTTCTACTTTTTCAATGCAAACCCGATAGTCATCATCAACAATATTTAATGTAACTGTCTCTTTCGTTTTATCACTTAGCCCCTGCATTAGTGGTAAAGCAACATCCCTAACTTCCAATTTCGAAATAACCGCGGTACCTAAATAAAACAGCTTAAATCCCAATCGATATTTCTGATTTTCTAAGTTTTGTATTATAAATCCCCGTTCTTCCAACGTTTTTAAAATTCGATAGATCGTACTTTTATACATACTAAGTTTTAACGCCAGTTCCGAAACCCCCTGTTCCGGCTCGTTTATGGAAAAGCAACATAAGATATCCAATGCTTTATCAACGCTTTGTATTGTTCCCGGATTACTACCTTTCTTTTGCATAACATAACCCCTTTAAGTTGTCGTCCTTCTAATTGAAATAATCAACTTGGGGTTTATTTCGCAACGATAGCGATATAACTGGCACGTCGAGAAAGACACCCTTGCTCAGCCTAAATACCCCAGTCATCCCCCCTTTGTTGAAAAATTTTACTTTTTTGATAAATGATATTATCAATAAAATAACAGTTAAATTGCATAATGTCAACAGAATATTCAAATAATCAAATAATTCAGGTATTAAAAATGCCAACAAAAAAAAGGCGCATAGCACCCTAATTTTAAGAAGATTTGATCTATGAGCATGATTAAGGAAGGATAGATTTACCTAGTTCCTTGCTTGTTCCTCCTTTAATTGGTTACGGTCGTCTTTGACTATCCCACCCTCTTAATTTGTAATATTCGTCGAGCATAAAGTCTAGTTCTTCAACTGTGATAACATCCCGACCCTCGTTCAGCGGTTCCCTGAACATCCGCTTCGGCAGTGTATCCTGTTCCCTAGTCGCACCTTCGCGGAGATTAAAAACCTTTCCTGAACCCGTGAACTCACCTCGATAAAAAGCGTGAAATACAGCGAAAAACGCGGTATAATAGAGATATATTAACGAAAACAGCTTTTCGTAAATTCACCTTGGGGGTGTAGTATGAAGTTTATTATCGAACAATCGGATGAAATGTTAACCACCCACTCTGGATTAGCACTGGTTGGCTTATTACTGAAAAAGACAGACATTAATGATCGGCTTAACCAGTTAAAAATAGATAAAGTTATAAGCCCGGAAATATCGAACCGTGATATTGTAGCCGCATATACTGGTTTGCTGTGCCAAGGTAAAAGTTGTTACGATCATATTGAACCATTTCGGAGAGATTTGTTTTTTCGCCAATCATTGGATATGAAATCTGTTCCATCCAGTTCGACACTGCGTCAACGATTGCAACTACTGGGCGTAACGACTGACACAGATAAGGTTATTTTAGAGGAATCAGTAAAATTAATAAAAACTGTTAAAGCTCCTCTTACACCCATAGTTTTACCAGCCATCAAGGACAATGAGCAAAACATTGTTTTTCCGGAGCGACATTTAATCCCTTGTGATGCTGACGTGTCTTGTATGGATAATTCAAAAACTAAAAAAGAGGGTGTATCAAGAACCTATCACGGATATGACGGTTTTTCGCCTATGTTTGCTTATATCGGTTTGGAAGGGTATGCTCTAAATGGAGAATTACGAGACGGCAAGACTCATTGTCAAAATGGAACGCCTGAGTTCTTGGAAGAATCCATTCGTCTGGCTAGGTTAATCACCGATAGTCCGCTTTTATTCCGTTTAGATTCAGGCAACGACAGCATCGATAATATCCTGAAATTTACTAATCGGGAAGACTATATCATCAAACGTAATCTGCGTAAGGAATCTCCAGAAAAATGGCTGGATATTGCTAAACAACAAGTTGAGGCTAAAACCGGCACTTGTGTTAAAGCACGTGAAGGAAAGAATGTGTATTATGGACGGATGTCGATTAAACGGAAAGAATTAGCCGAACCATTGTCTGTCGCCTACAAAGTAAGCGAAAGAATGGTTTATAATCACGCCATACTCAGTTTCAGCCTTTTCGACCGATACCAACCCTCTGCGCACATCTTTCATGGGATGTCTGGAAATTGCGAGAATTTCGTCCTGCTTCAAGTCACTGCGTAATTCAGAAAGAAACTTGCCGATTAGCAGGGGAATATCCTCTTTCCGCAGCCGCAATGGAGAGAGGCGCAGTCTCAGCACATTCAGCCGATAATACAGATCCTCGCGAAACCGTTGTTGGATG